>SPKZ01000984.1_pt1 | contig 18754 bp, 15 predicted proteins | sample 2456571 | NCBI WGS metagenome assembly SPKZ01 (sample SAMN11192286, study PRJNA482655) | marine metagenome | biome: ENVO:00000447; feature: ENVO:00000244|ENVO:00000211|ENVO:00000569|ENVO:00002023; material: ENVO:00002151; isolation source: ocean water from marine abyssalpelagic zone ... | reverse complement strand
TTCCTCACCGCGAAGCCGCTCCTGCTCGTACTGAACGTGACGGAGGACGCGATCGCGAACCCGGCACCCGCGGAGCTTTCGGCTGCCGCTGCGGAGCGGGGTCTCGGCCTCGTCGTCCTCTCGGCCCAGGTCGAGATGGACATCGCCCAGATGCCCGCCGAGGATCAGCGCGAGTTCCTGGAGTCCCTGGGTCTCGACGAGCCGGCGAGCCACCGCTTCATCCGGTCCGCCTACGCGCTCCTCGAGTTGATCTCGATGCTGACCACCGGGGAGGACGAGTGTCGCGCGTGGCCGGTCCGCCGAAACGTCGCCGCTCCGCAGGCGGCCGGAAAGATTCACTCGGACATCGAGCGGGGCTTCATCCGCGCCGAGGTCATCTGGTGGGAAGACCTGATCGCCCTGGGGAGCGAGGCGAAGTGCCGGGACGCGGGCAAGCTTCGCGTGGAGGGCAAGGACTACGTGATCCAGGACGGCGACGTGGTCAATTTCCGGTTCAACGTCTGATCAGCATCCCGTTGATGGGCTGGAGAGAAGATTGAGGCTGCGGTCGGTCGGGCGCTGGATCTGGGTCGGAGGACTCGCGCTGGCGTGCGCGTCTCTCGACGGTTCGAGTCTCGCACTTCACGATGCGGCCATCGTCGTGGATACCCACTCCGACACGACGCCGCGATTCCAGGACCCGGATTGGGATTTCGCTGCGCGTCACGATGCTGCTGACGGCGACATGGATCTGCCGCGAATTCGCGACGGCGGGCTCGATGTCGAGTTCTGGTCGATCTACATGGGCAAGCGCGAGGGCGAGGGGCTGGCCATCCGTGAGGCCCTGGAACGCATCGACGCCGTGTACGACATGGTCGAACGCAACGCGGACGACGTGGTCCTCGCCACGACCGTGGCCGAGGTTCGCGAGGCCGTGGCCGCTGGAAAGTTCGTGAGCCTGATGGGGATCGAGGGCGGGCACATCATCGAGGGAAGCCTGCCCGCCCTGCGGAGCTTCCATCGCCTGGGCGTTCGATACATGACCCTGACCCACTCGTTCAACACGAGCTGGGCCGATTCGTCGGGGACCGTCGACGCGCCGGAGCCGTTGCACGGCGGTCTCACCGAATTTGGCCGCGAGGTCGTGCTGGAAATGAACCGGCTCGGCATGATGGTCGACGTCTCCCACGTCTCGGACGCGACCTTCTTCGACGTGATCGAGACGACGCTCGCCCCGGTGATTGCCTCGCACTCCTCCGTGCGCGCGATCGCGGACCACACCCGAAACATGCGCGACGAAATGCTGCGTGCGCTCGCGAAGAACGGTGGTGTCATCATGATCAACTTCTATCCCGTGTATATCGATGAAGCGGCAGGCGATTCGGCAAAGGTCTACTTCGCGGAGCACGGCGCCGCGTTTGCGGAGCTTCGCGAGCGCTACGCGGACGATCCCAAGGGTCGCCGCCTCGCCACCCGAGAGCATTTCAGGAAATACCCGGTCCCGCAGACGTCACTCGACGTCCTGCTGGACCACTTTGATCACGCGATCCGGGTCGCCGGGCCGGATCACGTCGGAATCGGCGCCGATTGGGACGGAGTGGCGAGCATGCCGATCGGAATGGAGGACGTGAGCCACCTCCCATCCCTGACCGAGGGGCTGCTCGAGCGAGGGCACTCGAGGGCGACGGTCACGAAGGTCCTCGGCGAGAACCTGCTTCGCGTGATGGGGGCGGTCGAATCCGTCTCCGAGGCGCTTCGGCACGGCGAGGCCCGGATCTCGACACATTCGATCGCGGAATAATTGTTACCCTTCAGATCCCGACGGAGAGCCCCCCCCCATGATCGACCTCCAGCGAGACGGCGACGTCTTCGTCCTGAAACTCGATGGTGGCGAGAACCGCTTTCGCCCGGACAACCTCGCCGAGATCTCCCGCGCTCTCGACGAGGTCGAGGCCACGGTCGGAACGGCGGGCGCGCCGGCTGCGCTCGTCACGACCGGCTCCGGGAAGTTCTACTCGAACGGCCTCGACCTCGACTGGATGCAGGGCGAGGAAAGCGAGCGCCGCCGGGAGTACATGTCCAGTGTGCTCGGCTTGTTCGGCCGCACGCTGGCTTTTCCCACGGTGACCGTCGCGGCGATGAACGGCCACGCCTTCGGCGCCGGCGCCCAGTGGGCCCTGGCACACGACTACCGCGTGATGCGCGAAGACCGCGGCTACTTCTGCATGCCCGAGATCGACATGAAATCGCCGCTGCACCCGGGGATGACCGCCGTCATCCAGGCCCGGCTCCCGCACCAGACGGCCCACGAAGTGATCGCCTTCGGGAAGCGCTATCCCGCCGAGGAGGCCCTGCAGCGCAAGATCGTCGACGAGGTCGCGCCCGAGGCCGAAGTGGTCAAACGCGCCGTAATACTGGCGGCGTCCCTGGCGAGCAAGGCCCACCCGGTGATGACTGCGCTCAAGCGCGGCATGTACGAAGACGCGCTCTCGATCCTCGAGGGTGACGCGGCGGCGAAGCCGCCGCGGACCAATCCGCTCTGATCCCACGACGCCACGGAGCGAAGTGTCCATGCCCAGCATCGCCGAAGTCCAGGAACAGCTCACGGGCCCCGGAGGTCCGTTCGAGATCGTCGAGGAAGAGGTTCTCGGCGAGAAGATGGCCGTCTTCAAGCAGCGCAAGCGCTCGCTGCGCGAGTTTCTCGAGACGTCCACGGGACACGGAGACAAGGAGTACCTCGTCCACGGCGACTGGCGGATTTCGTTCGCCGAGCACCTCGGTCTCGTGGCGCGCTGTGCGCGCTCGCTCCGCGAGCGTTACGGCATCGAGAAGGGGGACCGCGTCGCGATCCTCGCCGCCAATTGCAACGAGTGGGTGATCGCCATGTGGGCCACCCACGCGCTCGGGGGCATCGTGGCGTCGCTCAACGGCTGGTGGACGCGGGACGAGATCCGCTACGGCGTGGAGCTTTCCGAACCCAAGGTCGTGATCGGCGACCGTCGCCGTCTCGAGCGCATCGCCGGCGACGACCTGGGTGCGCCTCAGGTCGAGATCGAGTCTTCGTTTGGCGAGCTTCTCGAGGGCGAGGAGTGCGCGCTGCCCGAAGCGACCATCGCCGAGGACGATCCGGCGGTGATCCTCTTCACGAGCGGCACCACGGGGCGCCCGAAGGGAGCGCTCGGGTCGCAGCGCGGGATCATCGGCTTCGTCCAGCAGCAGCTCGCCAACGGCGCGATCCGAGCGTTTGCGTCGGGCCGGCTTCCGAAGCCCGATGCCCCGCAGCTCTGCACCCTCGCCACGGCGCCGCTCTTCCATCTGTCGGGCATGTACGCCGTCGCGACGCTGAACCTCGTGACCGGCGGCAAGATCGTCTTCCGCTCGGGGCGTTTCGACGCCGGCGACGCGCTGCGTCTGATCGAGCGGGAGAAGGTCACGAGCTGGACTCCCTTCGGGTCGATGCTGCACCGGGTGATCGAGCACCCCGACCTCGCCACGCGCGACGTGTCGAGTGTCACGAACACCGGCTTCGGCGGCTCTCCGGCGAGCCTCGATGTCCAGGCCAAGGCGCGCCAGGCGTTTCCCCGGGCCGCGTCGAACGCGGCCATCGGCTACGGGTCGAGCGAGACCGTCGCGGTGGTCGCGTCGATCTCCGGCGATGCCTTTCGCAGGCATCCGACCTCGGTCGGACCCGTGGGGCTCACGATGACGGTCGAGATTCGCGACGAGGCCGGCAACCTCCAGCCCGAGGGCAGCGAGGGCGAGATCTTCGTGCGCAGCCCGTACACGATCCTCGAGTACTGGCGAAATCCCGAGGCGACCGCGAAGACCTTCGCCCCCGGGCGATGGCTCGCCACCGGCGATGTCGGACGCCTCGAGGAGGGCCTCCTCTACATCAACTCCCGGGCGCGCGATCTGATCCTGCGCGGCGGGGAGAACATCTACCCCGTGGAGATCGAGCACCGCATCGAGGCGCATCCCGACGTCGCCGAGGCGGCGGTGTTCGGCGTCGACCACCCGGAACTCGGCCAGGAGGTGAAGGCCATCGTGGTTCCCGAGCCCGGCCGCAGCCTCGACTTCGACGCTCTCGCGGCATGGTGCGGCGAGGTGCTGGCGGCCTACAAGGTGCCAGCCCACTGGGAGATGCGCAGCGAGCCCATGCCGCGAAACGCCGTGGGTAAACTCTTGAAGAACGTCTTGACCGGAGAGGCGGAGCAGCGCTTCGTCGAGGAGTGAGCGCCGGCGTCCACTCTCGAGCACCACTCATAGGAGATTTTCATGTCCGAACCCGCCCTTGGCTTCTGGAAGATCGCTGAAGCGGAACGCGACCGCCTCGCCATGGCCGACCCCGACCACAACGAGATCACCTACGGCGAGTTGTACGACCGGGTCAATCAGATCACCCACGGGCTGCGCGCGCTCGGCCTCGTGAAGGGCGACCACATCGCGACGACCCTGCCCAACTGCATCGAGCAGGTAGCGCTGTGTCTGGCGGCGTTCCAGTCGGGCTTCTACGTCACGACGGTCAACTGGCACCTCGTCGGACCCGAGATCGCGTACATCCTGGGAGATGCCAGGTCGAAGGTCTACGTCACCCATGAGCGCTTCGCCTACGAGTCGCAGCGCGCGGCCGACGAGGCCGGGATTCCCCCCGAGGCCCGCTTTTCGATCGGTGCGGTCGACGGCTTCCGCGCCTTCGACGAGATGATCGAAGGTCAGCCTTCGACGCGTCCGGGCGACCTCTCGACCGGCTCGTTCATGTTCTACACGTCCGGCACCACCGGCCGGCCGAAGGGCGTCCGCCGCGGTCTGCCGGACGTCCACCCCGACGAGACCGGTGCGCGCAGCGGCGGCCTGATGATGCTCTTCGGAAAGAAGCCCCACGACGGCCACGTGCACATCACGATGGCACCGCTCTACCACACGGCCGTCAGCAACTGGACCCATATGTCGCTCCACTGGGGTCACCCGGCGATCCTGATGGACCGCTTCACGGCCGAGGGCGCGCTCGAGCGCATCGAGAAGTACCGCGTGACACACAGCCACATGGTCCCGACGATGTTTCACCGCATGCTCGCGCTGCCGAAGGAAGAGCGAGAGAAGTACGACCTCTCGTCGCTGCGCTGCATGATCCACGCCGCAGCTCCGTGTCCCGTCGAGACGAAGCAGAAGATGCTCGACTGGTGGGGACCCGTGATCTGGGAGTACTACGCGGCCACCGAGGGCGGCGGAACGATCGTGAGTCCCGAGGATTGGCTCGAACACCCCGGCACCGTGGGCAAGCCCTGGCCCATCTCCGAGGTCGTGATCTTCGATGACGACGGGAACGAGGTGCCCCAAGGTGGGAGTGGCACGATCTACATGCGGATGGAGGGGAACGATTTCAAGTACTACAAGGACGAGGAAAAGACGAACAAGGCCCGGATGAAGGGATTCTTCACCGTCGGCGACATCGGCTACTTCAACGAGGCCGGCTTCCTCTTTCTCAACGACCGCTCGAACGACATGATCATCGTGGGCGGAGTGAACATCTATCCCGCCGAGATCGAGGGTGAGCTCCACCAGAGCGATCAGATCGCCGACGTCGCGGTCTTCGGCATACCCAACGACGATACGGGAGAGGAAATCAAGGCCGTGGTCGAGCTGGCCCCGGGCGTTCCCGACGCGGACGAGACGCGCGAGAACATCATGGCGTTCTGCCGCGACCGCATGGCCAAGCAGAAGTGGCCCCGCAGCATCGACTTCACCACCGAGATGCCCCGCGACCCGAACGGAAAGCTCTACAAGCGCAAGCTCCGCGACCCGTATTGGGAAGGGCACGAGGGCAGAATTCTCTGACGGACGACTGGAGGAGCTCAGCACCTGGGCCCGGTCGAAGTCGCCCAGCCAGGCGGCGGTCTTCGCGTCCCGGATCCGCTGATCGCGCGCTCAGATCCCTCTCAGCGGAACGTCGAAGCGTTCGCAGTAGCGCCCGAGTCGTTCCCGGAGCTCGCCGATCTCGACCCCGTACTCCGAGAGATCGTACTCGTGCACGCCGTGGAGCCCCTGCGGGTTCTGCTTCGCCCAGCGGCTCATGCCCTCTTCCGCCGCAGCGGTGAAGGGGAGGCCGGCGGCGTCGTACACGCGCTGCATCGCGACCACCGGGGTGTCGGCAAACTCCCGGAAGGAGATGTCCGCCACCCGCACGTCGGGGTGGCTGTCGCGAAACGCCAGGGTGCGGTCCATGCTGTCGACGATCATCTCGACCATGTGGCGACCGATCTCCTCGTCGCGGACCTCGTCGCTGTTGCGACCGCGCATGATGCGGGTCAGGCTGCAGATCGAACCCAGCATCTCGACGGGATCGCGGTGGATGTGCACCAGGGTCGCGTCCGGGTACACCGTGAACATCTCCTCGTTGTAGAGCAGGTGGGGCGGGTTCTTGAGCGCCCATCGCTCGCGCTTGTTGCGCCACTGGAGGAGCTTGAGCTGCTGTTCGTGGTATCGGTAGCCGATTCGCATGTCGCACTCGCGCGTTGCCCACGCGTACTGGCGCGGCGTGTTGATCAGATGCACGTAGTGCGGCGAGTAGAAGGCGTTCGAGAGCAGGAAGTGGCACTCGTCGGGGCCGTCCCCCCGTCCGATGTGGATGCGCCGGAAGGCGCGGCTCTGATCGCTCTCCATGTTCTTCCGCATCGCCACGGCGCGCGGATCGCAAGCAGCCGTCTCGCGTTCGGGCGGCGGACACGGTCTGCGCGCCTCCCAGGAGAGCAGCGAGCGGTTGTCGGGATCGCAGCCGAGCAGGAAGCCCGCCGCCGTGGTGCCCGTGCGCGGACCGCTGGCGACGATGATGGGCGGCTCGATCGCCTCGCCCTCGATCTCCGGGTGGCGTGTGAGCCAGTCGTGGATCTCGAGGCGGTTGACGAGGTGGTCGGTCGTCGCCACCGAGAGGTACTCGCGGCCTGCGTCGTTCATCCGGCCCTCCGAGAGGGCGGAGTCGAGGAGGACGGCGAGCGCTTCGCGGTACTCGGGCGTGCCGAAGTCCTCGAGACCCGTCCGTTCCCGGGCCGCCTGCTCCAGGCTTTCGATGTTGAGCACGGACACCGCGTCGTTCCCCGTCTACAGGTCGGCGAGCGTTACCACCCTCGTCGCGATCGCCGGGTGGTCCACCGCGTCGATCCAGCGAAAGAGCATGCCGCCTTCCTTGTGGCCCGTGGTCTCGAGCCAGTTCGGGTACTTCGGGCCCGGGTCCGCCGCGCAGACGACGATCGTGACGTTGCCGTCGTCGTCAGCGACGGCCGTGTGCTTGTTGACCGAGATCTTGTGGTGCCGGTAGTCGAGGGACTCCATCCAGTAGTTGCTGAGCTGGAAGTTCCACGACTGGCATTCCGGGATGCGCTCGGGTTGGATGACGAGCGCCTCGTCGTCCTCGAGCTTCCAGTAGCTCTGGAAGTAGTGGATCTTGGCGTCGCCGCCGGCGTTCTGGCAGCGTTCCTGATCGTCGGACGGCAGCTCGTTGATGTGCTTCGCGTAGAAGCCCATCCAGTCGATGAAGATGTTGGCGGTGTTCTCCACGAAGCGGACGCTGCCGAGGAGCTTTTGCTCGAGCGTCGCCGGGTCGAGCGCGCGCGTACCGACTGCCTCGACGCGCTCGATCTTCATGCGGGCGACCGCTTCGGTCTCGCGGTCGTGGAAGGTCTGCCGCACGATCACCTGGTTGGTCTCGGGGGTCGTGGGCAGCCAGTTGCCGGGCTTCGGGGTGTTGCTCACGTGAAGCACGAAGCTGCCGTCGGACTCGAACTTCATCTCGGTGGCCTCGATCTGGCCCGTGGGTTCCATCCGCCCCGTGTTCTCGTAGCCGCCGGACTTCGATCCGAAGCTCAAGTAATGGACCGTTCCGCGGTTGCCGGTGATCACGTAGTCGTGGCGACCATCGATCGTCGTGTTCAGGTAGTGGTTGTCGGGGTTGTCGTTTCCGATCTTGATGGTCTCGTTCGACAGCTGGTAGAAGCCCGGGAAGCGCGGGTCGCCGAACTCCAGCTGCGCCTCGAGGCCGGCGCGCAACAGGCGCGTGAGGTAGCGGTAGCCCTCGGCGCGGTCGAAGGGGCCGTCGGGGTTGCGGCCGTCGAGGACGACGTCGCCCACTTCCTTCAGGCGGTCGCAGAACGCGTGCCACGCGCTGCCGTCGATGATGCGTTTCTCCGCTTCGTTTTCGCTCATGTCGTCCTCGTCGTTGCCGTGGCGCCGATTCTGCACCGTTGCGTGCTGCGACTTCAATTCGAAACCTCGGCAGTTCCTCCCGGCGGACAGCGCGCCGACCGGCCGGCCGCGCCCTCGACCGCCACCGCGGGCGGTACCGGGAGGCCGCGGGCTCGCAGGACGTCGTTCAGCCGGCCGGGGTAGTCGGTGATCAATCCGTCGACACCCCATTCGATCAGGCGATCCATGTCGCGAGGTTCGTTTACCGTCCACGGCACCACGAGGAGACCGAGGGTCTGTGCCTCGCGCAGCGACTCCCGATCGAGATCGCGGTAGAGAGGGGACCACACGGCGCCTTCGAGCGACGCGATGAGCTTCGGAAGCGACCCGTCGTAGTCGTGACCCGCGAACCACGGCGGCGCGCCGGTCTGGCGGCGTTCGAGCGCGCCGTTCGCTTCCGCCTGGTGGCTCAGGTGCACGCGGGGAATCTCGGGTGCCACCGCCTTTGCGCGCGCGAGCGTCCGCCAGTCGAAGGACTGGAGGGTCGCGTACTTCAGCGCACCCGTCTTTCGCAGAACGGCGATGACGGCGTCGGCGAAGGCGTCGGGCGGCAGCGTATCCGCGGGCTTCTCGGGGCTGATCTTGGTCTCGATGTTCAAGCGCACGCCGCTGCGGGACGGGTCCACGAGTGCGATGGTCTCCTCGAGCGTCGGGATGCGGGTGCCGTCGATCGGAACGACGTCGGGAAAGCCCATCGCGTAGCGCGATCCGGGGCGCACGCGTCCCACGTCGAAACGGCGAAGCTCGGCGAGCGTCAGCGCCGAGATGAGGACGCGCTCGGCGGGGATGAACCGACCGTCGGGTCCGCGCGTGATTTCGGGGTGGAGCCCGCGTCCGTGGCGCACCACCACGACGCCGTCCTTCGACACGCCCACGTCGAGTTCGACCGTCGTGACGCCGATGCACATCGCCTCGGCGAAGGAAGGCAGGGTGTTCTCTGGCCGGCGGGCCCGGGTGCCGCGGTGGCCCTGCACGTCGAAGCCCTCGCCGAACGAGGAGACCGGTGCGCAACCGACCTCGAGGGCGGCGGCCGCAAGCGCGGCGAGAGCGAAAGCACCGAGGGTTCGGCAAACCATGGCTTTGTCCTCCTCGGGGCCAGGTGCCGGACGATTCCACGCGGGTTCAGACGCTGTCAAGCCGAACGGCTCGACCGCGGCGAGGGCGCTCGGCTAGAGTGAGGGGCCGTGCGGGTGCCGCCACCCGGCCATTCAGGAGGAAGGCGATGCAGCTCGAAGACATGATTCTCGTCAGCGTCGATGACCACATCATCGAACCCCCGGGTCTCTTCGAGCAGCACATCCCCAAGAAGTGGGCGGAGCGTGCGCCGAAGCTCATCTTCGACGAGAAAGAGGGGGTGTGGACCTGGGTGTGGGAGGGCGGCACGTCGATCACGGCGTTCATCAACGCCGTGGTGACCCTGCCCGCGGACGAGTGGGGCTTCGATCCGAGCTCCCACGCCGAGATCCGTCCTGGCTGCTATGACGTCGATCTACGCGTCCGCGACATGGACCGCAACGGCGTTCTGGCCTCGATGTGCTTTCCCACGTTTCCCGGCATGGCCGGGACGTTCTTCGGGAACGTCGACGACAAGGCGCTCGCCGCGGCCGTCCTCCAGGCCTACAACGACTGGCACATCGACGAGTGGGCGGCCAGCCACCCCGGCCGCTTCATTCCGCTTCCGCTCTGCCCGCTGTGGGACCCGGAGTTCGCGGCGGAGGAAGTGCGGCGCGTCGCGAAGAAGGGCTGCACGGCGATCACGTTCTCCGAAGATCCGGTGAGCGCTGGCTTTGCGAGCTTCCACAGCGGCGCGTGGGATCCGTTCTTCGCGGCCTGCGCGGACGAGGGCGTGGTGGCCGCCATCCACATTGCATCCGGTGCGGGAGGGCTCACGGGCCACCCCGACACGCCGATGGACGTGATGGTGACCATGCCGTGTTGGAACGCGCTGCCCACCGCGGCGAACTTTCTCTGGAGCGGGATCTTCATGCGCTTTCCAGACCTCAAGATCGCCCTCTCCGAGGGCGGGACCTCGTGGATTCCGGGCTTTCTCGACCGCATGGAGCGCCACTACTCGAAACAGAAATGGACCGGCGCCGACCTCGGCGGACGCACGCCCACCGAGGTGTTCCGCGACCACTTCCTCGCGTGCTTCATCTGCGATCCGTCGGGCCTGCTCCTGCGCGACCGCATCGGCATCGACAACATCGCCTACGAGGTCGACTACCCCCACTCGGACTGCACGTTTCCGGGATCGCCCGAGGAGCTGTGGGAGCACATCGAGCTCGCCGAGTGCAGCGACGAGGAGATCGACAAGATCACCCACGGCAACGCCATGGAGTGGCTGCGCTTCGACGCCTTCTCGCACGTTCCGCGCGAGCAGGCCAGTGTGGGTGCGCTGCGCGCGCAGGCGACGGATGTCGACATCCGGACCCGCTCGAAGGCCGAGTACAAGAAGGAATTCGAAGCGGCCCAGGCCCCGGGTTGACGACGGAGTCGGCCACGGTCCAGGTGGAAATCCGGGAGCTCCACTTCCGCGATTCGCAGTGACACGATGTCGATCGACTTCTTCTCGATCGGCCCGTTCGTCGGACCGTCGTTCGACTCGGCGCCCCTCCTGAACCCGTCGTGTCGATTCGCGTAAGATGAGCGCCCCAGCGTCCACCCAGGAGGACCCGTCGTGAAGGCCGCCATCTTCGAAAAGGCCCACCAGCCGCTCACCATCGAGGACGTCGAACAGCGTCCGCCCCAGGCGGGCGAGGTGCAGGTGCGCACCGTCTGCAGCGGCGTCTGCCATTCGGACATGCACTTTCTCGACGGCGCGTGGGCGATGCCGATGCCGTGCGTGCTCGGTCACGAGGCGTCGGGGGTGGTCGAGAGCGTCGGCGAGAACGTCACGTACGTGAAGCCCGGCGATCACGTCATCATGTCCTTCAAACCGTTCTGCGGACAGTGCTACTACTGCTTGAGGGGCCAGCCCCAGCTGTGCAGCGACGAGTCGCAGGGCGCGCTCATGGCGTCTCGACTCACCTGGAAGGGCAACCCGATCCTCCAGTTCGCGAACGTCGGCTCGTTCTCCGAGTCCATGATCACCACCGAGAGCGGCGTGGTGAAGATCCCCGACGAGATGCCCATGGCGGAGGCCGCGCTGATCGGCTGCGGGGTCATGACGGGCGTTGGCGCAGCGCTCTACACGGCGCAGGTTCCCGGCGGTGCCGTCACCGCCGTGGTCGGCTGCGGGGGTGTCGGCCTCAACGTCATCCAGGGCTGCGAGATCGCGGGCGCCAGCCAGATCATCGCGGTGGACGTCGTCCCGGAAAAGCTCGAGATGGCCCAGCGCTTCGGCGCCACTCACACGGTGAATGCCAAGGAGACGGATCCGGTGGCCGCCGTGCTCGAACTCACGGGTGGCCAGGGCGCCGAGTACGCGTTCGAGGCCATTGGCAACGTCGACGCCGCGCGCCAGGTGTTCGACATGCTGCGACCGGGCGCCACCGCCGTGATCGTCGGCATGATGCCGATGGGGTCCGAGATCGCGGTGCCGGGCCCGGCCTTCCTCCAGGAGAAGAAGATGATCGGCTCGATGTACGGCAGCACGCGCTTCCGCGAGCACATGCCGAAGCTCGTCGACATGTTCCTCCAGGGGCGGCTCAATCTCTCGGGCCTCGTGAGCGAACGGATGCCGCTCGCGGACATCAACAACGCCTTCGAGCTGATGAAGGGCGGCAAGGTTGCGCGCTCCGTGCTCGAGATCAGCGAGGTCTGATGGCGTTGCTCAGCGGGCAGCGCGTCCTCGTCACCGGACCCGCCGGACAGATCGCCTTTCCCCTCGCCGAGTTCCTGGCCCGGGACAACGAGGTCTGGGGCATTGCGCGGTTCGGCGACCCCCAGGGCCGCGAGCGCTGCGAGAAGGCGGGCATCCGCACGCGGATCGTCGATCTCGCCGCCCCCGACTGGAGCGACCTCCCGGAGCAGTTCGACTATGTGCTCCACCTCGCGATCTTCCAGCAGCCGGGGTACGACTTCGACCGCGCGCTGCGGGTGAATGCCGAGGGCACCGGGCTCCTCATGAGCCGCTTCCGCAGGGCCAAGGCGTGCCTCGTGATGTCGACGTGCTCGGTCTACCTGCCGCCCGAGGACCCGCACCACCTCGTCCTCGAGACGGATCCCCTCGGCACCATCGAACAGCCGTTCTCGCCCACCTACCCCGCGTCCAAGATCGCCCAGGAGGGCGTCGCCCGGATGGCGGCACGCGAGTGGGAGCTACCCACGACGATCGCGCGCATGAACGTCTCGTACGGCACCAACGGCGGCCTGCCGGCGATGCAGGTGGATCTCCTGCTCGCCAATCAGCCGATCGACCTCGTCGCCGGTCGCGAGTCGTTGACGAGCCCGATCCACCAGGACGACATCAACGAACAGACCGCGGGCCTGCTCGCGGCGGCCAGCGCGCCCGCCACCGTGGTGAACTGGGGCGGCGACGAGGGGTGCGGGGTGCGCGAGTACTGCGACTACCTGGGCGAGCTGGTCGGGAAGCGGCCCGTGTACCGGGAGGTCGAGATCGGAATCACGCACACGGTGACCGAGAACACCCTGCGCAAGCAGCTGGTCGGCGATTGTCGCGTGGGTTGGCGCGACGGGATGCGTCGGATGGTCGAGGCGCGGTACTCCGATCTCGCGCGCTGACGCCACGCGAGCCGAACCCAGCGCGTCGGTCGCGCCGGCGCCCGAGACCATTGGAAGTACCATGGTCGGCCTTTCGAGAGCCCATCCAGCGAGGAGGATTCTGCGGTGCCCGACGCCATCGTCGAACGAGACGGCCACCTGATGACGATCACCATGAACCGACCCGAGCGATACAACGCGCTGTCGGGCGAGATGCTGCTGCGGATGTACGACGCCTACGAAGAGGCCAGCCACGACCCGGAGATCCGCTGCATCATCATCACCGGCGCAGGCGGAAACTTCTGCTCGGGCGCCGACCTCAAGGGCATGAGTGGAGACTCGGGCCATCACGACCCGGAGATCGACGTCGCGGCGCGAATGCAGGAAGACCCCGACGTCATCTACAAGGCGTTGTTCCGCCACTACCGCCCCACCAAGCCGATCATCGCGGCCGTCGAAGGCGTGGCGATTGCCGGCGGAACGGAGCTTCTGCAGGCCATGGAGATCCGGGTCGCGGGAGAGAGCGCGCGCTTCGGCGTTTCGGAGGCTCGTTGGTCGCTGTATCCGATGGGCGGCTCAGCGGTGCGGCTGCCCCGACAGATCCCCTACACCCAGGCGGCCGAGATCCTGCTCACCGCCAAGCACATCAGCGCCGCCGAGGCGAAGGAGATCGGTTTGATCGGCCACGTCGTGCCCGACGGCCAGGCGCTCACCAAGGCTCGCGAGATCGCCGAGGTGATCTGCAACAACGGACCGCTGTCCGTCGAGGCGATCACCCGCACGCTTCACGAGACAGACGGCATGGAACTCGACGACGCGCTTCGTTACGAGTGGGAGTACGGACAGGCGGTCTTCGCCAGTGAGGACGCGAAGGAGGGCCCGCTGGCCTTCGCGCAGAAGCGCAAGCCGAACTTCAAGCGGAAGTAGGAACGGGAAAAAGCCGTTCGAAAACTGCTGGTTGTCTCGAGAACCCGAGGCGCCAGTCGAGTGTTGCAAAGCCCCCGATGCGGCGCGCTATGCTGCCGGTGATCGCAGTCGGACCTTCCCCCCCGTCGGAGGGTTCATGAGCCCGACCCGCTCAGCGCGCGGCCTTGCCGCGGCTTGCTTCTTCCTGTTCGTCGCATTCGCACCGCTCTCCCTGGCCGGTGACGGCTCACTGCCGTTGTCCGGGACCGCGGAGGGCGGCCGCATCAAGCTGACCGTCGACGGCGTGCGCGTGGCGCTGCGCACGCAGCCCGGAGCCCCGGCGGCGTCGGAGCTCGAGCGCCTCGCGCAGGCGTTGCGCGCGACGCCGTCGCTCGAGGGCCTCGACGTCGCAGCGCGCAACGGCCGACTCACGGTGAACGCCGTCGTCATGAGCGTCGTCGTCAGCGACCCGGGCTTCGCGCCCGGTGAGTGCGGTGACGGGCGGCTCGCGTTTGGCGAACGCTGCGACGATGCGAACGCCCTGTCCGGGGACGGCTGCTCGACCAGCTGCGAAATCGAGTTCGACTGGCAACTCTACGGGACGTCTGCCGGCGATGGGCGCGTTGCGCTCGAAGTGCATGGGATCGAGGTCGCGGTGTCGCCGTCCGCGGGCCTGCCGGGTCGTGCGGTGCTGGTGGCGCTCGCGGTGGAGCTCGCGACGGAACCCAGCTTGAACGCGCTCGGTGTACACGCCCTCGTGCTCGGCGACCGTCTCGTGCTCAACGAGCCCATCGGTTTTGTGGCGGTGTCCGACAGCGGCCTGCGCAGCGCGGGAAAGCTCGCTCGTGGCCGCAACGCGCCGAGCCCCTGACCCGCCGCACTCCGAGGCGCTAGTCGAAGTCCACGGCCTTTGCGAATTCGGCGAGCACGTCGATGTACGCCTGTGGGCCCGCGTAGTCCATGCGCTTCGCGCCGATGAGTTCGGCAGCGGTGTCCATGGCGCGCACGGAGAAATGGGTGCCGCCCGCCTCCTTCCACGCCTCGAATTCGCTGCGCCAGGCATCGGGCCCGAGGCTGAAGTCGACGGTGGCTTCCGCGCCGAAGCCCTCGACGCTGCGCCCCTCGGCTTCGAGCATGCCCTGAATCGTCTCCCACTGTCGGCGGAACGGCGGACCCGCGGCGCCGAACTGGAAGCCGTCGGCGTGGCGAGCGGCGCGCCGGAAGGCGGGTTTGCTGAAACCGCCGCACCAGATGGGGATCCTGCGGACCGGCTGCGGGAGCAGACCCGCGCGGTCGATCCGGTGGAGCTTGCCTCGGAAGTCGATGGTCGGCGCGCTCCAGAGTTCGCGGAGCACGTCGATCTGCTCGTCCAATCGCGCGCCACGCCCCGCGTAGGGGACGTCGAGGCTGTCGTACTCCACCCAGTTCCAGCCCGTACCGATGCCGAGACGCAGGCGGCCGCCACTCAGTACGTTCACCTCGATCGCCTGCTTGGCCACGAGGGCCGTCTGCCGCTGCGGGAGAATCAGCACGCCCGTGGCGAGTTCGAGGCTGGTGGTCTGGCCAGCGAGGTAGCCGAAGAGCACGAGCGGCTCGTGGAACGGGTGCTCCTCGGTGTAGGGACCGGTGAGCGCGGGCTCGCGCCCGGCGTGGACGGCGCCGAGCACGTGGTCGTAGGTGATCATGTGGCTGTAGCCGAGCTGCTCGGCGGTCTGCGCCCAGTCGCGAATGGCGATGGGGTCGTTGCCGATCTCGGTCGTGGGAAAAATGGCGCCGATCTTCATGGGATCCTCCTGCGGACGGACTGTACCTGGAATGATCTTCTCACGAACCGTCAGCGGGCGTAGCCGAGGGCGCGGAGTCGCTCGCGCATCGCCTCGGAGAGGGGTGGGGCCTCCGACGGATCGGGTCCCTCGAAATCGATCCACTCGAGCCGCTCGCCGAGGGCGGTGACGAGATCCGAGCGCGCGGCCGGCGTCGCTTTGGCGTCGGGATCGAGGCCGCGCCGCGTGACCGCGCCGTCCGAAGCGAGCACCGTCGACCCCGCTGCGTCGACCACGACGAGTCGATGCCGCGGCGTTTTCTCGCCGCGCAGGAAGAGTTCGGACACGACGGGGACAGCGTCGATCGCGCCGCCCCGAAGCGCCGGTAGCAGGCTTCGCCCGCGAAACCCAGCGGGACGCGGGACGGCTGCGATCTCGAGGAGGGTGGGCGCCACGTCGATCAGCGACACCGGCGTATCGACGCGCCCGGACTGCCGCTTCGGCCCGCGGATGACCAGCGGGATGCGGATCTCCGGGATCTCGAGGGAGTCGCCGTGCAGGTAGCGACCGCCCTCGCCGAGGAGTTCGCCGTGGTCCGCAGTGATGACGATCCAGGTGTTCTCGAGCGCGTCGCGCTCACGCAGTGCAGCAACCAGGCTGCCGAGGGCCACATCGAAGACCGTGACCTCGAGTCCGTACAGACGTCGGATCAGCCGGGCCTCCGCGTCGGTGAAGTTCCAGCGCTCGTTGACCAGGGCCTCGCTGAGCGCCGCCGCACCGTCTCGACAGGGCTGCTTGCCGTTGCTGCAGCGATACGGCGTGTGGGGCTCCATGTAGTGGACGTAGAGAAAGAAGGGTCGATCGAGCGGCTGCGACGCCAGCCAGTCGACGGCGAGACCGGTGATCACACCGGCGGGAGCGTTCGGAAAGAGCTCGAGTTTGGTCTTCCCCCAGCCGGCGAGATCGACGGGGACATCGAAATGGTCGAACCCCTGTTCGAAGCCCGTGCCCGCTTCGATCAGCACGTTCGCGGCGAATCCCGCGGTGGCGTAGCCGTGATCGCGCAGGGCCTCGGTGAGGGTGATGGCTGCCTCGGGGAGCACCGAGCCAAAGCCCACGACGCCGTGATGCGAGCCGACCTGGGAAAGGAGCAGCGAAGCCATGGAGGGCAGCGTCCACGACGAGTTCGCATACGCGCGCGTGAACCAGACCCCTTCGGCGGCGATGGCGTCCGCGTGGGGCGTCGCGAAACGACCTCCCGAGAAGGCCAGCGCGTCGGCGCGCAGCGTGTCGACCACCACCAGGACGAGGTTCGGGCGACGTTCGGACGCGCAGCCCCCGAGCCAGAGCGCCGCGCACAGGAGCAGCACGGCGCGCACGGCTGCGATCAGCGCGACGGTGGACCCGACGAGACGGCGATCTCGATCTGGTTCTGGACACGGGTCACGCCGGGCGTTCCCGCGGCGACGCGCACGGCGTGTTCGCGGAGGTCGCGGCTCGGAACCGAGCCCGTCAGCGTGGCGACGCTGTCGTGGACCCGCGCGGCGACGGCGACGTCTTCGAGGTCGTGGTCTGCGAGCAGCCGCTTCTGGACGGTGCGGAAGAGCACGTCGTCGGTGGCGGCTTGTCCGACCACCGACTCGGCGTCGCGCAGGTTCACCCGCGCCGCGGCGAGCTCATGCTCGGCCTCGGTCAGCTTCTGTTCCGCCTCTGCGACGTCCTGCTTTCGCTCCCGGACGCGCTCCTCGGCGGCGGCCACCTGCGACTCGGCGTCGCTGCGCTTTTCGTTGGCGTCGACGAGTGCGGCTTCGCCGGTCGTGTCCGAACACGCAAACGCGAAAAGGACGGCGATCAGGGCGATCGCGAAGAGAACCAGTCGGCACGAAGAGGGCTGCATGGGGCCTCGGATGAGGTGAGGTGCGCAGAGACGGAAACGTAGCAGCGGACGGATCGGCGGTCCGCTGCAGCCATCGAGAGCGCGGGAGTTTCGAGGGGCTCCGCCGCGTCGTGTCAGTGGGCCGGAGGCAGCGAGTAGAGATCGACGGCATTGAGGCCGTAGATCCGCTCCTTCGACTCCTTCGGCAGACCTTCCATCGCCTCCTCGAGCTCGGCGACCACACCCGGGATCTTCGCATCCGGATGCGGGTAGTCGCTCGCCCAGATGATGCGATCGGCGCCCACGAGCGGGCTCTCGGCGTGGGCGCGGAGCGTCGACTCGTCGGGGTCGAAGGAGATCCAGCACTGGCGCTTGAAGTACTCGGAAGGTTTCATCGTCATCTGAGGCACCTCCCAGCGGAAGATCTCGTGGTGGTGGTCGAGGCGCTCGAGGAGCGAGATGAGCCAGCCGCCGTTGGCCTCGAGGAAGATGCACTTCATGCGTGGGAAGCGCTCGAGCACGCCGCCGCAGATCAACATCGTGATCGCGGTCTGCATGTCGAACACGTTGCCGAGCGCCTGGCTGAAGAAGATGTTGCGCAGGCCATCCGTGCCGGCGTTCTTCGCCTCGTCGCCGCCGGGGTTGGCGCTGGCGCCCGGAGCCACGAAGTTCGCCAGACCCATCGACCGGATGGCGCCGGGCATGTCGGGCGCGAGGAAGGGGTGGAAGCCGACGGCGAGGTCGAGGTCCTGCAGCGCCGCCCAGAGCGGATCGTACATGGCGTCGCACAGCTGCGTGCCAACGACGCTCGGATTCGGTCGCAGGAAGACACCCACGAGGCCGAGATCGCGCACCTGCTCGACCATCTTCACTGCGCGCGAGACGTCGGTCTGGGGAATCGCGGCGATGCCAAACAGCCGATCGGGGGCATGACTGCAGTAGTCGGCGACCCAGCGGTTGTAGGCGTGGGCCTGGGCGTCGGCGAATTCGAAGTCCTTGAGGCTGGAGATGCCGAGGAACTGCGTCGGGTAGACCACCGAGCGCTCGATGTTGTCGGACGCCATGTCCTCGAGGCGGGCGGCCGGGTCGAACGCGCCGTTGCGGATCTCCGTGTACTTGTACTCGCCCTTGAGGCAGCGCTCGCGCTCCTCGAGCGTCATGCCGCCGGCGCCCGCGAGGGCCATCATGTTGGAAGGTCGCCGCTCGCCGTTGTAGTGCAGCCACTCCCGGCCGTCGTCGTGCTCCACGATCTGGAAACACTCGTCGCGGTACTTCGAGGGCATGTACTCGACCATCCCGTTCGGATGCTCGAGAACGTGTCCGTCGGCGTCGA
>SPKZ01021280.1_pt1 | contig 18790 bp, 42 predicted proteins | sample 2456571 | NCBI WGS metagenome assembly SPKZ01 (sample SAMN11192286, study PRJNA482655) | marine metagenome | biome: ENVO:00000447; feature: ENVO:00000244|ENVO:00000211|ENVO:00000569|ENVO:00002023; material: ENVO:00002151; isolation source: ocean water from marine abyssalpelagic zone ... | reverse complement strand
TATGGACTCTCTTAGTAGGTGTTGAAATACATACTACAACTATCACTCAAACCTAAGCTAGTGAGCTTAATCATATTACGAAGGTGTTTGATAGTGTCGCGTAGTTGCCCGCGAATTTAATAGGCAACCCGTTAAACTAACTCTATTCAATTAGAACTGTTACAAGTCAGTACAAATAGTGAGTAACGAACCATTTAAAAACTACAACCATGATTAATACATTAGAAAAATTCTTAATTGAAACAGGGCTTGATAGACACAATAACTATCCATCATTAAATACTTTGAAAGGTGAGTTAACTAGCCTTAGAATAGAGGATGAGGATTTAACAGCTGACATACTCGCTTACTTCTTGTATGATGGCGCATCAATTTAATAACTAACTAAAAACTACAAACCATGAAACACACATTTAAAGGCTTTACACCACAAGTACAAAAGGAATTGAACGCGATAACAGAAAGACAAGAAATTAGAGATATTGTTAACGCTTCATTTACTACGGATGAGCAAAGAGCTTTTAACACGCTTTTAATATGTGTGTGTTCTATCATTGTTGTTATACCATCTCTTTTACTATCAATTTAATTCCCCGCCCTTAAAACGGCTTAAAATCAATATTAACTTAAAAACTACATTATGAAAACTTTAGGAACTACAGAAACACATAACGAACTTGTACAACATGCTATTGATAATATTGAAGGTCAGCAGGCCGACAGTGTACACGGTTCAGATTTACATCATGAACTATTTAACATGGATTATTTTATAATCGGTTATTATAACGCTGAACAGTTTTTGAACAAGTACGACACGTTCGAAGCTATTGGAGAGGTGCAAGAATATGAAAAGGAAAACTTTGGAGAGTGCACAACAGACCTTGGAAGCTCTGAAAAGGTTGTAAATATGCTTGCATATATCAAAGGAGAGGAGATTTTAAACGAGTGTAACACATTGCAAGACGTTAACGGGCTGTTAAGTCAAGAAGAACTAGACAGCATTAAAGAGGAGTTGACTAATTTACTAATCGATTAAGCTATGAACTACTACAAACTAAATGTGTTTGGTACACAATGGATTAAATGTGTACTAAACGAAAGTAAAAGACAAATTAATTTATATGATGATAACCTAAATTTTAAAGGTGTTGGATTATACTAAAAACTACAACAATGCGAAAGATAACAACAGAATCAACAAAGGCATTTTTAAATGCTGAACCGTTTAAGAAAGCAAACATGGAGGTAAAAGTCGAGCCTAATGTAACAATATTACTACTGCACGGCAACGCTATAGCTTACAAATACAATGACCCAAAACAAACTCTTTCAATTACTAATTGCGGATGGGAATCTAACACAACAAAGGAAAGGTTAAACGCTTTGCCTAATGTTAATATCTCTCAAGTAAATTTCGTTTGGTACTTGAACGGTGAAAAATGGGATGGGAAACTAATAGATATTAATTAAAGTCCTCTAAGGGACTCTAAACCGTATTAAGCTTAGAGCGTCCTAACATTGTTTAAAAGGTGTTAGGGGTTATAAAAACTACATTCACCTCCCGATTTAAAATCATTCGCGGGGTTCACTAACTTAAAAACTACAATATTATGAGTTACTTAATATTACCAAAAAGAGTATTTAACAGCCCGTTAATAGAATATGTAAATTTTAAAGACGGTAGCTTTGTTAATTTAATAAAACTAATTAAACCATACGCAAACGGGGACAGCTTCGCAGTATATGAGACAACAAAAAGCCCTTTTTGCTCCAATGGATTATTTAAAACAAAAGAACAAGCACAAAAAAAGTTTGATCTTATGGTAAAAAATAACACCCTAATAACAGAGCCAACAAAAGCAGGGTTAACAGGAAATTAAATTTAAAACTTACAAAACTAAAAACTACAATCATGAAAAAAATAGAAACTTACTTACCAATATTTCAAGGCTTTTACAATACACTATTCGAGGCTTCAGGAGAGGACGAAGAAGTAAATGATATTAATAGCCAACGCGAAGCGAAAGGACTTGAGGAGATAGATTTTTCAGATTGCAAATTTGACTACGAAGAATACGAGAAAAGAGTAGCCGAAAAATGTACTGAAGTAATCGAATGGGAATTAAATTATATTTTAGATACTAAAATGGTTTTCAATTTTCAAAGTGTAGTTTCTCCAAGGGAATATAACTTTACTAATGATTCAATAAACATTGAAGTTGAAACAGAAGATTTAAACGCAATCAAAGACTATTTAAGAGAGAATCAGGAAAACTTTGGTGAATACCTTAGAGATATTTATACGTCCCGTGACGGGTTTAATTCTTTTTGGACTGTTAACCCTTTGTTGTGGTTCACTATGTTAGATAATGAAGAGAAACTAAACCACGTATTAGGCTCTGTAATGAACTTTATATTACTTAATGAGGATTATGAAGCAAATGATTTACACGATGGCTTAGATGGCGTTAACTATATCACTGCTGATAATTACAATGAATTAATTGAAGGGCTTGAAACTGTATAAGTTTTACCCCGCGAAAAACTAACTTAAAAACTACAATCATGCAAAGTAAAGAAGAATACGAAAAGGAATTAGAGCGATTAAGAAAGCGAAAAGCTGACAATGAAAAGAGTCTTGAAGAACTTGAACAACAAAATGAAGATGACCATTGCGACATAAGATACGAGCAAATTATCCAGTGGGAAAACTCAGGAACAATTTGTGAAAGAGATATAACAATTCATAGGCTACGAAGAGAATTAGAGCTTTTAAGAAACTAAAACTACAAAGATGAAAACTATTGAAGAACAAATGAAATTCCTAGCACAATACGCAGGTGGAACGGTTGATTTAGCTTTATTAGATGATAAAGACACCGAAGAAATACTACCTTCCTTAATGAAGGCTTTGCAAGAACAAGCAAATGCTATTGGTTACGATGGTTTTAAGGGTGACGCAGACAGTTATCCTCAAATGGTTTGGGTAATGATTTACAATAGTATAGTAAAAGAAACCGTACTTGCTTGGATAGATAATAATTGTCCTCAAGCATGGTTTAGGTTAATGTACGCTCCAAAAGAAGAGCAGCTTGCTGCTATGAATAAATCAAAACTAAAACCATGCTAGAAGAATTTAAACTATTCATGCAGAAAATAAGACGTGAACACGAACAAGAAAAGAAACTTAAATAATTATTACTAACTTCCCCGCTGGAAAATGAAAGGCGGGGGTTTTAAAACTTAAAGGATATGAAAAATAAGATTTTAAAATACATTCAAGAAAATAACGGAAAGCACTTAATCGACATAATAAAGGAATTTGAATCGTTTGATGTGTTTACTATTAATTACTTGTTGACCGACTTAGAAGACGAGAAAGAAATTGAATTGATAACGGATTTAGGTTATTGCAAATTGAATTAAATACCTTAGTAATCATGGATGGAAATATAGCAATGGCAGACGAACAAGTAAACGAGAACGAACATGATTCAGAACCACAAGACGATGATGCAATAACTCGATGGTGTGAATTGTGTCAAATGAATACAACAATTAGCACATCAACTCCTTACGGGACTTGTATGTGTTCTTAAATACCTTCATTAAAGAAATAATATTATGAAAATAGCAGACACAGAATTTATTACAGACAACGTTACAGTATCACAAAAAGATTGTAACGGATGCCTAAGACACAATAGAGATATTATGTTGACCGTAACAGCAAATAAGGATGGAGAATTTTATGATATTTTTCTAACTACAACACAAGCGGAGAATTTAGTTAAACAAATGTCTTTTGCATTAGACCAAAACGCAAGTACTAAATAACCTTCGGATAAGTAGCCCCCGATTAAGTGGCTATTGATTTTAAAAATTATAAATTATGAAAAATACAGGACTAAATTTCGCAATAGACTTTATGAAAAGACAAAAGAAACAATTCTTTGAGAATTTCTATAAAGAAAATGATACTTCTAAAATGGGGTTCATTGAGCAAAAAGCTATTAGACTAAAAGCCAATAAAGATTGGGAAGCGAAAGAAACAGAACTTTACTCATTAGTTTAACAATACCTTAGTTATGACAGTTAAACAATTAATAAAAGAATTAAAGAAGCTACCTCAAAACTTGAAGGTGTATCATGCAGACCATGACCATGGAGATTATGAAACATCAGGAGATATTGGACAGGCTTTATTAATTAATAAAGCTGAAATGACAGAAGTTTATAACGATAAGGATTTTGGAAGGTCAGATGTATTTACTTATACACCTAAAAAATATGTGGTTTTAAGACCATAAAAACGTTCATTATGAGAACAAGACAAGGAATAAAGGAAACGATTACAGGCAAGCTAATTAGAGAAGGTGGGTTAATAGATAAGCCATTAGAATTAGCTGAAAGCATAGTGACTTTTCTTGAGAACGAACAGAACTTTATTGTTCCTGAATCAGATGTTGATTACAGAAGGATATTATTAGCTGAGTTTATAGAGTATTGCAATAAAAATAACAAGGGAGTTTTTAGGAACTCAACCCAAGTAACTATAAATGGATTTATAAAAACCAAATATTAAACCTTCGTAATGAAAATAACAATAGACTTTAGCAAATGCAGACTACACAAGAAGCTTGAACAAGGTTTTGTAGTAACTGGATGTAAGCCACGTTGGAATAAAAGAGGAGACTTTGGTACCGATCAATGTTTTCTTGCCTTTAAAGTGGTTGAAATAGTATCACACAAGGAAAATGACATAGGTTACATGACTGAACTTATTGTTAAAGTACCTAAGTGGATATTTGATAAAGAGATTGAAGGGAAAAAAGATATTGTTAGCAGGATAAAGATTGTTGATGTAGAAAAAGAAGATGCTGATATTTAAAACTAAATTATGGAAAGGGTATACGAGATAATAACACGAGGAACAAACGGTATTCAAGTGTTAGAACAAAGTGAATTAGAATACGTTGTGGAAAAATATATCTATATTCGCACTGCAAAGGAAGTAAAGATTAACTTAATCAAAGGGATACCTAGAGAATTAATACCGTTAATGTTTACTAATGAGATGCAGAAACTAGACATGGCTTTTAGTAGTGCTTGTAAATGGTTAATGAGTAACCAAGATAAATGGATTGAAAACTAAACTACAAAATTATGTACGCTAACAAACAACAATTACTTGCTATCCTCCCCGAATTAGAATTAATTCAATCGGATACATTGCTACGAATTAACAGAGCTAAAGAACTTAAGATTATTCTTGACATCTATAACAGACAGATAGAAGAATTTAAAAAAGAAAAGCCTGGGGAAATGAAGATTGAAAAACAAAATAGAATATCCTTGTATTGCACAATGAAGTGTTATAGAAGGTTAAATCAATTTAACTAAACACTAAACACTAAACGATATGACAGAACAAGCATTATTAGAAGAGACAGTAGCTTACTACCATAAGAATCCTAGTTATAGGTGTAAGATAGAACAAGGAGCCTGCAAATACAGTGGTGGTTCAGTAGAGCATAAAAGCTACGGATGTGCTATCGGTAGGCAACTGTCTAAAAAGAACCGTAATAAACTAGATGAGATGTTTCCTGATGGAAAGTCTATAAATAATTTATTACTCGGCGAGGGAGCTGAGTTACTACCTAAATGGATGCGAAACATGAACTCATCCTTCTTGTCAGAGCTACAAAGCTTACATGATTCGAATAACAACTGGAATGAAGATGGCTTAAATGATGCAGGGAAAGAGAATATTGAAGTCTGGTTTGGCAATTACAACCTAGACCTAGCCTTCCTAGATAAATACTAATACTATGAACACCAAAAAGAAATTCGTGGTCTTAGAGAGGCTGCAAGGGTTTAACACAGGGGTTAAGTATTGGACACTGAATAAGAATGATAACATTGGATATAGAAACGGCAGCCCTTTACATAGGGAAGTGTTGTTTACTAATGATTCAAGTGAAGCAATAGCAGAATGTAACAGAAAAACAGATAACGATGAGTAAGAAAGATTTAACAAAAAAGAATAAAAGTGTAATAGTTGAAAAGAAACGTTCAGTAGGTCCTTCGGTAGGTACTATAGGTAATTTTAAAACTAGCACTGAATTTAACAAGGCTGTTACCGATGTATTAGGTGAGAGCACTACCAAGAAGACAATATCTTCTGAAGAGTTAGAGATAATTGAACCTAATAGGGATGATACACCTCTCCCCGCGATACAAGGTGATCCCGTTAATAGGTTTATGAGAGAAATGAGTCAAGGTGACTTACCCTCAGAAGCTGAAGGAAGAGTATTATATATTTTTCATAGGGAGACAGGACAAAGGATGGAACACTCACTGAAACTTATCATGGAGCATAGGAAACATGCCTTTCAAGTGTGGGCCAAGACTCCTGAGAAAGCTCTTGAAATATTCATGAAGCGTACCAAATGGAAAAAGTACATGGGAGATACTCCTTGCCCTATACCTTTGCCGGAAAAAGATTAAAGTTTTAACTACCTACTGAAGATGAACAGGTGCTAGACAATGATTTATGAGAATGCCCAATCATATTCTAAGTTATGATTATGTTTATACCGTAAGCTAATATCGTATAGCCCTACGAAAATATCCTTTCGAAAAGAGGAGGCTATTAGTCCACTTAGAAATGGATAGGTAGTTAATTTAACTAGCCCCACAACCACATACCCTAAAGACTAAGGTTTATCCTTATTCTCATGAAGGGAGGTGTAACATACTGAAGAGTAGGTTGTGGGCATATTACTTAAAACGATACATCCCAACAAAGCCTTTCATAGGTTACAGTACGTTGAAATAATGAAACAGGGTTAATGCGAGTTATCTGTTGGGACATGATAGAATTAATAACAAACCTGGAGGCAGTCTTAGACGATTTAATACACCTTCGCAGTTTAGATGATGGTACACTTGATAATGTAAAGTTAGACCATCACATCAATACATTAGAAGAAACGATAAAGAAACTAAGTTGTAGTTTAGTTTAGTTAACATAGTAACGTGCGGGGTTAGTAGTTTTCCCCCGCCTTTACTTTAAAACTTTGAGAGATGGGATATAAGAAGATTAGAGGAGAAACTAATAAGACTATAACTCTTGATATGCTGATGAAAGGATTCTCAGCTCAAGAGATAAGTGAGTTAGTAGGTATTAGAATTGAAACAGTAAAGACTATATTTTATGGCAGCTTTGAAAGAAAGAGAATAGACCATATAAAAGCCTTATATAAAAGGATTAGGAGTAATAATATGGAGTTAACCAAAACTCAATCTGCAATGTATTCCACTGATGAAATGAATTATGGTTATTCAGGAAAACAAAAAGTATTGCCGGAAGATCTTAAAGGAGATGAAAGTGTCATCTACAATGAAATAAAAGACTTTGGTTTAAAACATAAATTTAAGATAAATGAACTTAGGACAACAAGTAGCACACCTGAGAAAGGTTAGAGGCTACACTCAAAAGGAAATAGCCAAAAAAGCTAGGGTTGGTCTTACTCTTTACAAAGAGTTTGAATTAGGGACTAAAAGGATGAATGAAAGATACCTTCATAATGTATTGATTATTCTTGAAGGTACTCTTATAGTAGCTCCCTTTAGGTTTAAGCACCATAGAGCTGCAGCCCAAGTATCTTATGAGAATAACATTGTAAGTGCAGGAGGGATTACCTTATGGGAATCTTACGATTGGATTAAGAAACTATTTAAAGAGATGCCTAACCTTTTATTAAAGGAACCATTAGTATCAAGAGCAATTACTGGTACTGAGAATTATATGAAAGGGGAGTTTAAAAGGTATGAGCTTAATCTTATTGGTAAAGAGTGCCAGCTGAGGTATAAACATTACAACGAAATAGAGAATGGACACAAGATCAGTGGTATTGAAAAAAAGACCGTATCACTAGAGATGAAAGTGATGGAGTTATTAACTTATATGTGCTCAAAGAAACATTTTCATAAGGTTCCTAAAATAATACAGGAATTGTTAAGGGAAGATTAATTATTAAAACTAAACGAATGATAAGCCAGAGGGGCTACTGCGAAATAAGAATATACGAAAGTTGAGAGTGTCCAAAGCTCGTGCTTATTCCCACCGAGGATGCTTGAGAGTTTAAATCCTTAAGTTATACCCGAAAGAAGTATCGGTTACGCAGGATCATTTTATAAAACTAAATCATGGAAACACTACAACAAGCTAAAGATTACTTAAACGAGAATTACGAGAAGGGTTGTAAATGCCCGACTTGTAAACAAACTGTGAAACTATACAAACGAAAGCTTAACTCAGGGATGGCTAGGACGTTGATAGCGATGTTTAATGGTCCTGAAGGTTATATTCATGTAAAGAATTATTTAAGGGAGAATAACTTAAGGAACACGCATGATTTTACATTGCTTAAGTTCTGGAAGTTAATATCTCCCCCGCTTGAAAATAGCTCGGGACAGGAAGTAGGTTTGTGGAAGATAACCGACAGGGGTAAGCAGTTTTGTCGCGGGGAAATTAAAGTACAAAAACATGTGCTGATACTAACAAACAATCATATTGGTTTCTCAGATAAAGAAACTACAATACAAGAGTCACTAGGAGATGCCTTTGACTATCAGGAATTAATGCAGGGATTATGAGTGGAACAAGTTTAAGTCAATTAAAATATATCGGAACAACAGAATACAAAAACGTTCAAGAATGGGTGTGTAGAAAAAATGCAACCACTCTGTACGTTGGCTCAGTAATGATTGAAGGTAAGCGGAAAAGAAAAACATTTGACAATATAAGGTCAGCTGCTTTATTTATTGACAAAGCTTTAATTAGCTTCGGTAAAGAGCCAGTTAACATTTTAAAAAGAAAGCTATGACAGAAACTAAAGTAGATCACCCGGAATTCGGACATGTAACATTCACTAATTTAACACAGAGACAGTTGGATATTGTTGAGGGTTATAAGGAGAGGTATAGTAGAGAGGATGTTGCTTCGTTGATAGCGAAATATTGGATGGATGAGATTAGCGGAGGGAACATACTAGGTAAGGAAGGTTTCAGTAAATGGATTAAAGAAAACTTATTATGAAAGCACAATTCACTTTTAGACCAAACAAAGGACCTAACCTAAGAGATAAACTAGGGAGCTTGGTACATAACCAAGACTTTATTGATTACCTCACGGAGATGGCAGATACGGAGCTTTACATGGAAGTTAAGCCGTTGGCTAAACTAACTGAGAAACAGATGATGTACAACTATTATCATAAAGTGATTTTAGGTGTGGCTATGGAAGCTTTCACTGATCTTGGATGGGAGGATATGGACAAGCAAAAAGCTGATCATGTTTTAAAAGCACAATGCGCTTGTAGTACAATGATACAGAATGGTGAGGAACATGTTTATCTTGAGGATAAATCAAGAATGACAAAGAAAAGGTTGTCGAAATTCCTTAATGATTGTATTCTATTCCTAGAAAAAGACTTAAATTGCAGGGTCCCAGAATCGGGACCGTATAAAGATAAAGAGAAATATGGGCATGCCTTTCAAAGTGTAGGTAAGCTTAAACCAAACAAAGAGTTTTAGTTATGAAAGTAGGTGATATAGTAGTTTGTGTTGACCTTAGTGAGGTTGATGGTGAGATACAAACAGATTACGGGCCAGTGAATTTCACATCTACAGGAGATGGACTAGTAAAGGATAAGGAGTACGTTATTGAAGATAGGATTATAGATGAATTCAGTGATGATGTAGTTAGCATAGAAGGTATATGGAGGTTCACATGGAGATTCCGCAAAGTAGAAAAGAACCCTTTAACAAAAGAAGAGGAAGAAGAATTAGAAAGCTTAGTAATTACCACAGAAGGTATTGAAAAGGTTAGAGAATTAGAAACAGTATAAAAACAGATAAACATGAAAGTAAATTTAGGAAACATAGGACTAGGAGTTCTATTAACATTTGGAGCATCGATGCTTGCGATATTAATAATATCTATAAGCAGCAAGCATGATGTAGAGTATTATTATCTAAGCACTAATATAGATGGTAAGCTATCTATAAAAGCTAATATAGACTGGTCTGGAGATAAAGACCTTAAGTTAGACAGGGCCGTTTCTTATAGTGAAGCTATAGATATGGTGGAAAGATTAAATAAAACACTAAAATAAACAAATATGAAAATCAGAAAACAACCAGATCTCGCTAGATTAATAACAGATTTGGACAAAAAGAAAGATGGTACGGGTAATCAACTTAGTTTCACCCACGGTACTTCAATTAGCTGGAAGATGATTAAAGGACATAAGCAAGGTCTTCGCAGGAGGCATTTGATAAAGTATGTCATTGATAATATGCCTGTCTTAAACGTGGCCCCTGTTGATGGGAATGAAAGAAAGAGTAAGTTTACTCACAATCAACTTCAGAGAGTTAATAGTGTTCTTGATGAAATTCTTAAATGGTACTGGTTTCCTTTCTCTAAAGTAAGAAGAGATTTAAACAGGTTATGCAAGTAAAAAAGTTTAAGAAGTGTAAAAACTGCGGGGAAGAATATCAGTTGTATAGATCATCTTTAGAACCATGCCCTAATAAAGACTGTAGGAAAGTTATAGTTGATAAAAGGAATAAGAAAAAGAATTCTTCCCCCGCTAAAAAGAAATACAATTACATTAAACCTATTTCCGATTCAATGGCTGAGAAATTAGCAGTGTATCGTCCATTACGTGATAAATACATGTTGCAACATACAATATGTCAGTTTAAGGACTGTCAGAGTCATTCAAACGATTTACATCACATTAGAGGTCGTGGACCTTATTTAAGTGATGTAACATACTTCATGGCTATTTGTAGACCTCACCATCAATGGATAGATGTTAACACAAAAGAAGCAAGGAAGTTAGGTTATTTAATTTGAAGCTCAAAGTGAGTTGAATTGAAGCTCAAAGTGAATTAAAACTAAAACTATGAAAAACTTTAAACGAAAATTAGCAAGAGTATTTGGCCTTGCTTTAAGAAGTGACCTTGAGAAGGTTAATGAGGCTTATGAAGATGTTGATAAAATGAGAGATCATTACCTATCTGATATCATGACTATTACAGCTCCTGAAACATCTCTTTCAAGACAAACAGAGTTAGTTAGTTTGTACAGGTTTCAAAGAGAAATAAACCACTGCTTATGGATGGGGGGAAATGTAGGATTTTCACGAACAAAAGACAAATGCTAAACATTTACTACCACAAAGACCTTGAGATAGGATACGACTTCTATGATTTTAGGGCTGAACAATACGGGGGTTACTTTACTAAGTTTGAATTTGAATCACAATTAGAGAATGAGCTTAAAGGTATTAAACTTGATTTACTTAGGTTTAATGTTGAAGACTTTGTGTTTAGGTTCAGTGAAGCTGACATAATGAGAAATGAACTCCAGAATACAGCACTTAATAGGATGTATGATTTTGTTAAATGGTCGTGGGAAGATACTTCTTCTTATGATAAAGTTTATAAAAACTTAGCAAAGATGGAACAGTTTATTATCACCATTGTTAACGCTTATAAAGGTCTTGAAAGGCAAAGAGCTATTAAAGAATGGAGATTTATAATGGATTTTTTAACTAAAGAATTGAAATGATGATAGATAATATAGAATTAATAAAGCCTTTGTTAAAGTTTGAGTCAGAAGATGATTATTACTTCGTTCAAATACTTCAAAGAAAAAAAGATAACGCTGACTTAGATACTAGAATGCAGGGCAGTAACAACTCTTCTAGGCTTATAAAAGCGTATGACATTAGCTCTATAGAATATCTTGAATCTAGGTATCATGAGATGAAAGAAATGGCTAAGTTATTCAATGCAAGAGTTGGCTTATGCCTCAATAAGAGGTCGTATCACTCTTCCTCGCTGCAAATGATGGTTAGACTAGCTAAGTCTCTTCAAGCAAAGAATTACAGAAACGCTAGAGCATGGAATAATGTATCAGGAGTGTATCACCCCATCAAGGATAAGACTTGGATTATAGATATCGATAAAGAAGACGAAGGAAAGGTATTAGATATATTATCTTTTATACGTAATCAAAAACCGGACGAAGGGAAAAGTAAAAGAATAGTGACACTACCATCTAAGTCAGGTAGGCATTTAATAGTTAAACCTTTTGACATGAGAGGTTTTGATAGGTTTGATGTTGACGTACACAAAAACAATCCAACTAACCTATTTATACCATAATCTTTCGTACATTAGCAATCCGCAATCAGAAAAACAGAAACACATGGCAAAGACATTCACGAATAAGTTTAACCTGCCCGAATCTTACGTTAGGGCCGTTAAAACAGATAAACACAGAACATGGGGAGACATCTCCGTTACACAATTAACTGACGCACCACAAGTCAGAGTTCTCCGAAAAACACATGATGAAACAATAGATGTTAGCACAATGGTTGCTGCTCTCTTTGGTACTGCTATTCATTCAGTACTTGAACAATCAGAGCAAGAATCAGTTGATATAAGGATACTTATGCAAGCTGCTGAGATATTAATCGATTCAAGTGATGAAAACTCTTCTAAGGTAGCCGAATGGCTTAAGAAGTTTATTAAAAAAGAATTCCCTGATGGTATAAATGAGAATGTTATTCTTGAACAAACAATGACCGTTGAATATCTTGGATGGATCCTTTCAGGAACATTAGATAGGTTCACTATTGATTCAGGTTTACTCGAAGACTATAAGTCCTGCGGAGTATACCAGTTTATTAATCCTGAATCACGTAAGAAGTGGTTCGCGCAGCAGAACATATATGCACATATGCTTAGGAAAGCTGGTTACACAGTTAACAAGGCTCAGATAGTTGCTATATTTAAAGATTGGAGTAAAGGTAAGGTAGCTACTTCTAAAGATTATCCACCTAGGCCTATCATGTGTATTGATATTCCTTTATTCCCCGACGAGAAGATTGAAAAATACATCATTGATCGTATTAAGCTTCACCAAGATGCGGAGAAAGGTAATGTACCTGATTGTACTGGTAAAGAAAGATGGGCTAAGGCTGATAGTTATGCTGTGTTTAAAGAAGGTGGTAAACGTGCTTTGAGAGTTGTTGATAAAGAATCTGCAGCTAAAGAGTTTATGAGAGCTAATGAATTCAAACACAAACAAAAGCTTTATATTGAATATAGACCAGGTACTGACACAAGATGTGAATCGTACTGTTCGGTTAGTCAGCATTGTCCTCAATTAAAAAGGAAGCTGAACATGATTGCTGAAAAGGAATTAGAATTAAACAAATAACGACACACAATGAAGGGGATTAAATACTACGATATGCTAGATAGGGTTTTAGAAGATTTATCTAAAAGAGACATTGACATAGCGTATAACAAAGAGAAGACACATAAGGCTTTTGGTGTTTTTGACTTTTATTTAGAAATATACCTACATGGACAGTTATGCTACAAGTGTAGGATAGAAGACGCTAATGAAGAACATGTAGAGAACAGATGCAAGTTAGCTATGTTTGAATTATTTCTTTGTGGGGTAAAATTCGTAGGCGATAGAGATAAATCATTCTTATAAACAAATAACATTTTCCAACAAGGTACCGCAATGCTGCGAAGTAGAAAGTAACTATATCGCCCATGCGTATAGAGTAGCAGACGAAGAGCGTAACCTATTAAGAAACAATCCGGGCTTTTTTACTTAGACATTTTGGCTCGTAACATTATTGGATAGTATTCTCTTGGTTGTTGTGAGAATATCCTTGTTGGTATACATTAATTAATAAATAAAAAACAGAAAACATGAGTAAAGAAAACGACAAATTACAGGAAGCAATACAGAAAGCGGTAGAAGATAACTTACCGAAAGCACAAGGTACTTTATTGCAAAAAAGATTAGCGGAAGCAGATGAAATGGAGGTTAGGATAGAGGAGCTTGAAGTGGAACTACAAAACACTAACGAATGCTACAATGATGTTCGAGATGAAAATAAAGACTTAGAATCACGAATCCAAAGAGCTGGTGAGCAAGAAGAGAGCGCAAAAGCAATGAAGGTTGTTAATCAAGAAAAAGAAATTGAACTTGAGAGTTTAGATAGGTCTATGGAGATGCTGCTTCTTAAAAAAGAACTTGAAATGACAGTTAAAGGAAAGGATGACCTATTTGCCTTAACTACAACTGTGTTTAGAAATAGAACCACTAGAGAAGACATTATTAGAAATGTGTTCCAGCCTGGTATGACAAACTATGATAATCATACGAACATGAGTGTTTGGCAGCCTACTGGACCTGTAGAAGATAACGGAGGTACTACAACTAAAACTGAAGAATAATGAGTAAAGAAAAAGAAGGAATAAAGATCCTTAGCTTAGTGGTTGAGAACTTTAAAAACATTGAAAAGACAGAGGTTGACTTTGCTGGTAGGTCAGCTATCATCATTGGTAAAAATGGTGCTGGTAAGTCTAGTTTAATACAAGCTATATGTTCACCTATTGATAGTAATTATATCCCCGCAAAACCTATTAAAAAAGGTGAGGAGAGAGGTTCTATTGAATTAACTATCGGAGGTAACTTAAACGGGGAAGATGAGACATATACTTTAGGTCTTTACTTTTCTGATAAACACAAGAAAGGTAGGATTACTATTTCTAATAGTGATGGTGAAACTGTGAGTGGTGGTAAAAAGCTTATTGAAGAAATTGTTGGTAACATCGGGTTTGATATTCAAGAGTTTATTAAGCTTGGAGTAACATCAAATGGTAGTATCAGCAAGCCGGGGACTCAAGAACAAATAGAGATATTGAAAGGGTTAATGCCTAGAGATATTCTTAAGCAAATGCATGATCTTGATGTAGAGTATGAAGAAGATTATACTAGCCGTGCTGATGTAAATAGAGAAGTATTACACGCCAAAGCTAAATTAGAAGGTCACGAGTATTCTCAAGAAGAATTAGACTATTACAAAGAAGCTAAAGATACCAAGGAGATAGTTTCTAAGATGAGTAATATCGAAAAGGAGTTGGAGAACTTTAATAGAGTTAAGTCTGGAGTTGAAACTTTATTCGATTCAATACCTTTAGATCAAGAAGACTTGCTGACACTAAAAGAAAAGGTAGAAGCATTAGAAATTAAAATAAAAGAAGATCAAGAGAAGTTTAAGAAAGGAGTTGCATGGCTTGACGGCAAAATCAAACCTTCAATCGAAACATTAAACGATGAACTATCTGATGCTAACCAGCACAACGATAAGGTAAAAGAGATTAAAGAGTTGGAAGTATCTCAAATCGCGATTCGCGAACTGCAAACAAGTAGTGAGACTAAGACCAAGAGATTGGAAGCTATTAAAAAGGAGAAGAAAGACATATTTGCTTCATCTCCGCTGCCTGTCAAAGATTTAACCTTTGATGACGAGGGAATATACTTCAAGGGGCTTCCATTTGTTGAATCTCAACATCCTACAAGCACAGTAATAGCTATTGGAGCAAAAATAGCAATGGCACTTAACCCTAACTTGAGAATGTTAGTGATAAAGGATGGTTCGTTGTTAGATAAAAAAACTCTTAAATGGTTAATTGGTATATGTGAAAAAGAGAACTATCAGTTGTTTATTGAAAAAGTAGCTGATAACGAAGAAGTAGAGATAGAATTTATAGAAACTAAAGACTAATATGACCCGTAATATCGATATATTAAATAGATACGAGATACAGTTTTACAAACCAGTGTGGAACGATAACGAGATGGAGTTAGCTGCATGTTTGAGCATTAAGTTCAAGGACGGATATTACATTTGTGATATTAGAGTGACTAATAATAAGTCTTTGTTTGAGTTCCTTAAAATCTGTTTCCCTTCTATTTTATTATCGAATGATTCTAAGGCTTTCAGAGTTGAACTATTCTCCCGCCTTAAAAGCATGTATTTTGACCTTAATCAAGAGTTCCTAGATAATCACTACCCTACACTAGGATATGACAGGGAGCTCTACGATCATCAAAAAGAAGCTTTGGCTCAGATGATGTATCGGAAGGTTAATCTACTTGCTTTTGAACAGGGATTAGGAAAGACTATCACTTCAGCTTCAATATCTAAATTACTTAAAGTAAGTAGGACGATTATCGTATCGCCGACTTTAGTCAAGTGGAACTGGTTAGAAGATTGCAGTAAGGACTGGGGGTATGATCCTTTATTATGGTCTATACTTGACAGGAATAAATCTAAGTGCTTACACGCATTCTTAACAGAGAGATTTGTAGTAGTTAACTATGAGATGATTGAGAAACATTGGGCTTACTTAATTAAATCTGATGTGGGCCATATTATATTCGATGAATGTCATTTAATAAAGAACACTCGCACTAGGAGATTTAAACATTCATTCAATCTAGTTAAGAAGTTCCCTAACGCTAGAGTAACTCTTTTAAGCGGTACTCCTTTCACTAATAGGATAACAGATATGTTTGCTTACCTAAAGATAGCTCAACACCCTTTAGGAAGGTCTATAACGAAGTTTAAAGAGAAGTATGCAGTTACTTCTGGAATGAGAGGTAATAAGGTTATGGGAGCTAAGGATGTTGGTGATTTAAGGTCTAAGATATCTAACTTTATGATTCGTCGTAAAGCAGATGAGTGTCTTGATCTCCCCGATTTAATAATCAAAAATTACTACTTCGATGTTGGAGAATTAACAGGAGAGTATTCGGAGAAGATGGATGAGTTAGCTCAGATGAAGTCTGAGTATGATACTTTGCAAGGTAAAGAGAAAGCTCAGAAAGGAACTCAGATGCGGGGTAACATACATACTCTTAATCGTTTAGCTTCAGAAAGTAAAGTAGAACCTATTATTAAGTTAATCGATTCATTACTGGACCAAGGTAAGAAGGTTATTGTATTCTCAGGATATACTGCTCCTTTAGAGATGTTAGAGAAACATTACGGTGATGAAGCAATAAAGATTAATGGTCAGGTAGGTGCTCACAAGAGACAAGCTTTGATTACAAGGTATAAAACAGATCCTAATTGCAGAGTATTCCTCGGGAACTTTAAAGCAGCAGGAGTCGGTATTAACCTGGTTAATTCAAACCATGTAATCTTTATGAACTTTCCTTTTACTCCAGATGATTTAGAGCAACCTTATAAGAGAGCTCATAGAATAGGTCAAACAGAGAAGGTGCATGTTTATTACACTTTAGGGCGGGGAACAATAGATGAGAGAGTGTATGAGATTATTAAAGATAAATCTGCAGATATTAATTCATTAATAGATGATAATAAGAATGTTGTGAACTACGGTTCACTGGAAGGTCAGTTATTCAAATCCCTTATAGCTGATTATAATAAGAAGAAAGGGATAGTAACAGAAGATGTGCAATTCACATCTGTAAAATAATACACATGAAAATATTTATAATAATAGTAATGGCCTTATCTATATTTAGAGGGTTAGGCTCTATAAATGAGTTAGTTAAAGTAAGGAAACCAGGAGAAGCAATAGGGGCTACTATATATGTAGTAGCGGTAGCGTTATCTCTATACATGTTTGTGACTGAATTTGAACCATTAAACTAAAAATTATGACATATTACAATATAAATAAATTAGAAGCTCTGAAGGATGAGTTTGCAGAAACAATGAATGAAGGTGCAAATAGAAGATTAGCTTACGTAGCTGCTACTGCCTTTATTGATTTCCTAAAAGAAAAAGAGAAAGCCTCTTTCTTTAATCCTAACCAACTTGAAATACCTTTCCCAGATGAAGATAACAGTAAATAGAAGTAACCTTTTAAAGGCTTTAGATGTTGTTGGTAATGCTCTTGGGGGTAAAGTTATAGTAAACGCTTACAAGTACATTCTATTTGACGTAAAGGATGGTAAGTGTTACATATACGCTAGGAACAATAAGATGCAGATAAGAGCTTTCCTTATGGTAGAAGCTGAAGGGGAGTTTAAGTTTTGTATTCCCGGCACTAAATTAACGGAAACAATTCGTTTACTTGTTGATGAGAAAGTAATCCTAACAACAAAGGAAGAAGAAAACGGTTCGTTAACAACTACCTTAACTATTAAAGGTAAAAAGAACAGGTATAAGAATGCGGGTATTAATCCGGATGAATATGGAATAATGGAACTTGGAGCAGATGCTAAAGGTTTCTCACTACATATGGATTCACTTGTTAGGGAGTTTGCTAATAGTCAACTTCCCGTACAACCAAACAATCTAGTTCAACCATTATCAGGTATTAACGTAGCTTCTGATGGTAAGAACATGAGAATATTAGGAGCTAACAACGCTTTTATGTACAAAGGGTTGCTTGGGGGTGATAATGTTGACATAAACATGACAATACCTAAGTCGGTTGCTGCAGCAATAGCTGTGATGCCTATATCTCCAGAAGCTAAATTAGGGACTGATGGTAGACACGTAGTTATTAAAGCAGGTTCAGTACAGATAACAGCTATCCTTGTTGATGGTAAATATCCTAATACGGATCAATTCTTTAATTTATATGATGAAGAAAAGTATATTATTGTTGATCGTCAGGAGATGATTAAATCAATGAAAGTACTTAGGCTATATTCTACCACAGAGAATAAAGCTATGATAGTTGAAGTAGGGAAAGATGAGATAACTATCTCTGGAAGGAATGATGCTATGACATCTTCTGCTGAAGAAGCTATTGAAATAGAGAATCATGGTATTGAAGAAGGTTTTAAAATAGCTTTCAATCCTACAGTTGTTCTCCCCGCGATATCGAATATTGCAAGTGATACAGT
>SPKZ01010692.1_pt1 | contig 18793 bp, 15 predicted proteins | sample 2456571 | NCBI WGS metagenome assembly SPKZ01 (sample SAMN11192286, study PRJNA482655) | marine metagenome | biome: ENVO:00000447; feature: ENVO:00000244|ENVO:00000211|ENVO:00000569|ENVO:00002023; material: ENVO:00002151; isolation source: ocean water from marine abyssalpelagic zone ... | reverse complement strand
TGTCGAGCTGAATATCCAGCAGTGCCCCAAAATCTGATGTGCTGTCGGTCGCCCTGGCAAGAATCCCATCCAGGCCATCCCAGAGGCGCGAGAACCACCAGAGTCCAAGCGCGACTAGCAGGTGTCCCTGGGCGAGCGCCGCGGCCGCTAACAGTGCGATAAGTGCTGCCGATACGGTGAGTTGGTTCGGTGTCACTCTCAGCCGAATCAGTAAGTTCACCAGGGGCAAACTGAGCCGCGGTAAAACTTTTCGAAAGGTGTCGTCAATCACCGCAATGTCACCGAAAGGTTGAGCGTCCAGACTAAGCTTTGACTCGCGAATATGGAACCACCTTGGCGGTAGTAATCAGATTCCGCCAGCGCTCGAGCCAATGGTGACGACAAATGTGCCGGACATTGGCGAGTTCAGCCTTGTCCTGCGTTTAGCCGTTAGCTAGTCGTTGACGGATTCGTCGTGCGAAAACCAGTGACGCGTTCGATTGGCAAACCAAACCAGCGATAGCATGACGGGCACTTCGACCAGGACGCCAACCACAGTTGCAAGCGCCGCACCTGAATGTAGCCCGAATAACGAAATGGCAACGGCAACAGCGAGCTCAAAGAAGTTTGATGTCCCAATCATGCAGGCGGGTGCGGCAATGTTGTGAGGTAGCCGAATTTTAAGAGCGGCAACGTAGGTGATCGCAAAGATGCCGTAGGTCTGGATCAGTAGCGGAATCGCGATCAGTACGATCACCAACGGTTGAGTTAGTAGCGTCTCCGCCTGAAAGCCGAACAGTAGGACGACGGTACTCAACAAGCCGATCATCGACCAGGGTTTTAAGCGCTTTACCCAGGCTTCCAACCTTTCATGGCCTGAATCATCGAGCTGCCGCCGTGTGATTGCACCTGCAATAAGTGGGAGAACGACATAGAGAGCCACCGATATGAGCAGTGTTTCCCAGGGAACGCTGATGTCATTCACACCCAGTAAAAATCCCGTTATGGGTGCGAAGGCGACGATCATTATGACGTCATTCACTGACACCTGAACAAGAGTGTAGTTCGGGTCTCCCTTGGTGAGTTGGCTCCACACAAATACCATGGCCGTGCACGGGGCAACGCCCAGCAGAATCATGCCGGCAATGTATTCGCCAGCCGTTGTGGGATCGACCAGGTCAACGAATAGCACTCGGAAAAACAACCAGCCTAGCGCTGCCATGGTGAAGGGCTTGATCAGCCAATTGACCACCAGTGTCAGTATCAGCCCTTTGGGTTTTTTGCCAACGTCACCAATGGCGGCAAAATCGACCTGTACCATCATGGGGTAAATCATTAGCCAGATGAGCACTGCGACAACCAGGTTGACATGCGCCACCTCTAGCGCAGCCACGGCGGCGAAGAAGCCGGGTATCAGGGTACCCAGTATTACTCCCAACGCGATACTTATTGCCACCCACAAGCTGAGGTAGCGCTCAAAAATTCCCATTGCGGTCTTTCTCCCCTAATGAATAGCGTCGAATAATGGTTGCCTAGGCTTCAGTCACCAGCGATTCCAGAGCTGCGCGCCATTCCTGTGTCGGACGGGAAGCGACCTCCACAAGCCGTGACACGCGCCTTTCCACGATCGCTATAGTGTCCATGAACGCCTTTTCAATGTCGTGGTCATTGCCAATAACGGCGGAGGGGTCTGCCAAACCCCAATGCAGTTTGATGGTGTCACCGAAGTACAGAGGGCAACTCTCTCCCGCAGCGCGATCACAAACCGTAATGACAACATCCGGGTGCCAGTCCGCGTAGTTATCCCATGATTCGCTGCATAGTCCTTCGGTGCCAAACCTGGCTATCCTCAGATACTTGAGGGTGAGCGGGTGGACCTCATCTGCGGGCTCACTACCGGCGCTCCTTCCGAGCAGCGTATCGCCCCCCACGGCGTTCGCCACGGATTCGCAGATTATGCTGCGACAGCGGTTGTGGGTGCAGATAAAAAGTATCTTCATGTGGTGAAGTCTTGCCTTAACTCATCATCCTGACGATGCCTCGCAGTGTAGTCGGCTTCTATGACAATTGCTTGCTCAAGAACTTACGTCAGCGCAGCATCCCGCCCGAGGTGTTTTACGCCTTCTGGTCCGCTAAACCACCGCCTCAACCGCTTGAAGACATGAAACAACAGTGCTGGAATGCGAACGTCAAAATTGGAGATCCAGCTTATGTCGATCCGCTTGCGCGTCCTCTGTCTTTTACTTGTCGCAACTGCGCCAGTAGTAGCCAGTTCGAATGCCGACCCTACTGTGTTCCAGCGCGAGGATGTCTTTGGCCTTCAATGGGTATCCAAGCCGCAGATATCGCCGGATGGGCAACGCATCGTCTACGAGCGTAAATCTATGGATATCATGAAGGACCGCCGCGTGGGCCGCCTCTGGCTGGTCGGGGCAGATGGCGAGAATCACGTCCCATTAGATAGCGGGTCGAGTGGGCAGGGGGGCGCTCAGTGGTCACCGGCAGGTGATCGTATTGCGTTCATCGCTGATGGCCAGATTCATGTGCATTGGCTTGAAGGGAGTAAGTCCGCTGCAATCACTCAACTGACCGAGTCGCCCTCTTCGATGAGTTGGTCGCCCGATGGCAGTCAGATTGCATTCTCTATGCTGGTGCCCGAGGCGCCGCCCGTGTTGGTCAAGCCACTGAAAAAGCCGGAAGGTGCTGAGTGGCCAGATGCGCCCAGTGTGACGACGGCACTGCGCTACGAGCGCGATGGTGCCGGGAGACTGGAGCCGGGTTACTCGCACCTGTTCGTGGTGGACGCTGATGGTGGTCCCGCGCGGCAGGTCACGAGTGGCGACTATCATCACACCGGCCAGGCCCAGTGGCTGGCAGATGGCTCGGGCCTCGTGTTCTCAGCGAACCGTCATCCGGAGTGGGAGCACCAGATTCGAGAGTCGGAGCTCTACCAGCTGGATATTGCCTCTGGAGAAATTCAAGCACTCACCGCCAGGAAGGGGCCTGATGCTGGCCCGGTTGTTTCTCCGGACGGCCGTTACGTGGCGTGGTATGGCTACGACGATAAGGTACAGGCGTTTCAAGTCACACAACTCTATGTAATGGACCTCGACGACGGCGAGCCGCGCGCATTGAACGCGACGCTGGATCGGAGCGTGTCCGGTTTGCAGTGGGCAGGTAATAGTAAGGGCGTGTATTACCTGTACTCCGACAAAGGTGAGACCAGGGTTGGCTTCACCTCCTTGAGCGATAAGAGCCGGGATGTTGCTCGTAAAGTCGGTGGCGAGTCCATGGCCAGACCTTACTCAGGCGGCAGCTATTCGGTATCACGCAATGGTATGGTTGCATTCAGTCTTTCAGAACCCAGCCGGCCCGCTGAACTCGCTATTGCCACAGGTTCGGCTGATAAAGCGCGAACAGTTATCGCACTCAATGAAAACTTGCTGGCGCACCGTACGCTGGGTGAGGTCGAGGAGGTCTGGTACAGCTCCAGCATAGATGGCCTCGACCTGCAGGGGTGGATTATCAAGCCGCCGAACTACGAGGAAGGCAAAGCTTACCCCCTGTTGGTGGAAAACCACGGGGGACCAATTGCACACTACGGGCCGCATTTCACACCGGAGCTGCAACTGTTCGCCGCTCATGGTTATCTGGTTTTCTACCCCAATCCCCGGGGAAGCACGAGTTATGGGGAAGCCTTCGCCAACCTGTTGTTTAACAACTACCCTGGCGAGGACTATCAGGACGTGATGGACGGCGTGGATTACCTGATCGACAAAGGACTGACTTCAGAAGATCGGTTGTATGTCACCGGCGGGAGTGCTGGCGGGATAATGACTGCCTGGATTGTGGGTAAAAACAATCGCTTCCAGGCTGCGGCTGTCATTAAGCCGGTGATGAATTGGATCAGCAAGTTGCTAACCGCCGATAATTATTTCTACTACGCCGACTATCGTTACCCCGGACAGGTCTGGGAAAACCCTGAGAACTATTGGAAGTTTTCGCCAATTTCACTGGTGGGTAACATTCAAACTCCCACCATGGTTATGGTCGGCTCTAACGACCTCCGAACACCGCTTTCCGAAGCCAAGCAGCTCTATCACGCCCTTAAATTGCGTCAGATCGATACGGCACTGGTTGAGGTGCCCGAGGCGCCGCACTTTATAGGCAATCGGCCCAGTCAGCTGATCACAAAGGTCGATCATATTCTGGCCTGGTTTGATAAGTACCCCTGGGGCAAATCTCGCGAAGACGACGGGCAGGAAGCAACCCGGTAGGTGGCTGATGCGAGATCGCTGGAGCGTGTTTTAGTAGTAGTAGCCCAGATTAACGTTCAACCGGTAGTTCCAGCGGTCATTGCCATTGATGCCCCAGTCGCCTACGCCATCGATGCGGGCGAAGTCATCGCTGCGATTACCGACGAAAAGATTGCCATTGGAGTAGGCGAGATCGGTATAGATATACCATCCACCTGCAGCCCAGCCTGAGCCGAGAATGAACAGTTCGCTGTCATTGAAGTTATCCGCTCCTTTTAGGATTGCGCTGTACTCCAGATAGGGCAGCACGTAATCCAGCCACGGTAACGTCGGAGTATCGATGCGGTAGCTGACAGACGCTGCCGGTACCCAGGCATCGGAAGCCATAGGCCAAGCAAAATCATAGGCTCCGAAGGGAATTAATTCATCGCCCCCCCAGCTGTTATCGGCGTCTACATCAAATTGGTAGCGGGATAGTTGCAGACCAACCGTGAGGTTGTCACGCTCGGAAACGCTGTGCACGGCGACGGCCCGGTGATCGCCGTCATCGACGCCACTGCCATCCAATTCGCCTACCTGCAGGGAGGCGCCCACGCGATGGCGCCACCGGTCGCCGCCGATCTCAGTGATCGCTCTAGCGTTGAATTGATTTTTCTCTCGATAGCCGTTGCGCCGATCGTCAAAACTGACAGTACCGCCTGATTCCACAGTTTCTCGCCACCGCACAGTGTCATAGCCGTAGCGTGCACTGTCTTCACTACGACCAGAGAAACTGGGATCGCTGCGCCAGTAGTACCCGATATCGAATGCCCATTCGCTGTGCGAGAACGAATAGCGAAGACCCAGATCGGGATCGTCGGATAGACCAACATAGTAGTGTTGGTCGAAAAACCAGCTCTGGGAGATGCCGTAGGGTCCAGCACCGAAAGGAACGCGATTGAGGCCAACGATTACTTCACTCTTGTCGTCGAACCGATAACCCAACCAACCTGTGTGCAGGAAGTTGTAGTTCTCCCCTGCGTTTGCGGTATACCAGCGGTACTCCAGTGCACCAATAAGGTTCTCGTAGTCCAGTGTGGCGTTAATGCGGAAAGTGTCCAATTCCACGTTGCCGCCCTCGCCGCCGCGCGATGGCCCGCCATTTTGTGTTTCGTAGTCACCGTACACATAGTTGACACGGACAGCGCCGCCCAATGTAATCGGCCCAAGCCTTACGCCATTGGTTGTTGGTGTAGACTCTTCGGCTCCGTCTGTTGTTACAGCCTTAGTTGGCGGCAGCGCGCCACTATCCCGCGCCTCTGCAAGTTTTCGTTCTGCTTGTCCTAATGCCCTCTTTAGGGTGTCAACCCGCGCCTCTAGTTCCTCGATAGACTGGCAGTGTCCAGGCTGGCTGAGCCCCAACAACACCGCGGTCATCACCGTATTTCGAATGTTATTCGTTAGCGACATAGCGCGATGGGTCGACGTCATCAATCTGATTGGAATCAAGAAATTCTTGAGCATATTCAAGGTAAACTTTTTCTTTCACGAAGAGTTCGAAGCAGTCTCTATCAATGTGTTTGTCGTCCACCATCTTGCTGAGAATATCCAGTGCCACACTGACGGGTTTAGCTTTCTTGTAGGGCCTGTCGGCGGCTGTGAGTGCTTCAAATACATCTGCGACAGCCATAATTCGCTCAGGCACGCTGAGTGCCTCGCCGGGTAGTTTGCGCGGGTATCCCGAACCACGCATGGTTTCATGGTGGGTGGATGCCCAGCGCGGCACGTTGGCGAGCTCTTCAGGGAAGGGCAGGCTCTCGAGCATCTTGATGGTGCTGATCATATGCTCATTGATCTTGAATCGGTCTTCTGCAGTGAGCGTGCCGCGGGAGATGCCCAAATTGTAAAGTTCGCCCTGGTTATACAAATGTTCCGGTACGTCCATATTGATGCCGTATTCCGGGGGGTAGTCTGTGGAGCGCGTGCGCTCAATGATGTGCTCGGGCTTGTCTGCGAGCAGCTTTTCTGAGGCCGGTGTCGGTACGCGTGCCACACCCTCTACGCGCAGTTCTTCTACTGGCGACAGACCAATCCGATTATCAAAGTGACGAATCCAAGTGCGCTGAGCAATTGCCTTCAGCCTCGCCTGCTTATCCTCATCCAGAAACTCCCCGCCCACGTTACACTCGGCGATGAAGGCAAATTCTTCCTGTAGCTGCGCGTGGTCGCGCTGGAGTTTCGCAGCCAGTTCTCCCTGCTGTTCCGGATGCTCTTTAAGCGTTTCGAGGTAGCTGATCTGCGCATCGCGCCACAGCACCTCAAAGCGCATGCGAATCTCATGGACGCGGTTGTAGATGGTTTCCAGTTTGGAACCCTTGTCTACAATGTGCTCCGGCGTAGTAATCTTGCCACAGTCGTGCAGCCAAGCAGCAATTCTGTACTCCCTCCACTGGTCCTCACTGTCCAAGCTAAAGCCCTCAAAAGGCCCTGTCTCAGCATTCGAGGCATGACGAGCGAGCATCATGGCCAGTTGGGGAACACGTTCACAGTGGCCACCTGTATAAGGGGATTTCTCGTCAATGGCTGCTGCAATCAGTCGGATGAAGGCATCCATCAACTCTCGCTGCGCAAGCTCATGTGCCTTGATGGCTTCTACCATTGTCACCATGGAATCGGAGAGCTCGTTGAGCTCTCTGATTCGGGTAGGAATTCTGGAAACCGAATCGTAATCGCGGCGCCGAACCTTATCATTCTCTCGTGCAAGTTGCTTTATTGGGCTGACGATAGGACTGGCGAACGCCCAAGACAGTGGAATCAATAAAAGCAATGCTGCGCTGGTAATTACGATCGCTAGAACCACGCGCTCCATGAATGGTCCAACCACGGCTGCTTCGGGCACCATAAGTCCCAAGTACATACCGTCAGCTTCGCCCGCGGCTCGTCGAAGAGGTGCCATAAAGGCAAACGCCTTCTCGCCTTCCCGTGTCAGTGGGATCAGTTCATTGTGGATGCTCTCATCTGTCACCGCTTGAAGGAAAACTTCATCTGGTACTGATGCCGAGTCACCGCCAGCGTTTACACTTAGGTCTTCTCCAAGCCAATATTGTCTTAGCACCGTGCGTTGATCTCTGCCGATTGCGCCAATTGCGCGATCAATGAGGTCGAGCAAAGGCGCCTTATCAGGTGAGACAAACATATGCAGTGTTTGTGGGGCATCACTTTCGCCAAAATTGATGGTATCACTGAAATGCAGGCCTTCCAGATAGTAGTGCTTCTGCAGATACTCAAGAATGACCTTGTTATCCAAGGCGCCGTCTACTTCACCCGCTAATACCTTACGCATCGCGGCTAGCGTGGATGGAACCTCGACAATGATGATGTTTGGATATGCCGCACGAACAACAGGAATGACGGACCACCCACTGGGGATTGCTAAACGTTTGTCCTGCATCGACTCCAGTGATTCGATTTTATTGTTCTTCTCTGCACTCACGATCGAATACGGCAGAAACGCATATTCTCTGGATGGGAGTCCCCATTCTTTATTGTCGGCGGTGATCAAAACAGAATGCAGAATGTCGAGCTCACCCTCTTTAAACTCCTGCACTAGTTCAGACCAAGATAGGCCGTTAATGAACCTGATCGGTAATTCCAGTGCCTCAGCGATCAGTTTGATGACATCGATAGAATATCCCTGAGGTTGGCCAAGCAATGCATAGTCAAATGGGGGCCAATCTAGCTCATTAGATACTGTGAGCTCGCCCAGAGATCGGATGTAATCACGCTCCTGAGTTGAAAGCTCAATGTCGATGTTTGGTATAGGCGCTTTATCTCCGGATATTGGTGCGCTCGACGCAATCACGTTTCCATCGCCGGTGTAAACAAACAGAGAACCTTGTTCAGCCACGGTTTGCTCACCCAAAAATTCAGAGAGAGTTTCAAGTGTCATGTCGAAGCCCAGAACCGTCTCCGAGTCCGCCACTGGAATCGATAGAGTGCGCCCAGGCTGATTTAGCTGTGCGAAGAGGTAGGGCTGCGATTGATATACCTCTTTCGATTTTATGGCTTGGACGTACCAGGGACGTTCTCGAGGATCAAAGTCGGTGGGCTCTGTGCGCTCAACCCTTAAATTCAGGTCTTTGTCCAGATAGCGATAGGTGCGTAGCCGGGATTCACCTTCGCCCTTAATCTCTACAAGCAGCCATCTGTCATCAGGCACAGCTCTTAATGCACGTCTCGCCTTTGAGCCTGTGTTCAAATTGATTAACTCGTAAAATCTGCCATCGGCATGACCGAGGTAGACGCCATAAAACAGTGGGTTTCGTTCCATCAACTGTGCGATAGAGAGCATAATCTTGCCCTCTATCTTGGCGTCAGTGAGAGAACGATTTTCCGCCAATAGCGTTACGGTGTTGCTGTTTTGCTCGGAAATGTGCTGCCATTTAGAGGCCACATTGTTTGAGGCGCCCGTGTACAGATCTGATGCGGCCTGCCATGCGAGTGAACGACCGAAGTAGTAGTGCAGTCCGAGGGCTAGAGAAGCGGTTACTGTCGTTGCGAGCAGAAAAACAGCGACGACGGTTAGGCGAATCGTGATGATGGAGTTCGACACTTTGCTTTAAGTTCCTTAAGCGCGTGTGCATTGCACATGTCCTTTAGCATCAATTAAAGCAGCAATTTTGCGATTGTCACATTTCGTTCGACAAATCCCCCCTTAATCTTGACCAATACGGCTATGCAGACCTGAAAGGGTGTTGGACAATTGGCTGATAACTCAGATTTTGGATAGACAATTAGTGTTTGCGGTGCAAACATCTGACCCGGGACGTATAGAGTGTGAGCACACACCAAGAGGATAAAGTGAAAACCAAGCATAATAGTTTAGAAGTTCGTCTGATCGCCGTGGGACTGGCTGCATTCATAGTGGGCTGTAGCGACGGCAGTGATCCCAGACCCCCAGCTCCTGAGCCGGAACCGGAGCCCCTAATCGTGCCTTTCCAAGAGCTGTATGATCAGGGTGTCGATCGGTATTTGGGAGAATTCACCCCAATGACATCAGAAGTCGACGGTGACACCACTGTGCATACCTTTGGCGCAATGGATGGAGGGCCGCTTTGCTTACGGGGTGGCGAGTACGCCATGTCGACTAAAGAGAATACCGGAGAGGAACTGGTAATTTTTCTGCAGGGCGGAGGTGCTTGCTGGAATGACTTCTGTGCGGCCACTGAGACAGCAGACCCGACTGTTCCGGAATTCGGCTTGCTGGATCAGAGCCTGGAAAACAACCCCGTTGCTGATTGGGATTTAGCTTACCTACCATACTGCGACGGCTCTATTTTTTCCGGTGATGCCGACTATGATGACGATGGCGACGGTGAGATTGATCGTTACCACCGCGGTGTTCAAAACACCTCTGCTTCCCTTGATGTCGTGGCTAACGCATTTCCCTCACCGTCGCGTATTCTATTGACCGGTGTGAGTGCTGGCGGGTTCGGTACTGACTACGCTCTGCCACTGGTGCGCAAGCTGTACCCTGACGTGCCGATTGAGCTGATCAACGATAGCGGCGTGGGCGTTAGTGCACCAGGGTTTAGCACGGACCGAGCCGCAGAATGGAACTCTGAGGCCTTCATTGCTCAAAGTGTGCCTGATTTTATCGATGACCGTGGACATCTCACAAACGGTCATATCTGGTACCTGAATGAAGATCCAAATCTACGTATGGGTTACATGAGCACTAAACAGGACGTGGTCATTGCTGATGTGTTTCTAATGATCGGCGGGCCTGCCTTCGAGGCGGAGTTGATCCCTGAAATGGCGAAGCTAGAAGAAGCACACCCGGACCGTTTCCGCAGTCTGATCGGTGATGGAAACCAGCATACTTTTTTGCAGACCCGCTTCGAGGATACTGTCGGTGGCACAACAATTGTTCAGTGGATCACTGACATGCTTTCCGGCAGCAGTGACTGGGTGTCTGTAAGCGACTGAACGCAGGTATTCGAATGAGGCCGCGCATTGCGCGGCCTTTTTTTTAGGTGCCCGTTTTGTCACAGCACCGAAGCCTCGGCAACTTCGCTGTGCCATGAGCCTCCGGTTTGTGCAGGGCCGCCAGCGGACATGCCAGTTGCCACAAGCCCAGATTGGGGGTTGGTAAATATGAAAACCGGACGAGGATGCTGATCGAGGTACCCCATAGCGGGGACGCCTACAAACGACGTTCATCTGTCACAGAATTTTGAGTCGGGTTTATCGGTGCCAGTGTGCGTATTTGGCGTTATGGTGGAAGAGTGACTCGTATACCCGGGTTTTCGCTGCCAAGCTCCACTGTAGCCATGCCTTCCAGGCAAAGGAATCGTTTGTGCACCCCAGGCCTGGCCGAGTAAACATTGGAGACAAAAAAGGCCGCGCAATGCGCGGCCTTTTTCAAGGTAAGGATGGTATTAACCGCCGGTGGTTAGACCACCCAGGTTGGGGTTGGAGTTGTTAGACACGGTGCAGTCGTACAGTTCGCTGTAGGGTGCCCCCGATTCCGGGTTGAGTGTTACCGTTACCGAGCCACTGCCCAATGGGCTGTTGGGATCGGCGGGTTCCCCAGAAATTTGCAGCTGCGTCGTGAACGCTCCCGGTGCTGAGGTATTGGCCACGCTGCCAGTAGAGATTGTGGCTTCACAATCACCCGTGGACTCGACAGTGATGGTAGAGCCCGCTGGCGGACGGTTGTTGTAAAGGTCTGAAACGAACACATTATAGGGGCCACCGTTCTCGGACACAGTGCCGTTCTCATTGATCGCGGCGCCGCTCAGGCGGGCGAGCACGATGTCCCAGCGTGGGCTGTCAGACAAAATCAGTACTGTCTGTGCACGTACGCTGACCAGCTCACGGCTACAAAACACACCTTCGCCCTCTGGCGGGCACTGTGTGCCGTTGTAAATGGCTGGGTCGTCATTGGTGTCGTACATGCCATTGCTGTTCAGGTCGATGAAGCTTTCTTCGAAACCTGCCGCTTCGCAATCAGCCGTTGAGGTGGGCGGGTTGGGGCAGTTGGGGCCAACCGCCGGCGTGAACACACCGTCTTCGTTATGGTCGATGAACGCTTCTGGTAAGTTCACGAAGGGCTCGCCTTCGTCGTACTGGCCATTACCGTTCTGGTCGACGAAGGACTCTTCACCCACTGCCGCCACTAGAACCGTGGAGCGACCTCCGCGGATGCCGCCCAGGTCATCGGGGCAGGGGCCTGCGTTGGCCGAGTGGCTAGGGCAGTCGTAATCGTTATCGAAAATGGTCTTGATCGCGTCGCCATTGATGGTGGGGAAGCGCGGTTCCTGGGCAGTCCAGGTTACGCTACACGCCCCGTTTGTTAATACGCAGCTTCCTTGAATAGCGCCGTACTCAGTCGTGAATACGGCGCTGGTGCCATCAGGCACAGGGTTGTTGAATTTGTCGGCCATGCGCACGTTGATTTGGCGCGTAGTCCCATCCACGGTAAAGCCGTTCTCGACCACGAAGCCACCCTCAACGGACAGGCTGATGGAGTTCTGATCAGGTAGGCCGCTGCTCACTACCAGAACGTCTGAGGTGGTGGACAGTTCTGAGCCGACCAGTCGCGCGAATACGCGAACAGCGGTAGCCACAGTGCCTGAGAAGACAGTAGTAGATACCTGGCCCTGGCTGTTACTGACGTCACTGGTGTTACCCAGGCTCAGACCACCCACTTCTGTGGACAGTTCAAAGCTGACATCAATGCCGGATACGGGGTTGTTGTCCGAATCCACCACGTTAAACGTAACGGTAGAGGACTCCTGACGGCCAGTGCCACCGCCGGTGCCGCGCAGTACGATCAGGTCGGGTACAGCGCTGTCGAACGAAATCGCGTTGGCCGTTAGCGGTGCAATGCTCACGGTGCCAATGGCCTCGTTGCCGGAATCCTGCAGCCTTGCAGTTACCAGGTCCTCGCCCTCACAACCAGTGGCCGTGTAGGTCACAGTGGTTTGGCCCGTTACCGACAGCGGGCTCTCGGGGTCCAGCGTGGCGCGGCCACTGATCAAACACTCACTGGAAATCGTGACCTGCTCCGCAGTCTCGGCGCGGTTGCCTTCTTCGTCGGCCACTGCAACGGTGATGGTGCCGCTACCAGTGGGAGACAGTTGCTCGTCGGGTTCGATCAGCAGTTGGCCTTCGATGAAAGTGCCATCAACAAAGGAACCCAGTCGCAGACCGGCCAGACCCACCTGGAAGTTCAAGGTGGCCTCTGCAGAACCTTCACTGGTGGTAATCGATACCGTGACGGTGTCTGCGCCATTGCTGCCACCTGCTTCGAGCAGGAAGGTTGCAACACCCTCTTCGTTAGTGAGGGCACCACCGCTGTCAGGCGTGACGCCGGCCAGGTTTGCAGTTGCATTAACAATCTCACCGGTGACCAGGTTGTTCTGGTTGCGATCGCGGCTCACCGTGACATTCAAGGTGGCCGGGCGCGTTGTTGTAATGGTGTTAGTGGGGTTGCCATCGGCATCTACCAGCTCAAGGGCCAGGAAGAAGGTGACAGAGTCACTGCCATCATCGGGGATGAAGCCACCGCCACCGCCACCACCACCGCCACCACAGGCCGCGAGGGTGAAAAGAAATGCGCTCAAAAATGCGAGTCGACTGGTGAGCTTGGCAAACCGCGTAATCATTATCGTCCCCTTACTGCCCGCTACTAATAGGTCTTATGTGGTGTTGTGATTTTTTATTGATTCTGGCCGCTCAGAATCCAGAGTCAACCAAAAACCTGTCTTTACAACACCTTAGCATGGTTAATAGAGAGAAACTCCATAAATAACATGGTGATACGCGGTTTTTGTAATTTTTTGCACAAACTTGCCCGAGGCGAACTCGGGCTCAAAATGCTGCTCACGCAGTAATTTGGCAGTGTGATATTCCTTTTGGCTATATCGTGAGGAGAAGTGCGGTACCGAGCCGCTAGAGCCAGCCCACGACGGAGGCGATTTTCACCAGCCCCAATAGGAAGGCAACAAGAACAACTATCACACCAAGTGCGTTTGCCAGGGCACCATTGATGTGTTCACCGAGCAAGTCTCGCCGATTCATAACGATCAACAAAAACACCGCAACGAAAGGTAGAAGGAAGCCATTAGCGACCTGGGCAAACAGGATAGCCGTCAGAGGCTTGGTACCAATGGCGGCGAATACCGTGCCAATCACCAGTACCGTCAGCCACACGCCGCGGAAGACCGGGTGGCGCAGGTCGGTGCTTACACCAAGGGCACCACATACCGCGTAGCCTGCTGCCAATGGTGCGGTGATGGCGCTGGTGAGGCCACCGGCAAACAAGCCGGCGGCAAACACATACCGTGCCCATGGGCCCAGCAGCGGTTCGAGTTGGCTGCCCAGTGTTTTACCGGTAAATTCAGCGTCGCCTTGAAAGAAGGCTGTCGCCGCCGTGCTCACGATGGCTAGAGTGATGAGCCCACCCAGTCCGATAGAGAGGCCGGTGTCCCAGCGGGCTTCGCGAAGCGATTGCGTAATGTCTGTGTTTTCTGGCCATTTTTCGCGTACGGCGTTCGCATGCAGAAAAAGATTGTAGGGCACAACGGTAGTGCCGATCAGGGCCAGCACCATCAGCATAGAGCCTTCAGGTAGAGAGGGTATAAACGCACCTTTGAGAATGTCGCCGATAGGCGGCGCGATTACGACGGCCGTGAGCAGGAATACCGCACTCATGGTCAGCACTAGTGCGATCAGCACACGCTCCAGAAGCCTGTAGTGTCCCGATGCAAGCAGTGCGGCAGCACCGATGCCAATACCGATAGCCCATGCACCGATGCTCAACCCGCCCAGCGATGACAGAGCCAGCGCGGCTCCCGCAATATTGCCGGCTTCGTAAGCGGCATTTCCCAGCCCCACGGCTGCGACTACCAATACAACCGCAAGGCCACCCAGCCATCGCGAGGTAAACGTCGTGCGCATGGCCTCTGCCAATCCCGACTGGGTAACCAGCCCCAATCGCGCGGCCATCTCCTGCAACACGATTGTCGCGCCCACTGAGAACATCAGCGCCCATAGCAGTGCGAAACCATAGCTGGCGCCGGCGCTGCTGGCCGTGGCAATGGTGCCGGGGCCTATAAAGGCGGCGGTTACTAGTATTCCGGGGCCAAACTGTGAGAGGCGCTGTCGAAGGGCGGCAAGCATTTACGCATCCTAGTGTATCGGGTCTTTTGCGGGCGCCAGTGTATCAGTGCTTGTGTCGCCCTTGTGGCGCGCCTGCTACCATGCGCGCCATGGTCGCAACTCGCACTGATGCCCCTCTAACGCTTTCCCTGTCGCTGGTGACGTATCACAACAGTCTGCCCCAGGTGGAAACCCTGTTGAGCAGCCTTGCTGTGGCTGCGAGGCATGCCGCAAAGCAGGGCCTGGATGTTGCTCGCCTTACGGTCGTGGATAACAGTTGCTCGCCTGTGTATGCCGAGAAACTACGCCAGCTTCTCACGCACCGAGACTGGCCCATCGAAGCCACGTTGGTGGTCAACACGTGCAACGATGGCTTTGGTGCCGGACACAATCAGGCGCTGCCGGAAGAAGGGAGCGATGTACACCTGGTGTTGAATCCAGACGTGGTCCTCGCGCCAGATGCGTTGTCTCAAGGCCTCGGCTACCTGCAGCAGCAGGAGAACGTGGTGCTGGTCAGTCCACGAGTTACGGCTCCGGACGGGCAACAGGAGTTTTTGTGCAAGCGTTACCCCAGCGTGTGGGTGTTGTTTTTGCGGGCTTTTGCACCCGCCTGGTTGAGAGCGCGTTATCAGCAGGCCTTGTCACACTACGAATACCGCGATGTATGCGCGTCTGATCAGGCCGCATCCATAGAACTGGCCAGTGGTTGTTTTATGCTGGTGCGCTCTGCGGCGCTAGTGGATGCTGGCGGTTTCGACGAGCGCTATTTCCTATATTTTGAAGACTTCGATTTGTCATTACGGCTGGCATCCGCCGGTGAGCTGCATTATCAGCCCAAGGTACAGATTACCCATGCGGGCGGTTATGCGGCGCGAAAAGGACTGCAGCATATTCGCTGGTTTATCGCCGGCGGGATTCGTTTTTTTCGTCAACACGGCTGGCGTTGGATATAGCCCGTTCGCATTTGTTGGTAGACTGTGGCCATGACATTGGCGGCTAATGAAATTCGTCGCAGGACCTACCTGCAGGCACTGGGTATCGATCAGTATGTATCCCGGCGCAACCTTCCCGGTGCTGCGCCGACTCGGCGCCTCATTATTCAGTCCGCACAGCCTAAAACGGCACCCCTTGCGTCAGGCGCTGCGCCGATCGTGCCTGCTACCGAACCCCCGCTGCAGGCGCCTTCGGGCATGTTGCGCGAGGCGTTGAATCAAACGCGCGATGCCAAGCCTGAGTCTAGTTCACCCATGGCGGCCGAGACCGCGCCCCGTGCGGAGCAAACCGTTGAACAATTCAGTGTGGCTGTGCTGCGCTCAGGCGGTTGGCTATGGCTTCAAGACCTTGCCGGCCTGCCTCTGGCGAGAGAGCAGGTGCAACTGGTTGCTGCTATGGGCAAGGCATTGGCGCCGGGAGCCAGTGTAGAGACCCTGCCGCAGTTTGACTGGCCCATGCATCAGAATCAGCAGCTTGATCTGGGTACTGAGGCGGCCGCTATGACCCTGAATACGTTCCTCGCCCGACATCTCACAGATACCTGTCAGGGCCTGGTACTGCTGGGTGAGCAAACCGTATCCCGCCTCGGTGGCCTTGCACCAGAAAGTGCCCGCTGTCTTATCCTTCCCGCCACGAGAGACCTGCTGGCAACGCCCGGACTCAAGCAACAGGCTTGGCGACTCCTCAAGCCCCATGCCCAACACTGACTTCCGTATACAACCTGCGGCGGCTATCGATATAGGCCAGCTACTGGCCTCGCTCAGTGGTGCTGATATCAATGGCTGGGGCGAAGCGGATTTCAATGGTGTGATGGGCAGTGAGCGTGGCGAATTGCTGGTGGCCAGTTCAGACAATGAACTGGTGGGATTTATTGCCAGTTCCAGTGTGGTTGATGAGGTGACCTTACTCAATGTTGCGGTGGCACCCGCGTACAGGCGACGTGGTTTGGCACAGGCACTGATTGGTCGAATGCTGAAAGCAAGACGCTCTCAGGGCGCCAGTCGCTGCCTGCTGGAAGTGCGCGAGTCCAACCATAGTGCGCGCCGTCTTTATACCGCGCTCGGCTTTCTTATTGACGGACGTCGACCAGATTATTACCGCACTGCAACGGGACGCGAGGATGCCGTCCTTATGTCCCTCACACTGGAGAACAACCCCTGATGAACGTGCTGGAAACTGAGTGGTGGACGCTGTTGGTCCCCAATGAGTGGTGGGCAGAAAGCGAGGAAGACACCATCCTAGTGGGTGACAGGGACGATGTGGGCTGCATAGAAATCAGCACGCTTCACAAGGAGCAGGGCGGCTTCGGCTCGGCCGAGTTGAACAGCCTTTCACAGGAGGAGTCGCCAGAAGTGAGCAACTGGTCCAGTGTGCGTGTCGGCGATTTCAGTGGTATTCAGGGTGCGTTTACTGAGGACGATGCCGCCATACGCGAGTGGTATGTTGCCAATGGTGCAATGCTGCTTTACATCACGTACAGCTGCGACAGTGAAAACAGCGGCCTGGATGATGCCGCCGTGGATGAAATTCTCGGCACCCTTGCAGTCAGCGCTCACGGAGCCGGCCCGGACTAAGGTGTGCCAACCGGGCGCTTCGCGTCAGGAGCCAGGGTTCAGGAGATAGTGCCGGTCACACGCACTCGCTTGGCGCCTTTCACTGGCTTCGCTTTGCGAGCATCCTCGCGCTTCTTAATTTGCATATCGATCAGGTTTTTCGCCGCAATAATCAGGCCGGTGAAAATAAAGGCGCCCGGCGGTAACACGGCAAGCAGGAAAGCCTGATAGTCGTCTACCAGTACGATACGCCAGTTGGCGGCTGACGGGCCGAACAGTAAATCCATATTGGCAAACAGTGCGCCAGTACCCACCAGCTCTCTCAGGGCGCCCAGTAACACCAGCACAACGCCAAAGCCAACACCCATAATGAAACCGTCGTACAGCGCAGGTGCCAGCGAATTCTTACTGGCGAACGCATCGGCGCGGCCGAGGATGACGCAGTTGGTAGTGATCAGCGGCAAGAAAATGCCCAGTATCTGATACAACTCATAGGTGTAGGCCTGCATCAGCAGTTCGATGCAGGTCACCGCCGCTGCAATAATCATCACAAATGCGGGCAGCCGCACTGCGTCCGATACGATGTTGCGAATCAGGCTCACTGCGGTATTGGAACAAATCAGCACCATGGTTGTGGCAGCGGCCAGTCCCAGTGCATTGACCACTGTACCGGTCACCGCAAGCAGTGGGCATAGCCCCAGCAGCTGAACAATTGCGGGATTGTTCTTCCACAGCCCGTTCAACGACAGATCTTTGTAGCTGGTATCCGCCATTAGGAATCTCCACTGGTCGCCAGCGGGGCATACAGCCGCGCTTGCTCGTTGTTCGCGTATTCAAGGGCGCGTCGCGTTGCGGCCACCACTGCGCGCGGGGTGATTGTGGCTCCCGTAAACTGGTCGAATACCCCTCGGTCTTTCTTCACAGCCCAGCCATCGGGGGTGGGGTTTGTGAGCGAGCGGCCATCAAAGTCCAGCACCCAGGGTGATTTCTTGATATCCACTTTGTCACCCAGACCTGGGGTCTCTTTATGGCTGAGTATGCGAACGCCTGCGACACTGCCGTCCACGTTAACGCCCACAATCATGTCGATAGTGCCGCTGTAACCATCCGGGGCGGTCACGGGAATAATGGCAGCCACGGCTCGTCCCCCCTGCCTGGCAATGTATGCCTGGCGTGGCTCCGTCAGGCCTAAACCCGGCGCGTCGGCGGCGATGGTCACCGTGTCATCAAGCATACTGTTGTCATGTCGGGTACGCGGCACGATTTCAAGCAGCGCTTTCTCTTCAGCTTTGCGTTGTTCAAGTGCAATTCTGTCGCGTGTTTGCAGGAAGGTGCCTGCAATCAGCAGGGTCGTGAAAACGGCAAACAACCCCAGCAGGATTCCATTACGGGTAATGGACTGGCCCAGCATCAGGAGTCCCCCTTCCGTGCATGGCCATAGGTGCGTGGCTGCGTGTAGTAGTCGATGAAGGGGGCGGTGAAGTTGGCGATTAACACCGCAAAAGCCACCGCGTCGGGATAGTTGCCGCGCACCCGAATGATATAGACCAGTGCGCCGATCATTGCGCCGTAGATCAGCTTACCGCGGGTGGATACTGCGGAGCTCACCGGGTCGGTCACAATGAAGAAGGCGCCGAAGATAGTTGCCCCGCTGAGCAGGTGGAACAAGGGCGAGCCGCCGCTGGCGGAACTGCCATTGTCGTAAAACATGCCGGCCATCGCAGTGATCGCGACCAGCATGGCAACGGGTGCATGCCAGGTAAATATTCGTTGATACAGTAGCCATAGACCGCCAGCGAGGAAGGCGAGACTCGCCCATTCCCAACCGATACCTCCCCAACGACCAAACTGGGGATTTTCCTGCCA
>SPKZ01004655.1_pt1 | contig 18804 bp, 15 predicted proteins | sample 2456571 | NCBI WGS metagenome assembly SPKZ01 (sample SAMN11192286, study PRJNA482655) | marine metagenome | biome: ENVO:00000447; feature: ENVO:00000244|ENVO:00000211|ENVO:00000569|ENVO:00002023; material: ENVO:00002151; isolation source: ocean water from marine abyssalpelagic zone ... | reverse complement strand
AAGCCAAGAACGAATAGACATGACTAACTGCTTACCCATCGGCTTAGGGAGCCCTAACGCTTCTTTTGTCGTGTACATTGCTAATAAGCCGCCGCTTACTGAGTATTTATCTTTAAACAATATGACATCGTTAAGCCAAGGTGAGCTAAGTACTATTGGTCAACAATGTGGCAATGGCTGGCGTAAAGTGTTTAACGTTTACAGTAAATTATTGTTTGCGCTAGATCCACAGTTATTCGAATTTCAGCAGCAAGCCTCTACTTGGCAAACCTACCGTGATCAGCATTTGCTACAGCGAAGCTCTGCAACCGCGTTGTTATTTACGCCACCGATACTCACCACCTCAGAAAATACCATTCATATTATTATGGGTCGCACTTATGCCAAGCAACTTGTCAATACCAATCAATTAAACGTGCCACTGACTTGGCTTGATAACGAGTTCGCGATCAATGAGCAACACCGCGTTATTGTGTGTCCGTATTTTGATTATCGCCAACTTTCCAATATCAAGATAGCGCGTTTAGCGGTACTGATAAAACAACTAAAGAATCAAGAAATGCTGTGCCCTCAATGTCAACAAGACAACCAATGCGGCGCGCTAAAGGGGCAAGTTCAGTGTTGGTGCTTTGGCATCAAGTTGGCGGACAAAAAGCCAAAAAATGCAATAAACGTGAGAGAAAACAACTGTATTTGTCGAAAGTGTTTAACGCCATTTATCATTTGAACTAAGGGTAAAAACACGCTAGTCTGCTTACCTGTTTTATTTATAAGGTTAATGACATGAGTGATGGCTATTTAGAATTTTCTAACTCTTATTTTGGTAAAAAATTGTGTAAAGGGTTAGGGCTACCAGTGCCACCATTACTTCGTCGTGCTAATCAAACCCCTGAGCAAACAGTAACAGACATTTTGGTGTCTAACGTTCAATCAGCCACCACGACAGCGGTTTTAAGTGCGCTCAATGATACTAATGTTCACCAAGCTGATAATTTAAGTGCCAAGTATAATGGCTTAATTTTCGATGCGACGACGATTACCACGACCACCGCACTCAAAAGCCTTTATCAATTTTTTAATCTTAATCTTAAGCAATTAAACCCTAATGGAAAAATTGCGGTCATTGGTTTAACTGCTCAAGCGACAGTATCAACCGAGCACACCATTGTGCAACGCAGCCTCCAAGGCTTTGTAAAGTCTTTGGCGAAAGAAGTTGGACGCAAAGGCATCACCGCAAATTTATTATTAGCATCGGGCTCAGAAAGCAATTCAATCGCTGGACCGTTACGTTTTTTAATGTCGGACCGCTGCGCTTATGTTAATGCCCAAGTTATTTCGGTGTCGCAACATCAGATTGAGAACAAATTAACATGGCAGCAACCATTGGCGGGTAAAGTCGCTTTAGTGACCGGTGCTGCACGAGGTATTGGTGCTGCCATTGCTCAGGTGTTAGCCCGAGACGGTGCCACGGTTATTGGCTTAGACACACCAGCCTCGCAGCAACAGTTACAGCAAACCATGGATAACATTAAAGGCAGCTCGCTGCCATTAAGTGTTACCGATAGCGATGCCGGACAACAAATTGCTCAATTTGTTAAAGATAATAATCAACAGCTTGATATTATTGTTCATAACGCAGGCGTAACGCGCGACAAGATGCTTTCGCGCATGAATGACTCACAATGGGAGTTGTTAATGGATGTTAATTTGACCAGTATTTTACGAATTAATCAGTATTTACTCAATAATAATATCATTGCTCAAGCCGGCCGTATTATTGGTGTGTCATCGATTAGTGGGATTGGTGGTAATGCTGGCCAAACGAATTATGCGACATCTAAGGCGGGTGTCATTGGGATAATTGAACAGATGGCACCGATATTGGCACCAAAGCAAATTACAATCAATGCTGTGGCGCCAGGCTTTATAGAGACAGAGATGACGGCTGCTGTTCCCTTTATTCCTCGTCAATTAGGGCGACGATTATGTTCACTTTCACAAGGTGGTTTACCGCAAGATGTTGCAGAAACCATTGCCTTTCTCGCCAGCCCCTATTCACAAGGTGTTAGCGCCAATTTAATTCGCGTGTGCGGACAAAATATTATGGGTGCTTAACGCTTTTCACTAACGAATTAATTACAGTTGAATCAGCGCTCGGTCGCCCCAACTCATTAGTTTTTTTTGTTTGAAGATCAGTGGCGTACATTCATCACGAGTGGTTAAATCATCTTTGTGAACGCGCTGCGTACGATAAAATAACACCTGAACCATTTCGCCATTTTTGTCATAGCTTTCGCTAAAATCAGGAACACCTAAATCGGTTTGAATGGTCGACATGGTGGTGTTTAGCATTAATTTGGCAATATACTTACGATTTTCGTATTGACGATCATGATCACTCAGAACATGATCACCATTACGATCGCGGTCATGATCACCAATGGCGACAACGCAGCCTGTTAAGCCAAGTGATAATGGCGCTAAAATAAGTAATGCTGCTGCAGTTTTTTTCATTATTGTTATTCCTTTAGTAAGTTCCACCCTAAACAGCAAAAAACAGACCAACTACTCAACTAACTGATTTAACACAATAATAATAATTAAATTCAATTTATTTAGTCAAATTCACAAATATTAAATCATTTTAACCAATACCTTGATCTCCATCACTTTATTTAATAATACTAATCATTATTATTAGCATACTTTTTAATCTGGTTGCCCTGTTTATGCCTGCCTCTAAATCTCATGCATTAATTTTATTCCAAAAAGAATATAAAAATCTATTCAACTACATCAGAAATAAAGTTAAATGCCCAGATTTAACGGTCGATTTACTGCAAGATTTATATTTAAAACTACATCATCTATCTGACAGTAAAGAGCTGACTAATCCCAAAAGCTATGTCATTAGCATGGCCCGTAACCTGATTATTGATAACAGCCGCAAGCCCGACCGTGCACTTGAAACAGGTCAAGAGGAACATATTGCCTTAGCTGAATGTCATCATGCCAGCCCTGAACAACAGACTATTGAAACAAATTATATTGAACTAATGGCACAGGCTTTGTCTGAACTTCCTGAAGAAAAACAAGATCTGTTAACCTTAAGTCGCGTTCAGGGCTGGACCAATCAACAAATTGCCGATCACAAGGGTAAATCATTAAGTTGGGTTGAAAAAAATTTAGCGATTTCATTGGTGATGTGCAGTGAAATAGCTCAGGAGCATGGATGAAATGAGCGATAACTTACTACAAATAAAACAACAAGCCGCGCTATGGTTAGTCAAACAATCTCAAGTGGATTTTAATGATCATGATGATCTTTTTAGCTGGCTTAATCTGTCATCGCGACATCAACGTATCTATGATGAGCTAGCAGAATCATGGCAAACCTTGGGGGAAATATCGAGCCTATCGACCAATCAGCCAGCGGAAAAACCACGGCCATCATCGGTTATTTCGGTTAACTTTGGAAAAAAAACATTAGCCGCCGCCGCCGCAATTTGTGGTGTTGCAATTAGTTTGCTGTCGATTAATAGTTTAGATCCAACATTATATTATCAAACCACGGTCGCTCAGCCGCAGTCATTCACCTTAAGTGACGGCAGCACAGTATTGCTCAACGCCAACAGTAAAATGTCGATTGATATCACTGATCAACACCGCATCATCACCCTGGTGACCGGTGATGCTCATTTTAACGTGATCTCTGATTATCAACGCCCTTTTGTGGTGAACTATCAGGATCATACCTTTACTGCGTTAGGCACGGCTTTTACGGTCAACACTCGCCCTTTTGTACAACTTAATGTAACGGAACACCAAGTGAAAATTGATTATCAAGCGACGTCTAAAATCGTTAGAGAAGGTTATCTAACTGAGTTTTCTAGCCAATGGCAACCCGTGACAATCAATGAATCGAATATCGATTGGCGCCAAGCTAAGCTCACATTTAACGATCGCCGCTTAAAAGATGTATTAGCGCAACTGCAACCTTATTTATCAGAAAAAATTTATTTAATGGATCCTTCATTAGCCAATGAACCCGTTTCAGGTTCAGTCAATTTGGATAAACCCTATCAAGCATTGACATTAATCACTCAAGGTATGGGATTGAAATTAAACATAAAAAATAACTTAATACGATTAATGTAAATATTTTTACGGTTTTTCATCACTTGTTCCGTCTATTAAAGTAAATGCATACAATTCTCATTACCTTTAATAAATGGAGCAATGTAACCCATGTTACGTTACAACTCACTAAACCTTAGCGCACTCGCTTTTGCCATTGCGGTATCAACGTCAGCAATGGCTGCAACAGCTATCAACATTAAATCACAGCCACTGGCTACGGCATTAACCAGTTTAGCCAAGCAAAGCGATATTCAAATTTTTGCGCGTAATAGCATTTTAAAAAATTTACAGGCTAAAGCGATTTATGGCGAAGAATCTGTTCAACTGGTCTTGTCTAAATTATTGCTAAATACTGATCTTGAAGCACATTGGGTCTCAGATACTGATGTCGTGATTAAGAAAAAAGCACAAAAAATTGAAGCTAAAAAATTAGTTAAACCAACCAATAATTTGGTGCTAGTTGAACAAGAAATTGAAAAAATCACCGTTTATGGTCGTCACAATCGGCTAGTTTTAAGCTCTGGTACTGCGACTAAATCGAACATGAGTCTGATGGAAACTCCTGCGGCTATTGTCGTGGTCGATAAACTGTTACTTGACGAACAAGCCACGGCAACGTTACAAGACAGTTTACGTAACGTCAGTGGTTTATCACAAGCCGGTAATAACTACGGCATTGGTGATAATTTACAAATTCGTGGTTTAGGAGCCAATTATACCTACGATGGTATGTATGGCGGCGCTGGCTTAGGCAGCAATTCTGCGAATCCAACACGCTCAACGACTAATATAGAAAGTATTGAAGTTTTAAAAGGACCAGCAACGGGTCTTTATGGTATTGGTTCTGCTGGCGGCGTGATCAATATGGTTGAAAAGAAGCCCCAAGACAAAGAAGCTTATCAAGTCAAAGCGACGCTAGGTCAATGGAACAATCGCGGTATTATGTTCGATGCAACATCAGCGATTAACGACACCGTCGCCTACCGTTTAGTGGCGAACAGTGAAAAAAGCGATGGTTACCGTGGGCTTAGTTCAGCACGTAACGAACTTTATGGTTCATTACGATTTAACTTAACTCATGATCAAGAGCTTATTGTTTCAACCGCCTATATTGATGATAAAAACCAAGTCGATTCCATTGGTCACCCAGTACGCATATTTAATCTCGATAGTGTGGCTGTCGCCGCTGCCGATATTACTTGGCAAGATCTGCCTAATGATGCGACATGGGTTGCGCCGACCGCTGATAAAGCTGGCTACTTTAAAGGATTGCAGCTAACGGAAGAGCAACGGACTGTGTTGGCTAATTCCATTGCAGCAACCGATGGCTTAAAGCCTTATGATTTGGGCAGCCAAGGCTTAATTTCACCGGTATCACGACCTAACGAAGGCAAAGAAATTCGCTTTAAAGTCAATCATACAATCAATTTTGATATCAACAGCTCATTGCGTCAGCAATTCCAATTCCGCAACTATAAATCTGATTTTGTTCGTCAAACCGGTGCTTATAACTATGTTTATTGGAACCGTCGTGGTGTGACCAATGCTAACCCGCGCGCACCACTGGTGATTGATGATGTGATTTATCCGTTTTCAGCCCGTCGCCAAGAGTATCGTCGCAGCAAACTTGATGAAACCAGCTGGCAATATTTTGCTGATTTCAGCACCAGTTGGAGCTTGGGTGATTTTGAAGGTGAGCATTTATTAAGTGCTAACTATGAAAAACGTAAGATGGCACAAAAAAATTGGTCAGTATGGGATGCCGATCGCGATGGTAAAATGCCCTATATCTTGGACATTCGCAATCCTAACTGGAGCGATAAAAGTTTTGAAGAATTAGAGCCATTCCTCAAGAGTAACTTCGATAAGTCAGTGACATCTTACGGTGTTAGCTTCCAAGAAGTGGTTTACTTCTCTGACTTTGTGACCGGACGTTTTGGTTTAGCCCACACTAAAATTTCTCAAGATTATGCCAACAAGAAAAACGATTACCCGAGCTCTGAAGATCGGCCATTGCAAGATTTCTCAGATTCAGGCATTGGTTATAATGTTGGATTAAATTATCGGATCACTAACGATTTTGCGACCTTTGTTAACTTTTCGAAAGGCCGCACGGCGTCGAGTATTTTGGGTGGAATTTATGCAGAAAATAATCAGCCAGACTCTGAATCAAAGTCGTTTGATCTTGGTATTCGTTTTACCGCCTTTGATGAAGAACTGTTAGCATCATTTATTTATTTTGAAACCCGTAAAACAAACTTGCGCCGTGGTAATCCTTTGTTTAACGATGACATTAAAGATCCTGAGTACAATGTTGATGTTCCAGAATATAAATATGACAATGAGAATAATACCAAGGGTTATGAATTTGATCTGAACTTAGCGATTAATGACCAATGGACCATGAATGCTAACGCCACTTATCAAGATGCTGTCGAAATCCGCAATCAAAGTAAGACTCCGATTTCTGGGCAACGTAAGGGTATTCCTAAAAAGTTCGCGAGCCTATGGACCAGCTATAGTCAAGAGTTTAGCCCATTAGAGCAGCCGATTAAGTTTAGTGTTGGCGTCACTTACACTGGCGAGCGCACCATTAACTCGACCGCTTTTGGTTTGCCGATTTCAACTATCGACGCTTACACGGTACTAGATGCCGGTATTAGCTACGATGTTGAAGCATGGAACATTCAGTTAAATCTTCGTAATTTAACCGATGAAACTTACTATTCGAAGGCGCTCTACATTGGTGGTTTACCTGGCGACAGCCGCAATGCCAAATTAACCGTCAGATATAACTTTTAAGCCGTATATCTAAATATAGAATCTGCTAGAATGACCCAACCGATAATGATAATGATATTTATTTCGTTACTATTGTCGGTTTTTTTATGTGGTTAACAATTTAGGATCAAGGTGTTGCAACTTTTCAGTCACTATCAATTAGAGATTACCGCCCGTTGTTTAGCAGCAACAGTGGGCGCTTATTGTTTTGCGATCGCGAGCAGCTTAGGCATGGTGCCGGTATTCATTAATCTGTTTGGATCACTCCAAGCTGACGCCGTTTACTTCGCGACACTTTATAGTTATTTCTTTGGTTTTATCGCAATTATTTGGTCTTTTTGCCAACGCAGTGCTTTGCTAGCATGGCGTGATATTGTGATGGCTTGCGTGATTTTGATGGCACTTCATTTTTGGGGGACTATTTAATGAAACCTGATTTTAGAAAAACCATGATTTGGCTCCATACTTACAGCGGCTTGGTGTTAGGTTGGCTATTATTGGCTATTTTTGTCACCGGGACCTTAAGCTATTTTAATCATGAGATCAGCCAATGGATGAAACCTGAGTTAGGCAGTAAACCAGTGTCATCAATGGCAATCAACCAGTCATTACAACGACTGAATACCGACGCTTCAAGCGCCATCAATTGGCGAATCAATTTAGCGACCTCCCGTAATAATCATTTAAAACTGTCTTGGACCATGGCTAATAAGCCTAAAAATATTCGTCACTCTCAAACCCTAGACAGTCAATCATTTCAGCCGATTGAAGTGAGAGATACCCAAGGCGGTAACTTCTTTAGAACTTTTCACTATACATTGCAATTACGTGATTATGGTGGCCGTTACTTTGCTGGTATCGCGGCCATGATGATGTTGGTAGGAATTTTTAGTGGTATTTTTACTCACCGCCGTTTTTTCCGTGACTTTTTTACCGTGCGCTTAAATAACGTACTTAAAACCTTAACGGATTTACATGCGGTAGTCGGTATTATCACTATTCCTTTTTGCTTTATTTTAAGCGTAAGCGCCCTATTTATCTACATCAGTATGTATATGCCCTGGAGCATGGATCATCACTATGACAAAGGATCTCGTGAACTAAACGCCCTAGTCAGCACTTCATTGCCAGCGTTAATCCCAGCCAATATTGCAGCCAAGCCCATCACTGATTTTACGGTGATTTTAGCGCAAGTGCAGCAACAGTGGCCGGAACAAAATGCGATAAAACGCATTAGCTACGAACTGCCTTTTGATGCGAATGGTCGCATTGTGGTCTCCCGTCATAAAAGCATGTCGTTATCTAATAAAACCCAGGTATTGGCTTTTTCATCCGTTGACGGTCATGCATTAACGGGCGCAGAATCCGAACGTACCGCACGAATGTTAAGGCGAATATTTTATGGCTTACATGAGGCTTTGTTTGCCTCTGCGGGTTTACGTTGGTTGTTATTTTTCATGGGCAGTGCGAGCTGTTTATTAATTGCTAGTGGCATGGTTATGTGGCTTAACAAGCGGTTAGCCAAAGTAAAACAGCGTCATCTCGGGCATTATTTAGTCGAGCGCCTCAATATAGCGGGTATTATCGGATTAATTCTTGCCATTGCTGGCTATTTTTACGCCAACCGATTGCTGGATTTTAATTTAGCACAACGGGCAGACGCAGAAATATCGGTGTTTTTACTTACTTGGTTAGCTGCGTTAACTTACAGCTTTATTCGCCCTGCGCAACGTGCTTGGCTCGAGTTGTTATTAATAACAGCGATTGCTTATCTCCTGTTACCCTTCGTCGATTTTATTCTGAATCCGCAGTGGCTGTTGCAAGCCTGGCAATACAATAACTGGGTTTACCTTGGGGTTGATCTCGCCTTGCTTACCACGGGATCGATTAGTTTAATTTTTTACTGTTGGTTACGGGGACGAAATAACTAAGATGATATTAAGTTATCTATTACAGCTTGTGGCACTGTGGTTATTGTCGATGGCGATGACCAAACATTTTCGTCATAGCTTTAAGCGCAGCCTGTCAGCACGCCAGGAGCAATGTTTTAGCATTGGCGGCTGGCTAACATTAGTGATTTCATTTATTAGCTTACTTAGTGGCGAATTTCCGGCATTAATGGGCGTTTATTGGTTGTCATTTTTAGCCTTAAATATTTTATTGATCGCACTGTTTAATAGCTGGAAATCACGTAAGCGCTAATATTAATCTCTAGGCCCTTTGTTTAAATGAGACAATGGAGCTAGCGCCAATAATTGGTACGAGATGCCGCTTCAAAAAGATCGGTAATTCTTCAGCATCAAGCGGATTGGAGAAGTAATACCCTTGCATTGATTGGCAATTTATTCTTGATAACCATTCAAGGGTTAAATTGTCTTCAACCCCTTCGGCAATTATCGCCATATTTAATGCATCAGACATGCTAATAATTGCGGTGACTAACTTTTTGGACTCTCTGTTATTTTCACTAATCCCACTGATGAAACTACGATCGATTTTGATCACATCAATCGGAAAACTTTGCAGTAACGACAACGACGAAAATCCGGTACCAAAATCATCTAGAAAAATTCGAATACCAAGTTCTCGCAACTCCATCAAATGTGCTTTAACCGTTGCTTTATTCTCAATTAAAGCCGATTCAGTTAATTCGATTGCTAACAGTTTAGCTGGGATCTTATATAACGCTAAAGCGGTTTTCACTTCAGTAACAACATTATATTTTGCCAATTGATAAGGTGAAACATTAATGCTGATGTAAGGACAATTATTAACCCCGTAAATATCAACCCAATCCCTCAGTTGGGCGCAAACACTCTCAATAACCCAATGACCAATTTGATGAATAACACCGTTTTCCTCAGCAATCGGAATGAAACGATCCGGCATCACCAACCCTTTTTCCGGATGTTGCCACCGACTTAGCGCCTCAAAACCAATCAACACTTGCTGATTTGAGAAAATAGGTTGCAGGTGTAATCGCAATTCTTTATTAACCACTGCTAGGCATAATGAATCTTCGATATCTTGTTTGTTAACAATTTTTTTGTACATGTTGTCATGATAAAAGATCACTCGTCCCCTACCACTATTTTTGGCTTCGTACATTGCAATATCTGCATTTCGAATAATTGTATCGCAATTTGTATTAAGGTCGTCGATGATCGAGACCCCGATACTTGCACCAATTCGATAGCAACCACCATCAATTTTATATTCCTTGATTAATTTACTTAACAACCGATTCGCAACATTATCGACCATCACTTTATTGGAATTGTTATTAAGAATAACCACAAATTCATCGCCCCCAAATCGAAATATGTCATCGTGACTTCGGGCGCTTTCGGTTAACCTTTTTGCCACTTGTTTCAGTAGCTTATCGCCAACTAAGTGCCCCATTGTATCGTTTATTTTTTTAAAGTGATCAAGGTCGATAAACAACACGCTAAAGGGCTTGTTGGTGATATGTTTAGTTTTTTTAGTTAAAATATCGGTCAGTGTTTGCTTGTTATATAACTTGGTCAATTCATCATGACTGGCTTGATATTGTAATGATTCGGTACGTTCATCAACCAATTTATGAGCCCAACGGATCCGATTGGAGTTCATCCATAAATAAACACTCAGCCCAAGTGCCAGTAATAAAATCAGTAATGCGCTGGCGTAAGGTAATACAACATCTCGAGAATTAATGACTCGTTGACTAAATTCTATATGCCATAATTGGTTCGCAAATGGGATGCTGCTTTCAATCTGTAGGTAGGCACTTTGCGATGAGCAATCCTCGGCACAATCTTCCCGCCATTGCGATCGATATAACTGCTGTTTCTTATCGGCATCATTAAAAATAACAATCTGATAATTATCCTCAGCCATCATATCGCCCCATAAGGTATCAACCAGACGATTGATCATCACAATACCAACAACAAAACCTCGTAATTGACCATCGGCAGAAAAGACTGGTTTAAGTAACCGCAGTCCCGACGCATTATTTTCAGTAATAAATTGGCTAGTGGTGATTTTTTTACTTCGAATGGCCTCCGCCATGCTGTTGGCAATGTCACAATCACTGCTAAGTTGATGCCCTAGTTTATGGCCAATGGTATCGAAAGGTTCCGCGAACAACACCGGAAAAATGGCATTGCGATAAGCAGAATAACAGTTGCCTTGCGTTGGATACACACGATAATCAAAAATACCACTCGCTCGCACTTTCAACTCAAAACTGGCTAAGTTCTTCGTTAGCACTAATGGCGCCCATTGCAGCCCTTGCATTCCGGTGTGAGATAAAAATTCTTTATTCACTAGCTGGGAGAAGCCCTGACTAGTTAATTGAGGAACGACAGTCAGCAGGCTTTGTGTGGCAAAGAACACCTTATCAATCGCGGAAACCGCTTGGGTTAAACTAGTCACTTTGTCATTGAAAGAGCTTTTGAAAACGTGATTTTTATATTGTGATTCATAGTATTGAACAGTAGAAAACATCGCATATGACAAAATAAAACCAAAAAACCAAACCAAAAACACCGCATAGTAACGAGCAAGTAATTTCACCGAAATTTCCAAATATATAGGCTAAATTCTACTGTACATTATAGTTAAACAATGCTTAAATGCAAACGGTTATCATTATCAGAGAGAATATAAAATGAATAGGTTTATTTTGTTGTTAAGCCTGATATTGCCGATGCATACAAGTGCCGCAGTAGAAAACGTAGTGAATATCTACTCCTTCCGCCAAGCCGAGCTAATAAATCCTTTAATCAATGCATTTACCCAACAAACTGGGATCAAAATTAATGTCGTTAGTGGTAAAGCTAATGTCTTAATGCAACGATTAATTGATGATGGCCAACATAGCTTTGCCGATGTACTGCTAACCACTGATGTCGCACGTTTAGAGCAAGCCAAGCAATTAAAAATCATTCAACCGATCCAATCTGAAATATTAATCAATAACATCCCAAAAAGCTTACGAGATCCTGAACATTACTGGTTTGGTACCTCAATTAGAGCTCGGGCAATTTTTTACTCAAAATCACGGGTTAATCCGAGCAAACTGACAACCTATCAAGATTTAACCCACAAAAAATGGCAGGGTAAACTTTGCAGTCGTAAGGGCAGTCACTTCTATAATCGCTCGATGGTCGCAAGTTTTATTCATCATCACGGTCAAGCATGGGCTAATCAATGGACCGAAGAATTTGTCAGTAATCTAGCGATGCGACCACAAGGTGGTGATCGTGATCAGCTGCGGCTTATAGCCAAAGGCAGCTGTGATGTAACGATTGCCAATAGCTACTATTACGGCATGCTATCGAGTAGTGAAAAGGCCAACGATCGCGATGTTTATCAAAAAGTGGGCATTATATTCCCCAATGCTGAAAATACCGGCACCCATGTCAATATCAGTGGTGCTGCCGTTACTAGTGCTGCTAAAAATAAACAAAATGCGATTAAATTTATTGAATTTTTGACCACCAGCATCGCGCAACAATTCTATGCCGAACTCAATCATGAATACCCAATCAGAGCCGATATGTCACCGAGCCCATTACTAAGCTCTTGGGGCAAATTGGTTGCGGATAAACAAGCCATTTTACAACTGCCAAAGTTCCACCAACAAGCAAAAACCATTATTAAAGATAATCGTTGGTAACAGTGAAATGCTAAATCCACTCGCTCATTACAACATGGGTTTTAATTTTGGTGATGTCTATTTGACTGTCTAAGTGTTCACGGATTTGATGGATTCTTCTCATTGATTCAGCTTGAACAAACACCAGTAGATCCATATCACCAGTAATTCCACTACAGGTAACTACTTCGGGAATTGCTCTAAAAATATGAGCGACATCTGCACAACGCTGGCATTGATGCTGAACTTCAAAGTAAACTGACACGCCATCTTTTTGTGACTCGCTCAGCAAGACTTGATAACCACGGATGGCCCCAGTTTTCTCCATTTTTTTGATCCGATCTGACACTGCCGAACGCGATAAACTCACTGATTCTGCGATATATGACACGCTCACCCGCGCATTTTTTCGCAATTGAGCAATGATTAGTTGATCAAATTTATCCATCAGTAATGTCCTCATCTTAATGGTGCTATTGATGTTAACTATCATAGCGCAACCAAACCGACATTTTACCGGAAAAAAGACAAATATCCGGCATAATGACGGTTATCTACCTTGTTTTGCAGGTCAATTCCGGTAATTATAAATCACTAATAAAGATAAAATAGCTGCTTCAAATAGTTAATGAGCAATATTTATGAGTCATCTAAAATCAAAAATTGGCCGTTGGCAAGGTGCTGGTCTAATGGCAACCACCTTACTGGGCACTAGTGTCTTCATTTTACCGCAAATAACCTTAAATATGGCTGGTTCTGGGGCATTGTTGGCTTGGGTAATATTAATTTTGGCTATTGTGCCTGTGCCATTAATTTTTGGTCGACTCTCGTCGGCTTATCCTCACGTGGGTGGCCCCGCTTTTTTTGTTGAACAAGCCTTTGGCCGCATTGCAGGAAGAACCATTGGCATTATATTTTTACTGGTGGTTCCGTTAGGAGCAACCGCAGGTATATTAATGACCTATCAGTTCGTTGATGCCATGATTGAAATGTCGTCAATGGCGCAATTAGTCAGTCAACTATCGATGTTGCTCTTATTATACATCATGAACTTTCGTGGCATCAAAACCTCAGCCAAGCTGCAACTGGGTTTAACACTGATGATTGTAGCCGTAATCAGCTTGTTATTTGGCGCAAATTATTTATCTCCTCAACATCTAGCAGCCATCAATATCCACTACGATAATACTTTAAATTTTGAGACCATTATTGGTGCTATCGGCATTGCCTTTTGGAGTTTTTTAGGCGTTGAAGCGATGACTCATTTGGCGGATGATTTTCGCGATCCTAAAAAAGACCTTATTCCGGCGATGATGATCGGCACTCTAATTGTTGGCTGTATTTACCTCATCTGCACGTGGTTACTATTACAGAATCCAATTCACTCAGGGTTATCGATGATCACATTATTCAATTTGCTATTAGGTGATTATGGCACTCCGGTGATTGGCCTGTTAGGTATAGCTGGTGGACTAGCGACCGTTAATGTTTACACCGCAAGCGTTGCCCGTTTATTGTGGAACTTTAGCGAACAAGGCATTTTTCCACGGTACTTTTCGAAATTAAATCAACATAATATTCCCAGTCGTTCCTTGTCGACAGTCTTAACTATTATGGCCATGGTATTAGTGATTCGTTGGCAGTTTAATCTTAATATTGAAGTATTAATTGCTTGGACGAATGGGGTATTTGTGGTGATTTATTTCGCGTCGATGATGGCAGCATTTAAGCTGTTACCATCGAAAAATCGACCATTAATTATGGTGGGCTGTCTTTTTTGTGTGATGCTAGCCTGGGGGTTAGGTATAAACATGTTGTACGCGATCCTTTTACTGGCGACGGTAACCCCGTTATTATACTGGCAGTTAAAGGGACAATCGGTGTTATCTACTCATCATTCTTAACTGTAAATTTGATTCGTCCGCAAGTAATATCGCAAATGGTGTCGCACTCAAGGGTTCGCTTAATAGGTACCCTTGAATCGCATCACATTGGGTACCTTTGATAAAGTCAAACTGCTGCTGTGTTTCTATTCTTTCGGCAGTGATGTATAAATTTAAATTTTTGGCCAATGAAATGATAGCTTGGGTCGTGATAACATTTTCAGCATTTTGCGATTCGAACTAAAGTGTCGGCAATTCTGAGTTGTTTTTGTATTTGCTGAGTAAACAAACGCAGTAATTCATCACCTAGTGCATGGCCATAGCTATCATTAATTTGTTTAAAATTATCAATATCTATAAATAGCACCGCACCTAGTTGGTTGGCGCGGCCAGCATGATTGACAAATTTGTCCTATTGGGTAGCTCTATTAATGGATCAAAAAAAACAATCGCGTGATTTGAGCTTCACTGGCCAATCGTAATTTCACTTCGGCTTGCAGGTACTTAACATTTCGAATCGCAATCAACAAAAAAGCAAACGATAACACCAAAACTAAGGTAATAATTTCATATGTTTCATACTGAACCACAAACTTAACCAACATTTCAAAAGCATCAACTTGTTGCGCGATAATCAATAAAACAATTGAAACAAACATAATCAAAATAATTTCTTGTTTCAATGCACTATTGATAATCTCAGGTTTTACTGCTTTAAATATTCGAGTTAATTTGTTCAAAATCATTCCATTAATTTTGCAACCATCTGGATATGATATACCATTTAAACCATCGCATAATATTTTTAAGGTATCCACTTGATTTAGTTCGTTATTTATCCTTTTAAAACTCAAATACCCCTTGAATTAAAGATGAAAATCATTATCATTTGCATCAATTTAATTATCAAAGGTTATTGTCTAATGAACATTGGAAACTACTCACTTATCGCACTTGCTGTTAGTACCAGTTTTGCTGTCACGGCACAGCAAACGGTTAAAACAGCAGATATCACTAATATTGAACGGATTGTTATTACTGGTAGCCGGATGCAAGAGAGTCTTGATGAAGTACCGGCATCAATCTCGATCATTGATAATAAAACCATCACTCAAGATCTACTGACCAGCGCTGAATTACAAACAATGCTAGCGCTACACGTACCAGGTATGGGGCCAAACACCGGCTCTAACAGTAACTCAGGGCAAACACTACGAGGTCGTAATATTTTAGTGATGATTGATGGTGTACCGCAATCGACACCACTACGTAATGGCAAATTAGGTATTCGCTCTCTCGATCCGAGTGTTATTGAACGGATTGAAGTGATCAAGGGTGCCACTTCAATTTATGGGAATGGCGCTGCAGGCGGGATCATTAACTACATTACAAAAAAAGCCGACAGTGAAAAGGCATTAGCCGGACGAGCGGCTATCAGTAGTAATTTTTCAGCGGTAAAATTTAAAGACAGTGCTGGGCGTCGCCTTGATGTGGCGATAAATGGTACGCTCGGAAAATTTGATTATGTGGTCAGTTTAGTCAGTGACAAAAATGGCGTGGTACGCGATGCACAAGGTGATGTCTTAGGGCTACAATATGGTCTGTCGGATTTCAAATCAGATAATTTATTCACTAAGATAAACTATTACATCGACGATTTACGTTCTGTGCAGTTTAGCTATAACTATTTCGAAGGTCAGCAACTCTCTGACTACATTGCAGTTCACAGTAATGTTAATAAAGGCGTTAAGAGTTATGCGATTAAAAATGTCGACAATCTAGAGAGTGCCGGTGATCCTCAGGGTCCTCGTGGCAACCATAACGTCAAACTGCAATACCGTGACATGGAAGTGTTCGGCAACACCGATTTTACGGCGGATGCCTACTGGCAAAAAATTGAAAATGTATTTTTCTACTCGACAAAATTTAAAGACGAAGATTTAAATTTCACCGGTGGTCAATCAATGATTACCTCAGAAAAGACCGGCCTGCGCCTTAATTTTAATAGCGTCTTTGATTTCGATAACGTCGCTGCAACACTTATTTACGGCGCGGATATTTTAAATGATATTACCGCTCAACCGTTAGTCGATGGCCGGATGTGGACACCGGAAATGGACATGGACAATATTGCCGGATATTTGCAGGCAAAATTGATCTTCGACGATAGCTGGGTGGTAAAAGCTGGCGTGCGTCAAGAGTCGATCGAAATTGGGGTCGCAAATTTTAGCACCCTAATGATTTGTAAAACAGGCAAAAAGTGTACCGTGCCTGTTGCAGTTACTGGCGGGACTCTCGATTATAATGCAACGACTTATAACATTGGCGTTCGCTACAGTAATAACGAGCGTTTTAGCCCATTTATTAGCTATTCAGAAGGTTTTGATATTGCGAACATCGGTAGTTTATTACGAAATGCTAAATTTTCTGAGTTAAATAAACTTGATACTGAAGCGTCAATTGTCCAAAATTCAGAGATTGGTTTTAGTAGCGTTATTGATAATGTCCGGTTAGAAATGGCGGTCTTCTATTCAACCAATAACTACGGTGGCAACATGGTTGCTGACGAAGCCACTGAAACCTATCGTCTCGAACGCTCACCACAAAAGATTTGGGGCTATGAAGCGGCGCTTGATATCACACTAACCGATCAACTTGATGCAGGCATTAGCTATAGCTGGTCAGAAGGGAAAAACAAAGAAACCGACAGCTACCTCGATGCAGGTTCAATTAATCCTCCGAAGCTAACTGCTTATGCTAATTATCAAGCAACAGAAGCACTGCGTTTAGCGATAAATTACCTTGGCGTGCAAAGCCGTAAACGTTTTGAACCCGTCAACGGAAAATACAAAGGAAAGACCGCGCCAGTTTCCTCGTATAACGTCGTTAATGCTTCGGCCAGTTACGCACTAAACAGTGCAGTACAATTATCGGCTGGGATTGAGAATTTGTTTAACAGCAACTATTACCCTCACGCCAGTCAATCATATACTTTCAACGGCTGGAATATTAAAGGCAAAGGCCGTACGGTTAATCTTGGTTTGGTTTATAGTTTTTAATTAATAAACAAGGCAGGTTATTAATTACCTGCCTTGTTTTATGGAGGTTAAAATTCATAGCTAACACTGAGTCTGGAACTACGTGGCATAATATAACAGCCATTCGCTGCAACCGGATCAACATTTCTTGGATCCTCTTCGGTTAGCGCTTCTTCGTTCATTAGATTCAACAAATTCACCGCCTAGCACTTAGTCCCCCTGCGCTAAGACAGGAACAAAAAAATCCGATCCAGATACATAATATAAGTTATTAACAGTGTATTCATCATTGCTTGCAAGCATAGGTATATATTTTCTCAAGGTTTTTCTGCCAGCGCAGCACGAATTTATCTTCGATATGCGTCCGTAGCCAACTAAGCCCGGCATCGTTATCTTGGCGTTTATGCCATAACATCGAAATGGCCGATTGTGGAATATCAACCGGGCTATGGCTCACCGCCAACTTACCACTTTCGACATGTTGATAAATAGCCCCAGCTGGTAAGATAGATATTAAATCGGTTTCCATCAATAATGGCGCCGCTGATGAGAAATTATTAACGATCATCGCGACTCGTCGAGTTAAATTATGTTGATGTAGCGCCCGATCTGTTAAGCCAAAACTGTCCCCCGAAAAAGACACGAGCAAATGATCTGCAGCCGCAAATTCCTCAACGGTTAAATCACGATTCGCCAATGGATGATCGCTTCGCATGGCACAGACAAAACAGGTCTCGAATAGATGACTAGAACGAATGCTGGGATCTTGCGGCGTAATACCGCTAATCACTAAATCGACTTCAGCATCATCAAGCACCTGTTGTACATGGTCGGTTCGATACGGGACGGCATGCAGATTAATGCCAGGGGCATGCTGCTCAAAAAATTGGCGCATTTCTAGCCACAAACTATCAACAATAATATCTGACACCGCAATCCGAAAAGTTCGCTTAGCGGTTAACGGATTAAAATCGTCGGGATCGATGGCGTGCGACAGATCACGAAGTGGCTCTTTAATTTGTTGCCATAAATTAATCGCATAGTTAGTTGGCTGAATATTACGACCATCTTTAATAAATAGCTCATCATTCCATGCAGCCCGCATTCTGGCCACCGCATTTGAGACCGCTGGTTGGGTCATTGATAGGCGTGAAGCCGTTCGTGTTATTGACTTTTCAGTCATGACACAATCGAATATCACCAACAAATTTAGATCTTGTGGACGCACCTTATCACCATTTAAGTTATCAATAATTACTCAATACATCATAGTATCTTATGCTTTTAGTGACCAGTTATTATCTATTCATCATTATTT
>SPKZ01014140.1_pt1 | contig 18806 bp, 12 predicted proteins | sample 2456571 | NCBI WGS metagenome assembly SPKZ01 (sample SAMN11192286, study PRJNA482655) | marine metagenome | biome: ENVO:00000447; feature: ENVO:00000244|ENVO:00000211|ENVO:00000569|ENVO:00002023; material: ENVO:00002151; isolation source: ocean water from marine abyssalpelagic zone ... | reverse complement strand
GTTATTACGCTTTTGATCAAGCTTAATAACTTTGAATTCTAAATCTTTACCTTCAAGGTGAGCAGTGTCACGTACTGGACGTACATCTACTAATGAACCCGGTAAGAAAGCACGAATATTGCTAACTTCAACCGTGAAACCACCTTTAACTTTACCGTTAATAACACCGATAACAGTTTCTTTTTCTTCGTAGGCTTTTTCAAGTACTTGCCATGCTTCATGACGCTTAGCATCATCACGTGAAAGAACTGTTTCACCGAAACCATCATCAGTCGCTTTAAGTGATACGTCTACTTGATCGCCAACAACAACTTCTACTTCACCAGTAGCGCTTTTGAATTGATCAATTGAGATAACACTCTCAGATTTAAGGCCAGCATCAACAATAACATTGTCTTTGTTAATAGCAACGATTGTGCCTTTGATAATTGAACCAGGGCGTGTTTCGATTTCTTTTAAACTTTCTTCAAAAAGTTCTGCAAAATTTTCCATCATAACTTGTTTATAACTCAGTTATTAATCCAGTCGACTCCATGTCTCATGGGGTTGTTAAATTAGCTTCGGTACATCCTTGACGTAAGCTTTAGTTAATTTTACCTATTAAATAAATAATAGATAAAGGTTTATGTTAATTTTCCATTCGCAAACGAAAGGATTTTATTAACCACTTCCTGTATGGAAAGATCAGTAGAGTCAACGATTAACGCTCCTTCTGCAGGAACAAGCGGGGCAACTTTTCGGTTACTATCTCGCTCATCTCGTTGACGTATATCATCCAAGAGGCGCCCGATTTTAACATCAAAGCCTTTCTCTTTCAACTGATTAAATCGCCGTTCGGCTCTCACTTCAGCGCTGGCGGTTAAAAATATCTTTACCGGTGCATGTGAAAATACCACTGTGCCCATATCGCGGCCATCAGCAACTAAGCCTGGTGTAACACAAAAAGCGCGTTGACGGCGTAATAAAGCTTCACGTACCCGTGGAAATGCAGCAACCTTCGATGCTAGTGCACCAATTTCTTCGGTGCGAATGGTATTGGTGACATTCTCACCTTCTAAAATAACTTTTCCTTCGCCCTGACTGCTAATTTCAAATTGTACGTCTAAATGTGCAGCCATAGGAATAAGTGGCTCTTCATCATCTAGACTAACATGATGATGCTGAGTGGCTACGGCAAGTACTCGGTAAATAGCACCACTGTCAAGTAAGTGCCAACCTAGTTGTTCCGCGACAATTCTGGCAACAGTTCCTTTACCTGCCCCGCTTGGGCCATCAATGGTAATAACTGGAATGCTTTCCTGCATACATTTTTCCCCTAACATCGAAAATCGGCGGAATTATACGGGATTTATTTGATAAAATCGCGTAAAAATATTTTATGTAAAGTAATTAACAAGATACTTGTGCTAACTTGGTAAAATAGTCAGGAAATGTTTTGGCCGTACACTTAGGATCATTAATAGTAACGGGGGAATCGCTTAAGGCGACGAGAGAAAAGCACATGGCTATCCTATGATCGTCATAAGTATCAATTTCAGCATGTTTAATAAACTTGGGTGGCGTAATAGAAATATAATCTTCACCTTCAATCACCTCAGCACCTACCTTTCTTAGCTCGGTAGCCATGGCACTTAATCGATCAGTCTCTTTTACGCGCCAGTTGTAAACATTTCGAATAGTTGTTGTGCCTGTCGCAAAAAGTGCTGTGGTTGCAATGGTCATGGCAGCATCAGGGATATGATTCATATCCATATCAACAGCAGTTAGAGGCTTACCTACAACAGTGATTGACTCATTAGCCCAAGTCACTTCAGCCCCCATTTTTTCAAGAACATCAGCAAAATGCTTATCTCCTTGAACACTTAGTTTACCAACGCCATGCACGGTAATTTCGCCGCCTTTAATAGCTCCAGCAGCTAAAAAATATGAAGCTGATGAAGCATCACCTTCAACCATATATCTTTCTAAAGCTTGGTATGACTGGCCTCCTTTAACATTGAAAGACTTATAGTCATTATTCTGTACGTTAACACCAAACCTTTGCATAATATCAAGCGTAATATCAATATATGGCTTTGAGACTAATTCACCGTCAATTTCTATATCGGTATCTGTCTCTAACAAGGGTGCTATCATCAAAATTGCGGTTAAAAACTGACTCGATATTGAGCCATCAATGCTCACTGTATTTCCTGTCAACGCTTTACCCGTTATTTTTACCGGTGGATAATTTTTGTTTTCTAAGTATTCTATCTCGGCGCCAAGCTGTGCCAATGCATCACCTAAATGACCAATTGGCCGTTCTTTCATTCTTGGTTCGCCAGTTAAGATATATTCACCTTCACTCGCTGCAAGGGCTGCACACAATGGGCGCATTGCGGTACCTGCGTTACCTAGGAATAGTTCCAATGGCTCTTTAGTTTTGAAAAAACCATTATTTCCGATAACAGTACACTCAGTGCCGCAATCACTTAGGGTATATTTAATACCAAGGCTTTTTAACGCATTTAGCATATGGTTAATGTCATCACTAACCAATAAGTTAGTGATTTTCGTTACGCCGTTCGCTAATGCAGCAATTAACAATGCGCGATTAGATAAACTTTTAGAACCAGGTAAAAAAATTTCTCCGTTAATTCTACCTATTGGGTTTAATGTTAATTGCTCCACTTTATCTCATCCTCTTTTCAAATTGTTGCATAAAATCAACTAATGCTTGCACACCTTCAATTGGCATAGCATTGTATATACTTGCCCGCATACCGCCAACGATCCTATGGCCTTGAAGCGCCATTAAGCCCTGCTGTTCTGATTGTGTTATAAACTTCTCATTTAAGCTTTCATCTTTAAGCCAAAATGGAATGTTCATTTTACTGCGATATTGGACTTCAATATTGTTGTTATAAAAATCACTATCATCAATTGTTTGATATAATAATTCAGCTTTTGCTTGGTTTATTTTAGCAATAGCTTTAACACCGCCAAGCTCTTTAAGCCACTGAAAAACTAAACCGGCTAAATACCAAGCATAAGTAGGTGGCGTATTGTACATAGAATTATTATCAGCACAGGTTTTATAATTCATAATACAAGGAGTGGCTTGTTGCGCATTACCAAGTAAGTCTTCCCGAACAATAACAATAGTTAAACCTGACGGGCCGATATTTTTTTGTGCACCTGCGTAAATAAGGCCAAATTTAGTGACATCAATGTCATGAGATAAAATGGTTGATGACATGTCAGCAACTAAAGGTACGCCGTTAGTTTCTGGTATATAATTAATTTCGATACCGTCAACCGTTTCATTTGGGCAATAATGTACATAAGCCGCATTACGGTTTAATGACCATTTGTCATTAGGAATAAGACTAGTTTCACCGTCATCATGCTCTTCACGAATATTAATCACGTTGATATTGCCAAAGTTTTTAGCTTCAATTGCTGCTGCTTTTGACCACGAGCCATTAACAATATAGTCTGCTGATTTACCTTGAGGCAATAAATTCAACGGTACTGCTGAAAACTGACCTCGACCACCACCATGGCAAAATAAAACTTTATAATTATCCGGAACTGCCATTAACTCACGTAAATCAGCCTCAGCTTGCGCTGCCATTTCCATATAGATACTGCCACGGTGACTTAGTTCCATTACGGAACTACCGGTATTATTCCAATTAATAAATTCATTTTGTGCTTTTGCCATTACTGCTGTTGGTAACATTGCCGGGCCGGCACAAAAATTAAAAACTTCAGACATTTTCTTATTCTCTAATAAAATTTCAATACTAATTTTTTAACATACAAGCTCATTGCCATCCATGGCACCGCGACATACTGTTCATCCTGAACATAAAAAAGGCGGTTATTAGCCGCCATTTTTATGTTGTTAACGACGACTATTCTTGTTCGTCATCTGTCGAGTTATCTTCTGTCTCTTGTTGAGCACTTTGCTCCGAGTTGTGTTTTGAGGCATCATGTTCCGAAGAGGTAGCTTCTTGACTCGTTACTTCTCCTTCAACATCTTCACCTTCAAGCACGGCTGGCTCTTCAACTTCATCAATGCGTTGTAGCGCAACCACTAGCTCATTTTCACTGGTACGAATTAAACGCACACCTTGGGTATTACGGCCAATAACACTTACTTCATTAACCCGAGTACGCACTAGTGTACCGTTATCGGTAATAACCATAATCTCATCAAGTTCATCTACTTGTACAGCACCAACAACCTTGCCATTACGTTCACTAACTTTAATAGAAACAACACCTTTAGTGGCTCTACTTTTCGCTGGATATTCGCTTAAATCAGTACGCTTACCATAACCATTTTCTGTAATCGTTAATACTGGACCATCATTTTTAGGTACGATTAAGGAAACTACTTTTTGGTCGCCATCAAGTTTGATACCACGAACACCGGTACCCGTTCTCCCGATGGGTTTTAATGCCCAACGTTGTTCACCTGTTTCAGGATCAACTTTTATTTCACCGGTTTCGCTATCGCGTACTTTCTCATTGAAACGAACAACCTTACCTGCATCAGAGAATAACATGATGTCATTATTACCGTCGGTAATGTCGACACCAATCAAGGTATCATCATCACGGAGATTAAGGGCAATAATACCATTAGCTCTTTGGTTTTTATAGGCAGTTAACGCTGTTTTCTTCACAGTACCTGACGCTGTTGCCATGATGATATATTTATCATCTTCATATTCGCGCACCGGTAAAATAGCGGTAATTCGTTCATCATTTTCAAGCGGTAGTATATTTACAATTGGACGACCACGCGCAGTTCGACTCGCTAGTGGTAATTGATATACTTTCAACCAATATAATTTACCGCGATTTGAGAAACATAAAATAGTATCGTGGGTATTAGCTATCAACAAACGTTCAATGAAATCTTCTTCTTTCATCTTAGTGGCCGCTTTGCCTTTACCACCACGTTTTTGTGCTTGGTAATCTGAAAGTATTTGATATTTTACATAACCTTCGTGAGAAAGCGTTACCACAACATCTTCTTCACTGATTAAATCTTCTAATGATAAGTCATGAGAAGCATTAGTAATTTCTGTACGGCGTTCATCACCAAATTCATCACGAATTGCGACAAGCTCTTCACAGATAATTTCCATTAAGCGTGCCGGCTCGGCAAGAATATGCATCAACTCTGCGATGACATCTAATAACCCTTTGTACTCAGCTAGAATTTTCTCATGTTCTAAGCCTGTTAATTTGTGCAAACGTAAATCTAAAATGGCTTGTGCTTGCACAGGGGTTAAATAATATTGATTATCAAGAATGCCAAACTCTTCTTCTAACCATTCAGGACGTGCTGCATCATTACCAGCAGCACTAAGCATGTCAGCAACATTACCTAAATCCCAACCACGTGCAATTAACGCGTCTTTGGCTTCACTTGGTGTTGGTGAGGTTTTAATTAATTCGATGATCGGGTCTATATTTGCTAAGGCAATTGATAAACCTTCAAGTAAGTGGGCACGTTCACGTGCTTTTCTTAATTCAAAAATAGTACGGCGTGTTACCACTTCACGACGATGCAGTACAAACGCTTCTAACATTTCTTTTATATTAAATATTTTTGGTTGACCATTGGTCAATGCCACCATATTAAAACCAAAAGACACTTGCATTTGTGTCAGCTTATATAAGTTATTTAAAACCACTTCACCGATTTCACCACGTTTGATCTCGATAACCATGCGCATACCGTCTTTATCAGACTCATCACGCAAGGCGGAAATACCTTCAAGACGTTTGTCTTTAACCAGCTCAGCCATTTTTTCAATCAAACGGGCTTTATTCACCTGGTATGGCAATTCATGGACAATAATGGTTTCTTTACCTGTACTTTCATGCACTTCAATTTCAGCGCGGGCGCGGATCTTTATTTTACCACGGCCAGTTCGGTAAGCTTCTTCAATACCGGCACGACCGCTAATTATTCCAGCAGTAGGAAAATCTGGACCGGGTATATAAGTTAATAGCTCTTCAAAAGAAATATCGCTATTCTCAATAAGTGCTAAACAACCGTTAATAACTTCTGTTAAGTTATGGGGTGGAATATTTGTTGCCATACCAACAGCAATACCCGAACTACCATTCACTAACAGGTTAGGAATACGCGTTGGCATCACCACAGGAATATGTTCAGTTCCATCATAGTTAGGAACAAAATCAACTGTTTCTTTGTCTAAATCATCTAAAATAGAGTGCGCAATTTTAGACATACGAATTTCGGTATAACGCATTGCCGCTGCGCTATCACCATCAACCGAACCAAAGTTACCTTGACCATCTACTAACATGTAGCGGAGTGAAAAAGGTTGTGCCATACGAACAATAGTATCGTAAACCGCAGTATCACCATGAGGATGATACTTACCGATAACATCACCAACCACACGGGCTGATTTTTTATAAGCTTTATTCCAATCATTACCTAGCACTTCCATCGCAAACAATACGCGGCGATGTACAGGTTTTAAACCATCACGTACGTCAGGCAATGCACGCCCAACAATAACGCTCATGGCATAATCTAGATAGGAAGTTTTTAACTCATCTTCAATATTTACTGGAACTATTTCTTTGGCCAGATCTGACATAAATAGATGTATCCCTTAACTTAAAACGTAACTATAAAATCACTTAGATTTTTATTATTATATTTTCATAAAAAACATAAATCAACGCAGCATATTAGCACAGTTTTTGTTGATGCCAAACAGCTTTATTTAGCCGTTTAATGGGTGTTTTTATTACCGTAATTAAAGCCTACTACTTATGCTTACAAAGTGAGCTAAAAAAACATTTGTTGATCTATTTCATTGCTTTCATCAGCGTTTATGCTTTGTTTAACTAAAAGTTTGGTTTAGAATCCGCTCACCCGTATTCCAACTAGATCACCTCATGACTGAAAATAAAAGCGTGCCTAATGTAAATGAAGAAGAAATTGCTAAATTTGAAAAAATCGCTAGCCAGTGGTGGGATCTAACAGGTGATTTTAAACCCTTACATCAGATTAATCCGTTAAGAGTTCAATTTATTTGCCAACACCTTGCTGAACAAAAGCAACAACTGTTTTCTAAAACAGTAATCGACGTAGGTTGTGGCGGCGGTATTTTATCTGAATCTTTATCAAAACTGGGTGCTACGGTAACTGGCATAGATATGGGTACAGAGCCACTCAATGTCGCTAAATTACATGCCCTAGAATCTCGCTTAACTATTAATTACCAAAAAATTACTGCTGAAGAAAAAGCGCAACAGTGCGCTGAAACATTTGACATGGTTACTTGCATGGAAATGCTTGAACATGTACCGGATCCAGCGTCAGTCATTCATGCTTGTGCACAATTAGTAAAACCTGGTGGTTTAGTGTTTTTTTCAACCTTAAACAAAACTGTTAAGTCTTATTTACTTGCTATATTAGCAGCAGAGAAAGTATTTAAATTAGTTCCTGATGGCACCCATGATCATGACAAATTTATTAAACCATCACAATTAATCGCTTGGGCGGCAGAAAATCAATTGAAATGTATTGATGCCTGTGGCATTCATTATAATCCTATTACAGAAAATCATAAATTAGTGACCAATTTAGACGTGAATTATATTCTGTGTTGCCAAAAAGTGTAGAAAATAAAAGCGCACGTTTTATTTATAAGCAAGTTGGGCAAACAATAAACAACAAACACCTAAACATCTAACTAATTGTTAAATAGGTGTTTATTTCTCTATATTTCAATTTGATATATAGAGACACAAAAATCAATTAAAATATTTTCAGCTAAAAAAAATTTTAAAAAAAATATTGCTTTTAGTAAATTCCCAAACAAATTACCCTTGCTAGGTTAGTTGTTACTAACCCTTGTTAATTCGGTAAAAAGTCAACCCAAAACCAAGTTATTTTATCGCTTGCATTCAAGTCAAAACCTCACTATCTTGTGCTTGAATTTATAATAAACCCTAGATGTTGTGCCTTTGGCTTTTTTAGCGCATTCAGGGTTTATTATAAAAACAAAGGGCTTTTTTAATTACAAGCGTTATAACTTAACCTGTACTGAAAAAAGCATACTAAAAAATTAGTAACTATTTACATCACAGGTCTTTCATGAATAATAATCTTTTTGTTACCAAGCGTAATGGCGAAAAAGAACTCATCGATTTAGAAAAAATACACCGTGTTATTACTTGGGCTGCAGCAGATCTAGAAGACGTTTCTGTTTCTCAAGTGGAACTAAAATCACATATTCAATTTTATGATGGTATTAAAACTGAAGACATTCATGAAACCATCATCAAGGCTGCTGCCGATTTAATTTCAGAAGAAACGCCAGATTATCAATATCTATCGGCTAGACTTGCTGTGTTTCATCTACGTAAAAAAGCTTATGGTCAATTTGAGCCACCTAAACTTTATGATCATGTGGCCAAGTTGGTTGAATCAGGTAAATATGATCAACACTTATTAGTTGACTATGATGAAAATGATTTTGAACATATGTCATTATTTTTAGACCATACCCGTGATCTAAACTTTAGTTATGCTGCGATAAAACAACTTGAAGGAAAGTATCTTGTTCAAAACCGTGTCAACGGAGAAATATATGAAAGTGCACAGTTTTTATATATTTTAGTTGCTGCTTGTTTATTTGCAAAATACCCTAAAGAAACTCGATTGAGTTATGTAGAAGATTTTTATCACGCTATTTCAACCTTCAAATTATCACTACCAACGCCGATAATGGCTGGTGTACGTACGCCAACGCGTCAATTTTCTTCCTGTGTGTTGATTGAATGTGATGATTCATTAGACTCAATTAATGCTACATCTAGTGCTATCGTTAAATATGTATCACAACGCGCTGGTATCGGTGTGAACGCTGGTCGTATTCGCGCTTTAGGTAGTGCTATTCGTAATGGTGAAGCTTTTCATACTGGCTGTATCCCTTTTTATAAACATTTTCAAACAGCGGTTAAAAGTTGTTCTCAAGGTGGCGTTCGAGGTGGTGCTGCCACCCTATTCTATCCACTTTGGCATTTAGAAGTAGAAAGTTTACTGGTACTAAAAAATAACCGAGGCGTTGAAGAAAACCGCGTTCGTCATTTAGACTATGGCGTGCAATTTAACAAAGTAATGTATCAACGTTTAATAAAAGGTGGGTATATCACTTTATTTAGCCCAAGTGATGTTCCAGGTCTTTATGATGCATTTTTTGAAGATCAAGAAAAATTTGAGCAACTTTATGTTCAATACGAAAATGATGAATCTATTCGTAAAAAACGTATTAAAGCCATCGAGCTGTTTACGTTATTTGCTCAAGAACGTGCAAGTACTGGTCGTATTTATCTACAAAATGTTGATCACTGTAATACACATAGCCCGTTTGATCCAAGTAAAGCCCCTATTCGTCAAAGTAACTTGTGCTTAGAAATTGCGCTGCCAACTAAGCCGATGAAAGACATAAATGATGAAAATGGTGAAATTGCGCTATGTACATTATCAGCATTTAACTTAGGAGCAATAGACTCTTTAGATGAATTAGAAGGTTTAGCTGACTTAGCTGTACGTGCGCTTGATAGTTTGCTTGATTATCAAGACTACCCTATCCCTGCTGCTCGTAATGCGAGTTTAGCTCGAAGAACCTTAGGTATAGGAGTCATTAACTACGCCTATTATTTAGCCAAAAATGGATTGTACTACTCAAATGGTAGTGCTAACAACTTAACCCATAGAACTTTTGAGGCCATTCAGTATTATTTATTAAAAGCCACCAACGAGCTTGCAAAAGAACGAGGTGCTTGTCCTAAATTTGATGAAACGCGTTTATCACAAGGTATATTGCCTATTGATACCTACAAGAAAACGATTGATGATATTACCGGTGAACCTTTGCATTTAGACTGGGAATCATTACGTGCTAGCATAAAAGAATTTGGTGTTAGAAATTCAACTGTATCGGCGTTAATGCCATCAGAAACCTCATCGCAAATATCTAATGCTACTAATGGTATCGAGCCACCACGCGGCTTAATTAGTATAAAAGCAAGTAAAGACGGTGTTTTAAAGCAAGTAGTACCTGAGTATAAAAAACTTAAGCAAAACTACGAATTACTATGGAATATTCCAAATAATCAAGGTTATTTAGAGCTAGTAGGTATTATGCAAAAATTTATTGACCAAACAATTTCAGCAAATACCAACTATGATCCGGCTAAATTTGATGGTGGCAAAGTTCCTATCAAACAAGTACTAAAAGACATTTTAACCGCCTACAAGCTTGGTATTAAAACCATGTATTATCATAACACGCGTGATGGTGCCAGTGATAATGTAGAAATTGAAGACGATGACTGTGCCGGCGGTGCATGTAAGATTTAGCTAAAAAATATAACAATAATACGCAATTGAATGAGCCTAGATAATACTAGGCTTTTTATCACCCTTATCAAATTATAGTGGTGATACTTTAAGGAATAGTAAAAAATGACGTACACTACCTTCAATCAGACACCTAACGACGCACTTCTTGAACCGATGTTCTTAGGGCAATCAGTAAACGTTTCACGTTACGATGTGCAAAAACACCCTGCTTTTGAAAAACTTATTGAAAAGCAGTTGTCATTTTTTTGGCGACCTGAAGAAATAGATGTTTCTAAAGATCGTGCTGATTGGCAGTCTTTGACAGTGTCAGAAAGGCACATATTCATATCTAACTTGAAGTATCAAACTCTGTTAGATAGCATGGCTGCTCGCTCGGTAAACATGGTTTTACTACCATTGGTTTCATTGCCTGAACTAGAGACGTGGGTTGAAACCTGGGCGTTCTCTGAGACGATTCATAGCCGTTCATATACCCATATTTTACGTAACCTATTTACAAACCCTAGTGAAGTCTTTGATGACATCATGGTTAATCCTGCTATTTTAAAACGTGCAAAGAGTATCGCCAAGTATTTTGATGACGTAATTTTAACGACTCAGTTATTGCAGTCACAAGGTGAAGGCACCTATGAAGTAGAAGGTAAGAGTATCGAAGTTACGGAGCGTAAGCTTAAAGAGCGGTTATATTTAGCTATATGCTCGGTGAACGCGCTTGAAGCTATTCGCTTTTATGTAAGCTTTGCTTGTTCGTTTGCTTTCGCTGAAAGAGAGCTTCTGGAAGGTAATTCAAAAATTATCAAAATGATCGCTCGCGACGAAGCTCTGCATTTAACTGGAACGCAGCACATCTTAAATATTTGGGCTAGCGGTAAAGATGATCCTGAAATGAAAGAGATATCTCGTGAGTTAAGAGAGCAAGGAAAGCAGATATTTTTAGACGTAGTTGACCAAGAAAAAGAATGGGCAGATTACTTGTTTAAAGATGGGTCTATGATTGGTCTTAATGCTGCTATTTTAAAGCAATACATTGAATACATCAGTAACCAACGTATGACAGCGATTGGTTTTGATGCACCGTTTGACATTAAGAGTAACCCACTCCCTTGGATGAACGCTTATTTGGTTTCTGATAACGTTCAAGTTGCTCCACAAGAGTCAGAAATTGTGTCGTACCTTGTTGGACAAGTGGACTCTGCCGTGTCAGCAGACGACTTCGATAATTTTGATTTATAACGATTTATCTTGAGTGGCTTTAAAATAAAAATTGAGGGAGGGGGTGAAATTCAATCCCTTCCTGATTCAACCATATTAGAGTCTATCGAGGCTAATGGTATAGAATGCCACTTTCATTGCAGAGATGGGTTTTGTGGCGCTTGTCGCTGCTCATTAAAAAAGGGTACTGTTGAATATAAACAGTACCCTTTAGCTTATGTCGGCGACGATGAAATTCTCACCTGTTGCACCTATCCTACGTCGAATATAGTGATAGAAATAGATTAAGACTCTTTATTCCCTAAAAGTCCGCTTATACAAGCACTAGATAATAACATAACGAACAAAAGGGGAAAGATTTCCCTACCGACAAGCGATTTTATTTGCTTAAGTGACTTGCATGAAAGCGTAAGTGATCTTCAATAAAGCTCGAGATGAAATAGTAACTATGATCATAGCCTTCATGAAGGGTTAACTCCAAAGGATAGTTATTGGTTTTGGCCGCAGCCGCTAATAACTCTGGTTTGAGTTGCTCCACTAAAAAATCATCCGCAAGGCCTTGATCAACTTTACCCGGCACGCACTGTGTTGCCTTTTTTATTAACTCGCTAGCATCATGCTTAACCCAATTAACTTTATCTTTACCTAGATAAGCAGTAAACGCTTTTTGTCCCCAAGAACAATTCAACGGGTTGCTGATTGGGCTAAATGCTGACATTGACTTATAACGTTCAGGATTTAACATCGCTATGGTTAATGCACCATGCCCACCCATCGAGTGCCCAGCAATGGAACGTTTATCTGAAACGGGGAAAGTCGCTTCAATGAGCTCAGGCAACTCTTTAACCACATAATCATACATTTGATAATGACGATTCCAAGGCGCTTGCGTAGCATTTACATAAAACCCTGCACCTTGCCCCAAATCATACGCTGCATCATCGGCAACATCAGCCCCACGAGGGCTAGTATCTGGTGCAACGATAGCGATACCTAATTCAGCAGCAAACCGTAGCGCACCGGCTTTTTGCATAAAATTTTCATCTGTGCATGTTAGACCTGATAGCCAATACAATACGGGAACTTTATTAGCATTTGATGCCTGTGGCGGCAAGTAAATGGCAAAACGCATATCGCAGTTTACTGTTTTAGCGTAATGGCTGTACTGCTTGTGCCAACCACCGAAGCTTTTATTAATACTTAAATTTTCTATTGTCATATTAAGACTCCAAAGTATCGCCCCATGGCTTTACAGCATTATGGGGCAACAGGATTAACGTTTACTTATTAAAGTGAATAACGCTGCGGATACTCTCACCTTTATGCATTAATTCAAATGCATCATTAATATCTTCTAATCCCATGGTATGGGTAATAAAATCACTTAATTTGAATTCACCTTGTAAGTAACGTTCTACATAATCAGGCAACTCAGAGCGGCCTTTTACCCCACCAAATGCCGAGCCACGCCATACACGGCCAGTAACTAACTGAAATGGTCGTGTTGATATTTCTTGTCCTGCGCCTGCAACACCTATCACCACAGATTCACCCCAGCCTTTATGACAACACTCTAAAGCAGAGCGCATTAAGTTTACGTTACCAATACATTCAAATGAATAATCAACGCCACCATCCGTCATTTCAACAATAACGTCTTGTATCGGCTGGTCATAATCTTTTGGATTGATAAAATCAGTTGCGCCTAATTTTTTTGCTAATTTAAATTTTCTCTCGTTAATATCGATAGCAATAATACGACTCGCTTTTGCCATAACTGCGCCAATAACGGCTGAAAGCCCAATACCACCTAAACCAAAGATAGCAACAGTTGCTCCCTCTTCAACTTTGGCCGTGTTCATTACTGCACCTATGCCTGTAGTAACACCACAACCCAGTAAACAAACTTCTTCTAATGGTGCCGCTTTATTAACTTTTGCTAGTGAAATTTCAGGTAATACTGTGTATTCTGAAAAGGTTGAACACCCCATATAATGGAAAATAGGTTGGCCATCTTTATAAAAACGAGTGGTGCCATCTGGCATTAACCCTTTACCTTGAGTTTCACGGATTTTTTGACAAAGATTGGTTTTTCCCGATAAACAAAACTTACACTCGCCACATTCTGGTGTATATAAAGGAATAACATGATCACCAACTTGTACACTGGTAACACCTTCGCCAACTTGCTCAACGATACCACCACCTTCATGACCTAAAATAACAGGAAATATTCCCTCGGGATCATCACCTGATAAGGTAAATGCATCGGTATGACAAACACCCGATGCAATCACTTTTATCAATACTTCACCTTTACGGGGCAGCATAACATCAATCTCTTCCACAGATAATGGTTGCTTGGGGCCCCATGCAATGGCGGCTTTTGATTTAATAAATTGATCGGTCATATTATTCTCACTTTATATTAATAAACTTTAATTGGTTATTGAGCCTAGGCTATAAGTCTAGACCAGTAAATGAACTTCAATGTGGTAATGCGATTAAACCGTAATTACTTTAATTTATGAGCGCTGATAAAACTTTCTCGAAATCACTCATTGCTTGGCTATGCCACATCATGTTGCCTTTATAGGGTGCATTATATCTATTTCTAAAATAATGATAATATAGTGTTTTGGTAAATAACTTTTACATATAGGTAACAATGATGCAGTGGCAAGGTATTAGTGAGTTTGTTAGCGTTGCAGAAACAGAAAGTTTTACACAAGCATCAAAAAAATTAGCTATATCAACCGCCCAAGTTAGTCGTCAGGTTAGTGTGTTAGAACAACGGCTTAATATTAAGCTTTTCTATCGAACCACTCGTAAGGTATCACTTACGGAAGAAGGGAAAATTTTTTATCAACACTGCCGTGGTGTACTTGATGGACTAGATGCGGCTGAAAGAGCTGTGACTAATTTACAATCGAAACCTCAAGGGAAAATAAAATTAACGGCTCCGGTTACCTACGGTGAACAACAGATTTTGCCTTTGGTAAATAATTTTATGACGCAATATAACAATATTGAAATTACGGCCTATTTAAGTAATCAACAAGTCGACTTAGTTGATGAAGGCTATGATCTCGCTATTCGTTTAGGTAAATTAAGTGATTCTTCTATGATGGCAAAAAAGTTAGCTGAGCGAACAAACTATGTTTGTGCATCGCCTGCTTATTTAGCTAAACATGGTATACCTCACTCGTTGTCTGAACTTGATAAGCATAGCTGTCTGTTAGGCACACGCGATTATTGGCATTTTAATGATGCCAATAAGGAAAAAAATATCCGTGTTTCGGGAAAGTTACGCTGTAATAGTGGTTTTGGCTTGGTTGACGCGGCATTAAAAGGCTTAGGAATAGTGCAATTGCCCGATTACTACATTAAAGAACATCTAAACAATGGTCGCTTGATCACATTGTTGGACAATTATAAAGCGCCTGATGAAGGGATTTGGGCCATTTATCCACAAAACCGTCATCTTTCGCCCAAAATAAAATTATTGGTAGAGTACTTATTAACACATTTATCATAAGTGTAGAGCCTGTAAATAGGGGCGTTATTATATTAGGGTCTGTTGATCTTTCGCGCTTAAATTTTGTTCGAGATAAAAGCGTTTTAATCGCGGCGAGTAGTGTGTAGCCTAGTCATTCTAAGCAAATACTACTCAACAATGAGTAAAATGCTTTTAGCCGAATCCTTCGGACAATCTCGAAAGTTCAACAGACCCTAGAATCATTTCACTAAAAAATCAGCTAATTCTTTCGAGTTAAATGGCTTTCTTAACACTGGATATTCCCAACTTCGATCTTCAATCGCGATATATCCACTAATAGAATATACTTTTACTTTAGAAAATTTTGTCTTCACCATATTAACTGCCTCACGGCCAGTGAGATCAGGTAATATCATGTCGGTAATAAAGATATCAAAGTATGCTTCACTATCAAGAACATCAATTAACTCTGCTTTAGTATTTGCCATAACGACGTGCGCACCTTTACTTTCAAGAAATAACACCACAAATTCTGCAATGCTTATTTCGTCATCTAACACTAATATTCGTTTACCAATAAGTTTTGAGTAATCCCCTATGTGCTGTGCCGATACAAAGCGTTGCTCTAATTCTTTACACTTCAAAATTAGCGTAAAGTGCGCACCACCAAGTTCACTTGTGCCTTCCACTTGAATTTGGCCATTATGTTTGTACATAGTGTTATATACATTAGCTAAGCCAATACCATTACCTTTATTAACTGATTTTGAACTATAAAAAGGATCAAATATTTTGGTCAAATTTTCCTTAAGTATACCTATACCACTGTCTTTGACATGTATCTCTAAGCGATTATTTTGCGCTAGGTTCACTGAAATATTTATTTTACCACTTAAACTTTTTTCTTGAATAGCATCCTGCGCATTAAGGACTAGATTAAGTAAAATATTAATAAACTCGCCTTGAGGAAAATTAATAATGCAATGAATAGGTGAAAAGTCAAAATTGATATTAATAGTGCTTAACAACAATTGCTTAAATAAATATTGGTTATCTTTAATCTCTTGAATTGGATCAAAGTTCACCACTTTAATGGTTGGTTTACGGGTAAACGCTAATAAACGTTCAGTAACACTTTTTCCCTTATCAATAGCATTTTTAACCCGTTCAATATAAGTTGAAATATCTTTCTCGCCGCGAGAAAATTTTAATTCCAACATTTCAATAGCGCCTAACGCTACCCCTAATACATTGTTTATATCATGGGAAACATTACCAAAAGTATTACCTAGCAAAGCTAAGCGATTAGAAATAATTTGTTGTTGCTCCTGACGAAATTTATCCGTTACATTTTCAACTATCCAAATATAAATACCCTCTTCAGCTTCATAAGTTACTGATAAATCGAATACACTGTTATATTTATCAAAACTAACATTTGTGTGTTTTATCTGCCCTTTTTCCATGGCTTTCTTTTTATAAGCTATATATTCAGTAATACTAAAATTAATATAATTAAATAATACTGAGCTGGCATTATCATGGTGTGGCGAAATATCTTGATAAACAACATTGTCATTATCATCAATAAAAAAAATAGGCACTTTAATCGTTAAATTTACCATTGCTAACAATTTTAACTTTTCAAAAATATCCTCTTGACGAGTAATGTCTTTCATTACCCCAAAAATGGCTTGCTCTTTACCTTCTGAGTCATGCTCAATTTCAGCAATTATTTCAAGTTTAACCTTGTCACCGTTTAGCTTTTTAATGCAACTTTTCAAGTAGAATGGCTTTAACTCATTGATAGCTTGTTTAATTTTATTGGTAAATAAGAACCTATCTTTATCAATAAATAAGCTGGTAACACGATCAAGCGTTGGCGTGAACAATGCTTCATCTACCCCATACATACGATATAGTTCAGGTGACCAAGTAAGTGATTTATCTTTTAGATCATAACGCCAGTATCCTGAATGACTGACTTTTTCAGTAAGAGTTAACCAGTCATGTTGTTTTTTCAACTGAGTATGCATTTTTTTACTATCAGTAATATTTTTAACACTACCTAACATTAAACTCGCTCGATTACCTTTATATTCAATAACTTTCGCAACAGAACGTACCCAAATAATCTTTTCTTCTTTGGTTGTTAGCGAATATGAAAGATCAACATTATCAATTTCCCCCTTAAGGTGACGCTGTATTTGATAATAAATTTCGTTTAAGTCTTTTTGTACTAAATGCTTAGACCAAAATTCTCTAGAATCTTTATATGCTTTGCTTTTATAGCCTAATAATCTCATTAATTGAGCAGAATAAAAAACGGTATCTTGCTCAAGATCCCATTCCCAATAAGCTTCACCTAGCCCTTCTAATATTTTGTGGGTATGACTAAAACTGAGTGAACGTGGTTTCAAAATAATTCATCCTCATCGTCAAGTTCATTAATATCCAACTCTTGCTCTTTACTCAGCGTTTGTAGTTGGTCTACGCTTATTAACGCATTATCTAATAACTGAATGACTTCTAAAAAGTTAACGTCATCTTGGCTATGTTTTTTCAATGCATTATGAACTAGCTCAGTTAAGTATTCTTCTTGTTCCATATTCAAATCTAAAACATGAAAACTAAAACCAATTTTTTGCACTATTTCATTCATAACTTCTTGCTGATGATGTTTTGAAATTTCAACCATTTTCTTAGTAGAGTTAACAGCTTGTTTTATTTGCTGCTGTACTGTAACTAAAGAATCTTTATAAGCAATGAACGCCATTCTAGCGCCTACACATTCAATAACAGAGGCTAAAGCATCAATAAAAATATCGGTATCAACCGTTCCTTGTTCTAAATTAAGAATAAAAATAGAAACTTGTGGATGATTAAAAATAGTACGATCGCCAAATTGATACAACCTCGGCTTCACCTTGAGTAACTCCATTACTTCAATTTCGACCGGAGAACACAATCCTTTTTGAGCACTAAAAAATAAAGGCTTTTCATTTAGCGGGTAAAAGGCGATACAGCCGTGTAACCCCATACTGTAAAAATATGAAAACACCTCATCTCTAATATGCTCGTATGTCATGCAATGATTAAGTTTAGAAGTAAGTTGCATACAACTACCATATTTAGATGCCTGCGCCATTGAGATATTAATAACATTTTCTTTGGACTTTATTTCTTTTTCAAAATGATGGATTTTATCTTGATAAGCAATTAAGTGTGCTAATTTGCTATGTAGGGTTAATAAGGAGATAGGTTTAGCAAGAAAATCATCCGCGCCACACTCTAAACCTTTAAGTATGGCTTCTTCGGTAGCAAGCCCTGAGTACAGCACAAAAGATGTCGGTGAGTTATCAATTTTTTGTTGTAATAGAATCCAATCGGAACCTTTATCATCACCAATATTTTCATCGACTAAAGCAATATCAAAATTTATTTTCTCTTTTAATAAGTCATTAGCAACAGTAAGGTTATTTGCACATTTAACCTCATAATCATCCTCTAGACTTTCGGCTAAAAGCTGCAAATATTCTAAATCATCGTCTATGATCAATAAATTATGCTTTTTCATTGTTACTTATCCTTGTTTTACTAACTCAAATCCTAATTAAATGTTTATCGTTCGTTGTTGAATACAATTTAGTGCTGAGTGTTATACCAAACATAACT
>SPKZ01024155.1_pt1 | contig 18807 bp, 15 predicted proteins | sample 2456571 | NCBI WGS metagenome assembly SPKZ01 (sample SAMN11192286, study PRJNA482655) | marine metagenome | biome: ENVO:00000447; feature: ENVO:00000244|ENVO:00000211|ENVO:00000569|ENVO:00002023; material: ENVO:00002151; isolation source: ocean water from marine abyssalpelagic zone ... | reverse complement strand
ATGCAGAAGCCGCTAACCCACCTAGCGAGCAATGCGGACATAGATTCTCTCTGCGCCCCCCAATGAGTGCGCAGAAAGGTGTCCCTCATGACCGCCATGCCCCCCGCCAGCCCCCCAGCCCCCGCTAACGTCCAGCATCTGGACCACATCAATCTAACCGTCCGAGCCTTGCCGGCTTTTCCCTCGATTTCTACAAGAGAATGTTCGGCTTCAAGATCGTGGAGCCAAACACACCAGACCCCACGGCATGAGCCATCGTTCGGAGCGGAGACACGGTGTTATGTTTGTACTCCCAGCCGGACACTCCAGACAGTCCGCGCTACCCGAGCACGCCGGTCGAGCAGGGCATGCGACATTTCGCGCTGTGTATAACGAATGGCATAGCGTTCCAGAAGATGCTCCAACAAGAAGAGCTGCCCCTATTGTTTGGCAGCCCCGGGCGCTGGCCTCATTCAACGGCGTGGCACGTCGCTGATCCCACCGGGCATCAAATCGAAGTCGTGCAATAGGACGACAATCAGAGCCGCTTTCCTGAGGCTTGATGCTCATCGGCTGTCGCCGGACTCTTGAACAACCGCGGAGTCCGGCGATAGTCGCGACCAACTTCCACTGGTCTTAGAAGCCACCCGGCGACGCGCTCGTTGGCAGGCGCGGAGCCGGCGGGCCCTAGGCCGTCACATCGCAGCTTTGAAGAAGTCCCAAATTAGGTCGGTGGCACTCGCATAGCCCGGCGAATCTGAGCTGCCCGCCCAACCATGCCCCATGCCCGGGAATGTGCAAAATGTGGTCGTCGCCGAACAACCGGTGCGTGTCTCACAGCTACCCGACGGGCTGTGTTCCGCGGTCGTGAATTCCGGTAAACATCCGTTGTGGTTCGCCCAGCGATCGTAGCTGGAGATACCGCAAGGGTCGTATCGAACGGTGCTGTCGGCGTCCCCGTGCAGGATCATGGCGGGGACGGGGCCGTTGCAAGAATCGGCGGGTCCTCCACCAGAATGAGAGGCCACCGCAGTGATGACGTCGGGCATTTGGCAAGCAACGTGGCTCGCGGCATAGGCTCCTAAGGCCCAGCCCGTGACAAATACTTTGCTGCGATCGATGGCCCGCGTCTGTGCCGTCGCGTCCAGCACTTGGGTAACGAACGCCGTGGTATCGTGCCCCGCGTTCAATAGCCGGGACGCACAAAATGTCGTTCGCCCGCCGACATTCCACTGCGTATTGGCGGTGGTCGGCAATACCACCACGAAACCCTCGGCCTCCGCCTTCGCATCAAATCCGGTGAGCGCTAGCATCTCGGCGTTGCTCGTTTGGATCTTGTGAAAGACAATCACCACCGGAGCCGGAGTCGACTTCGGCAGGCTGGTGGGATCGTAGAGGATGTAATTGCCCTCATCGTCCATCAAATCGGGAATGAACAGACCGGTCGTGAGCCCGTCGCCGTTGCCCGTAAAGGTACCGGGCGGGGGAGCTACGCCACTGCCGCCGCTGCTGTTGCCGCCGCCGCTGCTGTTGCCGCCGCCGCTGCTGTTGCCGCCACTGCCCCCGGTGCCCGTGGCCGGTCCGAGACCGCCTCCGGTACTGGCCTCGCGGATGCCCCCCTCGCCGTAGAAGTAGGACATGTCCAATTCCGGCGGCGTGATCTGCTCGCCAGTGGCGCAGCTCAGAAAGACAGCGGACACAGCCGCAGCAGCCCAAAAACGCCGCCTATTTCGCACACCGATCAAGATTGAACCTTTCTTACGCCCGTAGCCGATCTGTCAGATTCCGGACGACGACACAAGCTCGACTCTAGCAGAAAGCACTCGGGATCGCGGTTTGCCACCTGGAAGCCCGCAGGGCGGAGAGCACGCGCTGAGCCCGGCTGTTGCCCCAGCGAGGCGCCCTGAGAGTAGAAAGTTCCACCCCATGCCGACGACCAATATCGAACTGGACGGCTGCGGAGCCCCGCGTCCGCCAGCCGCGCCGCGCTTAGCGAACCTCAGCACGGCGCCGGGAATAGTCACCAACTCGGCGACAACCAAGTGATGCTGATAAGCTTGTAGTTAGCCCTAACGGCCGTGCATGCACCCGCTGAAGGCAGACCGAACGACGCGTGACAGAGCCAGAATCCCCCAACAGTCGCACCTGCGAGGCCCATGGTCTTCGCTACGATCCAGCATTCGAAAACGGCTGTGTCGTGTGTCGGCGAGATCCGAGGCAGCCAGCTAGCGGTGACGCTCCAGCGGAGGGCAGCTGGGCGCTGTTGCTCGGAGCAATCCTGCTGGTCGTGTGTGGGGCCGGTTACAAGGCGTGGGAGATTTCTCGCCCCACCCCGGTGGTCACGGCAGCCCCCGCCCAGCCTGCGGCAAATGTACCGGCCGTTTCCGCCGCTGTGGCCGCCATGCCAACGAACGACACTGACGGTACTGACGGCACTGAGGACGACGACTGGGAGGAGAACGAGCCCGAAACGCCCGCCTCCGAACCGGCCACCGACGGTGACGCCTCGGCGCTCAAGGGGCTTCGATATCGGAACGCTGGCTCCTACTCCAAGTTTTTCAAAGCGACCGTCAAGTCCGCGCCGAAGAACCGCGTCGCCGCGAACATCTCCCGCCTAGCAATGTTGGCCATGGGTAGAAGCGGCGAGTTCGAAGAAGTGATTCCTCTGCGGCTCACCGAGGGGAAGTGGCAACATGCCGACGAACACGCTTGGCTCGAGTCTGTTTCGAATACGGCCGACAAGGGCGATGGTTTTTTCCTGGCGGTCCGGGGTTTCTTACGAGTCAACGGACTCGGGGCGGAAGCCGATATTGCCGGGGGGGGAAAGGATCTCATCGCTGGCGCCAACACCGAGTGCGGTCTCGCCAAACAGGTCTACGCCGACGCATTGCGAATAGGAGTGCTCCCGAAGGACGACAGCAAGCGCGCCCAGCTCCATGAAGCAGCCGGAGATGCCGGCGTAGTAGAGGGCTATTACTGGCTCGGCGTGATGTACGCTCAAGGCGAGGGCGTGCAGCGCCACTTCCCGAGCGCGCTGAAGCACTGGGAACTGGCCGCAAATGAGCAGTTCGCCTTGGCAGAGTTAGCCCTCGGAAAACACTTCGCCACCGCCCTAGATGGCGGAACGATTCGAAATAGCGGCGTTGGGTTCGACTGGCTCACCCGCGCGTCAGATCACGGCAATCAGGAAGCCCGTGAACTGCTCGGGCAGTTGACCAACCCGTGACCGGTGACTTGCCTCCCGGGTCTATCCCTTCGGGCGCTTTGCCCTCGGACGCTGTGCCTCAGAGGTACTCACAGAGGTAGGCGCTAGCGTAATGCGCGCGCACTTCGAAGGAGCTTGAGCCAGCTACCTCAAAGTACGTGCCCGGTGCGTAACGAACCCAGACCTCCGTGCCCTCCAGCTTGGCTTCGAGCTCTCCGGACACCACAGTCATGCGCTCTGGGGCGTCTGTCTTGAATCGATATTCCCCCGAATCGATAACACCCACGCTCTGTTTTCGTCCCAGTCGTTCGAACCCGACGCTTTGCACACTGCCGGCGAAATAACTGTTCGCTTTCAACATTGCCGGGCCATATCACGGCCTGCTGGCTGGAGACGCACAAAAACCGTTGTGCTAGCGCCGAATGTTGGGGCAAAAGCCCCAACCGTTGCTGACCAAATCCCGATGAATGCGAGGCGCGCGTGCTATGAACGAGCCGCCCACTGCACAGTGGGCGCGGAACGACCGAGTCTTGGACACTTCATCGGAAACAAGCCAGGGCTCTCCCTCGATCGTCGCAACTCGACTATTGGGGGCCAGCGCGGTCGCCTGCGCACCCGCTCTCATTGAGTTGCTCGCGAGCATTCTCGGCACTCGGAGCACCATCTCGATAACCGTCGGCGCCATGCTCGGCGGCCTCGGCGTCGGCGCCTGGTGTCTCATCGCCTGGGCCTGGGTGCTCAGCACGGAGCTCGCGTCGAGAGCCACTTTCGGTTGGTCCGGCAAACGCGGGCCCACAGAGCGCTTGCTGAGCTACCTGCGTTTGGTAATTGCCGAGCGCGGCACAGACGCCGACATCCAACGCATGCAAGCCACATTCCGATGGCTGTTTGCGACGTTGTTGTTCGTTCCCGGGAGCGCGGGCTTCGTTTACTACCTGGTAGAGCACCGACACGGCTCAACGCTCATCGCCGCGACCGCGGGCGTGGGCCAGCTAGGCGTCGCCGTGCTTGCCTGGTGGCTCGCCAGCGTCATGGCGCGCATCAAGCTCTGGTCGCTCCGAAAAACTCGCGTGCTACGCTGGTGTTCGACCCCCCTGCTCTGGTTGTTCCTGAGTGTGGGTGTCATCGGGGCGCTAATAGGACTCGCTGTCACCTTCTGGGAAATTGTCGTGGCGACAGACGGTCTGTCCCTCGCCTTGCCGGCCTTCTTCTTGATCGAGCCGCTGGTCTCCCGAATACTGGGCCGACGCTTGCGATTCGCGTGGAAAGGGCTAGTCCCTGCGACACTGATCGCGGCCACGGGCTTTGTAGGCTGCGCCCAATCCCCCGGCGCTCGGAGCCTACTGATGTCCCAGGGCTTGACGGCCCGCTACGTTCTGCGTGCCGTGTTGGACGCCTCCGATATCGACGGCGATGGCTCCCCGAGCTTCCCTATCGCCGTCGACTGCAGCCCCTTCGATCCCACGGTCCATCCTATCGCTCTCGAACTCCCCGGCAACGGCGTCGACGAAAACTGCGACGGCAAGGACACGTTGGTCGCCCTCGGCGCTCGGGCCCGACCGAGTTTCAAGCGATCGCCAGGCCCCCGCCCCAACCTCATCTTAGTAACCTTCGACGCCACCCGGGCCGACCACTTGGGATATATGGGCTACAAGCGCAATACCTCTCCGGCTCTCGACGCACTGGCTGCCGAATCCGTCGTCTTCGAACGCGGCTTCAGCCAAGACTCTGGCACCGGTCCCAGCCTCTGGGCACTGATGTCGGGCAAGACACCCTTTCAGGTAAAGCTGCAAAACGCCCACCGCTTTCCTCCTAAAATTCACAAGTCAGAGCGAACCCTCGCGGAAGTCCTGCGCAAGCGGGGTTATTCTACGGTGGCGGTACTGTGCGGCGACATGTTCGATTCCAAGCATTGGAATCTCCGACGCGGCTTCCAACGATACAAAAACGTTTGCGGCCGAAAGTCGAATATGGTCGCGCCCAAGGTGACCCAACACGCCCTGGCGGCGCTGAAGAAACTCCGTAAAAACAAGAAGCCGTTTTTCCTTTGGGTCCACTACCTCGATGCCCATAAGCCCTACAAGAGCCACCCCAAGTACGATTTCGGCAAGACGGCAATCGACAACTACGACGAGGAAATTCGCTACTCGGACCACTACTTCGGAAAATTCCTTCGGGTGGCGAAGACTCATAAGAAGAAGCGACCCACCTACATTGCGGTGGGAGCCGACCACGGCGAAAACTTCAACGAACACGGCTCAGCTCCTCACGCTCGCAATCTCTATCGAGAAGTGACGAACGTTCCGATGATGATTTGGGGACGAGATCTGAAACCACGACGAATCACAGCTCAAGTCGCCTTGGGCGACTACTACCCAACATTCATCGAGCTGGCTCGCCTGAAGATCCCGAAAAGCTCAACCATGGTCAGCCAGGTACCAGTGCTCTTCGGTGGCACTGAGGACCCGGGGCGGATCGTATTCCAGGAAAACTCTTATGCTCGACCCCGCCGCGACACCAAGGGCGCTCTGAGCGCTCGCTATCACTACATCATGGATGTGACCACCCAGGCGGACGAGCTCTACGACTACGTCTCCAATCCGGAAGAAGACAAGAACCTACTGGGCACTGGTTTGCCGGAAGAGATCGCCCTACGCCAGGCACTCGTCCAGTTCTTGCCGACCACACATGTGCCGGCAAAGCTTAGCCGCTAAAGCGGCGAGCGCGAGCGGCTAAGCTTTGCCGAATCGCATCTACACGGTATCGCGGTCCTCGAGGGTTGCCAGGCAGATAGAGTCTTCGCTCAGCAACTAACCGCTTGGAGCTTCGCGATACACAGCCAGCGTCTGTTGCGCAGCGTTTTCCCAACGGAACTGCTCGCAACGCTGCTTGCCGCGCTCAATCAGCTGGCTACGCAACGCCGTATCCGAGTCCAGCCGACGGATCTGCCGAACGATGTCGGCCTGCTCCGTGGAAACCCCATGCAGAGCGCCGTCACCGATTATTTCCGTCACTGCCGGGTAGGTAGAAGCCAAGACTGGCGTACCGAGACGCATTGCCTCCAGGGCCGGCAAACCGAACCCCTCGTAGTGGGAGGCGAAGAGCAGTATGCTCGCGTGGCAGTACAGCGCGAGTAATTGTTCGTCCGGTACAAAACTGAGTAAGATGATCTTCCGGCGAACCGCCTCAGCCGCCAGCAATGCGTTCATTTCCCTATCGATCCGGGAGAACCGCCGGACGATCACTAGCTTGTGCATCGGATCGTCGGCGGTGGCCTCCAGGAACGCCCGGAGTATGCCCGGATGATTCTTGTAGGGCGAACCCTGGCCAACGATCAGCGAGAAGCGAACGCCGGCGGAAACCAAATCGTTCAAGCGCTCCCGAGGACCGGAAACTTCCGCGTTGTAATCGTCGCGGGATATGCCGTGGTGCACGACACGTACCTTGTGATGATCCTGAGGAAAGACTCGACCAATAGCGTCCGAGGTCGCCTGGGAGATCGCAATAATTCGCCGAGCTGTGCGGCTCGTGCGACGAAAATTGCTCCGGTACCAGAGGCCGTTGGCGATCCGAGTCGGCAAAAAAGACGATGCCAATTGGGGTGCTTCCACCCACATCATGTCATGCAGAGTGACGACAAAAGGACAAGGCAGGCCCAGAGGTACAATGTCCGCCGGCCCATCAAAGAGATCCGCATCCCGCGGGCAGTGCCGACCCGCTAAGAAGACGGTGCGAACTGATTTATTATCGCCCGCGACGGTCAGCTCCCTCACTAGCTCGTGAGACACGATGGGAGATTGGCGGCTCGGGTGCCGCAGCAAAGTGAAGCGGTAGTCCTTCGCAATGGGCACCAAATGCCGCACCAGGGCGTGCACGTAGTTTCCGATGCCGCTCTTGCCCCCATGCACGGAGCGGGCATCGACCACGATATGCGGCACAGCGGGCCTGTTAGTACCTTGGGATACGCGCCTGCAGAATTTTGAGCGGCCCTATTTCGCGATCTCGACTGACGAACCGTTGGTCTTGAGCTGGATCAGCGTCCCGCCACCAGTCAGGTGGGGGGGGGGGCGGACGTACGCCAGTCGGACGATACTTGGCTAGGCAGCTCAGGTACTCAGCGCCGGTCTTGACCTTTTGTGCCGGCGAGAGTTCTTTGAAGCAGGGGCAGAAGAGATTGCAGGTGCCGCAGGGTTCGATTTCCTTACGCCGCCCGGTGCGATGCAGCTCGCGGTACTGCCTCGCCTTGGGGTGATTGTAGAGTTCCAATACGGACATCTCGTTCGCGTCACCCCAACCGTACTCCCCATGCTGATCCATACAGCACAGAGTGACACGGCCGGCTGCCAGAATGTTGAGATGGCCAATGTGTTCGTATCCGTAGCTGGGCACCGGCAAGGGACTGTTGACGTCCCCCTTGTAGTTGAAGAGCCCGACAAAGAAGCAGCGCACGCCATGCTCGCGGCAATAGGATTGAAAGTCTTTTTGTTCCTGGACCGTGGTGTCCGCGAGCCGCGTCATACGAAACGTCACGTTCTTAGCGACGCTATCTTTACCGTTGCCCTCGGTGAGGTACTCCAAATTTTCGAAAGTGCGTTTCAGGGGGATCCCCCTCACATCTTTGCACTTCTCCGGCACCAGGGTGTTCACGCTCACGTACAAGTGATCCATTCCGAGGCCCTTCATCTCGTCGATGCGCTTCGGCGTCATGCCGTGACCGTTGGTGTACAGGCGCAGCTTGGTGTCCGGCAGCCGTTCACGGATGTGCCACAGGCGCGAGATGATCTTCGGAGCCAAAAATGGGTCCCCAGCAAGAAGGGCTCAATCGCCTCCGGGGGAAATTCGCGACAGTCCTCAATGATCTTCTCGAAAAGTTCTTGGCTCATCGACCCCTTGTCTCGGGCGAGCGCGCTATTCGGGCAAAACACGCAGTTGGCGCTGCAGTGGTTGGTCGTCTCCACGGATACCAGCCACGGGTAGGCCACCTTGTGCTGACGTTTCATGGACGGGAAACCAGTGCCGCCCCCCAGGGATGTCGACCGGCGTTCAGATCGACGAAGGTAGATTTACAAACTCTAGACGCCAACGGCTGCCGGCCACGGAGGAACATAATGTGAATCGATGACTTGCGGTTGCTGTCCCGAAACTCGGCGGCGCGCGTGGGCCCATGCCACGGCATCAGCTGTCATCGCTTAGATGGCCGCATTGTCACCAATGAACGGCTGCCCGTAGCGCCGCCAATCCGGGATGGCTACGCGCCGTTGCTATAAGAGTGCCCGCCATCAGGTCGCCTGCGTCCGCCCGGGGTCGCCCAGATGGATGCGATGGGACTACTCTTGGGCGAGCGCCGCAGAGTGTCGAGTCGACGAACAGATGCCGAAATGCGCGCCAAGTCTGCACGAAGCCGATCCCCCGCGATCGCGTCCACTGTGTCGGCCACCTCATGATGCGTCGCCACTCCGCCCACCTGCGGTGCGATCTCGTCGATGCCCGCGATAAATTCTGCAGCGGACTGGAAGCGATGCTCCGGCTCCACTGACACGGCAATCCGCAAGAGACCGACCAGAGGACGCAGAGGCCCACTCAGCTGTGCTATCCGCTGCGGGGACGCCCCCAATTCCTCACCAATTCGGTCAACATCAGTGCCACTGAAGAGTCGTTCTCCGCTGAAGCTTTCCCTAAGCACAGCCCCACAACTGAACAGGTCCATGCGGGAGTCCGCCCCTTTGCTGAAGACGCGCTCCGGCGCCATATAGCTCAGCTTGCCCAGTACGAAGCCTTCCCGAGAATCGCAGCGTCGCCCCTTCGCGTCAGCGATGCCGAAGTCCAACAAGCGCGTTCGACCATCGCTGCCAACGTGAATATTGCTGGGACACACATCCCGGTGCACCAGCGAGAGAGGCTTGCCGTCTTCGCCGGTCGCCGCGTGAGCAGCGGCCAAACCACTGAGCACATCCCGCAGGATGCGAAGACAGACCGGCGCCGGCAGCTCGCGCCTCGACTTGCGAGCGTGGCTCAGCAGGGCCCCTAGGCTGACCCCCTCCACATGCTCCATCACAATATGAAAACCGTGGCGGGCGTCGGTTCGAAAACCGAGAGTCTTCACCACGTTGGGGTGATCACTTCGTCGCGTCACGGCGGCTTCGTCCAACAACATGCTGACGTAGCGTGGATCGCTCGCCAGATGCGGATGGGGGATCTTCAGCGCGACCAGACTCGAGCGCCCGCGACGACCGATTTTTCGGGCGACACAGACGTCGCCCATGCCGCCCGAACTGATGTGATGCAGCACCTGGTGGTCCGCGAGTCGGTGACCCGTGAGAAAGCGCGACGAAGACCCCATACCGATGAGTGGCGGTAACGCGGCGATTCCGTCTCAGAAAAGCTGAGCATTCCGCCGGCCGGTGGTTTTCCGCAGAGAAACAGCGTTGGGTCCCAATTCGGTGCATTCCCGATATCGCCCAGGGCACGAAATATGAAACGCGACTGGACTACACATCGGGGGCCTGTAGCCCCATTCCCGGTGCGACTTTGTGCGCCTAGCGCGGCAACCCGAGCACGCGGGTGGCGATGATGTTGCGCTGGATCTCGGAGGTCCCAGCATAGATCGAAGAGGCCTTGCTCCAGAGCAACTGGTGCTGCCAATAGCCCTGGTCAGCCGCTGCGGGGTCGCCTTCCAGCGCCAAGCCCGCAGGACCCATCGCATTCACAATCTGGTTCTTGAATCGCTGATCTACGTCGGCCCAAAATAGCTTGATGATGGATCCCTCGGGGCCCGACTCGCCGCTTTTGATGAAGGCGCTGGCGTTCCGGTAGGCGGTCATCTTGAGCACCATCGAATCCGTCACGGTGCGCGCCAACTCCTGGCGGAACAAGGGATCTTTATCGATACCTTGGGCCTTAGCCGTCTTGATGAGGCGAGCGATCTGAGCGTCCAGCTTGCTGTGCTGGGATGCCGACGAGCGTTCGACGTTGAGGGTCTCCATGACAACGCCCCAGCCCTTGTCGATTCCACCGACTACGTTTTTGAGCGGGACGCGCACATTCTCGAAGAACACCTCGTTGAACCACTGATGACCCGTCATCTCCACTAGAGGGCGGATCTCGATGCCCGGGGACTTCATGTCGACGATAACGAAGGTCAGTCCCTTGTGTTTCTTCACCTCTGTATTCGTGCGGACGACGAGAATGCAAAAATCTGCATGATGCGCGAAACTCGTCCAGATCTTTTGTCCGTTGATGACCAGCTCGTCTCCGTCGATCTCACCCCGTGTCTGAAGAGCCGCGAGATCCGAGCCCGCGCCGGGTTCACTGAATCCCTGACACCAGATCTCTTCACCTTTTAGGCAAGGTCCGACAAAGCGTTCCTTCTGCCATTGTTCGCCAGCCGTAATCAATACGGGCCCCACGAGGTCCAGACCCACAGCTAGGTGGATCATGTCGGGGCCGTAGGCCGCCTCATACTCTTCTTCAAAAATGATCTTCTGAAGCACGGTGACCGCTCGGCCGCCGTACTCCTTCGGCCAGTTGATGCCGGCCCAGCCGCCACTCGCGAGCTTGCCCTGCCACTCCTTGAGGAACTTGACGTGCTCCTCAGGATCCTCCGGCTCCTTGAAAGCGGGAGTCCCCCATCCTTCCGGGAGGTTGTCCTGGAGCCATTGACGAACTTCGGCTCGAAAGGCCGCTTCTTCGGGGGAGTCTCGGAGATCCATGGACAGTCCTAGGCTGCCAGGATAGCGCCGTCCGCATCTCGCAGCGGGGTGCACTTCCAGTAGTAGTTCGGGCGACCGCCGGCCTGGTGAATACGGCGGAAGATGTACTCCACCGGCATCTCCAACTTCACTTCGTCGGGCAAAATGTCCGCGACCTGAACGTAGATGCGCGCACCGAGCACCTCGGTCATGCACACCACCATGGGTTTCTCCGGTGTCGGGAAGAAGGAATCGAAAGTGTAGCTCTTCACGGTGCCGCGCTGGTCGTTCAAGCTGACCATCTCGAAGTTGTCCTTCTTGAAGCAGTTGTAACAGACGCGCTGCTTGGGGAAATGCACCGTGCCGCAGCCTTGGCACTTGTGGCCTTGAAAGCCGATGTCATTGTCGCGGAATCGGTACTGGACGGTCGCCGCGAGGCCCGCTCCGCCCTTGGCGTCCGAGCCGCCCACGTGAAAGTTGCGCGACGCGAGGTAGGCATCGTAGCTCTTGACGGCACGGCGTCGGACGAGGTGCCCGCTCACTCCTCGACGAGCTGCTTTGGCGGTGTCGCCGGTAACATCGATAACCAGGCTATCAGCGCCGTTGCCGTAGCTGATGACCAGCAGGCTCTCGCCGGATTTCGCGCTTTCCAATGCGGCGGCGAGTTGCAGACCCACGGCTGCCGCTCCCGTGTTGCCGACCTTGCCGAAGAGCGGGCTTTGGACCTGCTCGGGATTGAAGCCGAGCTTTTTCATGGCGGCGCCATGGCTGCGCGCGTCGATTGCGTAGGCGGCCACCTTGGCGAAATCTGCGGGCTTCTTGTCGGCTTTAGCGAATAGGGCTCCAGTGGCTTCGACAACGGCAGCCTTGTACCCGTGGTCAACCACGAAGCGGCCTTCCCACTCCTTGAGAAACTGGTCGTCTTCTCCGCGCCAGATGTCGAACATCTCTTCGTTCACCGCACTGCTCGCACCCAGCCTGGCGATGACACCATCGCTACCGATGAGGAAAGCGGCTGCGGCATCACCGAGATTTCGCTCGGCGGGAGATCGGGGTGCTGCTAAGCGACAATCGGCCATGACGACCAACACGCTCTTGACGCTCCCGGCCTTGACCGCATCGTTCGCGGCGCGCAAGGCGTTCGTGCCCGCCCGCAGCGAACCGGCAAAGTCTGTGGTCACAACATCTCGCCGGAGACCCAACGCCTTGGCGACGATACCGGCGGCTTGTTTCTCCGCGTAGGGACTCGTGGTGGAAGCGAAATAGATCGCGTCCACAGCGGCCCGGTCGCCGCCGCGCAGGCAATCCGCCGCGGCTGCCATCCCCATCGTGATGCTATCTTCATCGAAAGCAGCAACGGCTTTCTCGGGTCCTTCTTTGGGACGCCCGCCACCGAGAGCGGAGAGTGAGAGTCGGGTCGGGGGGATGTAAGCGCCGAATGCGGTAATTCCAGTCATCGTTTCCTCAAGTGCAGTTCTTTTGCGGGGTGCCCTATTTAGGGCAAGACCGAGTCATCGTCGAGGCTCGGACAGGGGGAACAGAAAACGCGACTCAAGCCTGAAGCTTGAGCGCGTGTCTCCACGGTCGGCTCAGCTCTTCTTGGGCTTGGCCTTGACGCCATCGTAGTAGGGGTACGGAGCCTTCTGGATGCCCAAGGACTCCAGACGGTTGCCGATGGCTTTCTTGAAGTTCTTTTTGATGTCTTCGAGACTCCAGCCGCCGTCTTTCAGCATGCCGACGCTGTATTTCGGATGGTCGAGCAGCCAGACGCGGTTGGCTCCGATGCCGAAGACCTGTCCGGTGATGTACTTGCCTTCGTCGCTACAGATGTAGGCCAGCATGGGGCCGTTAAGCTCGGGATCGATGAAGGGCATCTTGTGCAGCTTGCCATCGGCGCCCTTGAAGGTATCGCTCATGCGCGTCGTTCCGGCCGGCGAGACCGCGTTGACGCGAATACCGTACCGAGACAGCTCCATCGCCATGGTGAAGGTCATTGACGTGATGGCACCCTTAGCTGCCGAATAGTTGGTCTGACCGAAGTTGCCGAACTGGGCGGCACTGGCAGTGTTGATGATGACACCTTCGGTACCAGTCTCCTTCATGCTTTTGGCGGCAGCTTGCGCGCAACAAAAGGTACCGCGCACGTGCACGTTCATGACCGCGTCGAACTCGTCGATGGTCATCTTCATGAAGGTGCGGTCCTTCGCGATGCCCGCGTTGTTCACCATGATGTCGATCTTGCCAAACTCTTTGACACAGTGAGCGACAAGGGTCTCGGCTCCTTCGATGCTCGTGATGTCGGCTTTGCAGGCGGTGGCCTTCGCCCCCAGCTCTTTGATCTCGGCAACGACCTTTTCAGCTTCTTCGAGGTCAATATCGTTGACCACGACCATCGCGCCGTTCTTGGCAAGCTGCAAACAATGACCCTTGCCAATACCTCGACCACCACCTGTAACGACTGCTGCTTTACCTTCTAGAATTGCGCTCATTTGTCTTGTTTCCTTATCGTCTTCGGCCGAGTCGCCCGCTCACGCGATCGCTCCCTCAGCTCGAAGGGTCTTGATGTCTTCAGTCGAGACACCCATGGCCTCGAGAATCTGTTGAGTGTGCTCGCCGAGGCCGGGGCCGGCACTGCGAAGCTGCGCCGGTGTACCACCGAACTGGCTAACTGGGCGGGTTGTCCGGAGTTTTCCGCTATTTGTCGTGGTCAATTCCTGCAGAAGCTCGATCGCACGAACCTGCGGGTCATCCGGAAGCTCGTCCGGAGATACCACCCGGGCGCAGGGTACCTTTTCGGCACGCAAGCGTTCGAGGAAGCTCTCTGAGGGCTGCAGCGCCAGCAGGGGCTTCAGCAAATCGCGCAGCTCCAGTGCATTGTCAGCTCGGCTACGGATCTCGGAAAAACGAGCGTCTTCAGCAATTTCGGTGTGTCCGAGGGCACGGCACAGTCCCTGAAACTCCGGATCTTTGAGCGGCAACATGGTCATGTAGCCATCGCGCGTCTTGTTGATGCCGATCAGCGCCCAGTACGATGAAGGCTTGCTCGCGCCATCCCCTAGGTAGGTCAGCTGGTCCATGCCATCCGGCCAAATAAACGATATCGTCGCGTCGAACAGCGACAACTCAATGTGTTGGCCCCCGCGCCCCTTCTCTCGGGCATAGAGCGCGGCGCAAATGGCTTGGGCCGCATGGACGGCCGTGATCTTATCGCAAAAGATAGTGTTGACGAGTTCGGGATCGTCGCGTTCGGGACCCGCTTGCAAGACCGCCACGCCGCTGAGCGCCTGAATGACGATGTCGTAGGCCGGGTAATCGGCATAGGGCCCCTTGCCTCCGAACCCGGAGATGGAGACGTAAATCAACTCGGGGTTGATCTTGAGTAAGCTGTCGGCGTCTAGGCCGAGCTTTTCCACGGCTCCAGGATGAAGGTTCTGCACGAACATGTCGCATTGCGGAACCATCTTCAGGATGGTGTCCCGGCCGCCGGGTTTCTGGAGGTTCACCGCGAGGCTTTGTTTGTTCCGATTGATGGTGTGAAATATCGCCGACGTTCCCGCACGGGTGACGCCAATGTGGCGCATCATGTCGCCGAGCCCGGGAGGCTCCAGCTTCATGACCGTAGCTCCCTGATCCGCCATCATCGAAGTCGCCAACGGACCCGACACCATGGTCGTCAGATCTAGGACCCGAACACCTGCGAGCGGTCCTGTGGGTTTCGAGGGGGCTGATGCCATAACGCGCCGACAATCCCCCGCTATCTGACGGACCGTCAGCACGCATCTAGCGTAGAACCCCCTTGGAGGCGAGCGGCGCGAGGCCGCGGTGCTCGCGCTGGTAAAACACTGATATCTATTAGGGAAATCGCGCCTCAACGGTAGACGCTCGGTTCTGGCTGACGGGCCGCCGCTCACGCGCAACGTCGAGATTCGTGGGGCTACCCGTCCCGACCCGCGCCCAGCCCGTTCGGCGATTGGGCTCGCGGATGCTCGGCCCCGCTGCTAGGGCGCGGCTACAAATGTCCTCCACACCGATCACACAAGCTGTCGTACTGGCCGCAGGCATGGGCTCGCGCCTTCGCGAGTCGTCCGCTCATCTTCCGAAACCACTCTGCCCCGTGGCCGGGATTCCGCTACTGCGCCGCGTCCTGGGTACATTGAAAGCCGCCGGAATATCGGAGGTGGCGATCATCGTCGGTTACGAGGGCGGGCAGATCCGCGACAGCCTGACCCAAAGCTCCCTCGGTCTCGACATCCGCTTCGTTGAAAATACTCGCTACCGAGACAAGAACGGCGTGAGCCTGATCGCAGCCGCCGAGTTCATCACCCGCGACTGCGTGCTGACCATGAGTGACCACTTGTACCCGCCGGTGTTGGTGAAACGGCTACTAGCGCCGGAGTTCGCGGACGGACATTGCGCGCTCGCCGTCGACTACAAGATCGATCTCTGCTCGGATATTGACGATGCTACCAAGGTCAAGATCCGCGACGGACACATCGACGATATCAACAAGCAGCTTGAGAACTACGACGCCCTCGACACAGGAGTGTTTCGCATCGGACCGAGCCTGATCACTGAGCTCCAAGCCCTAGACCGAGAACACGGCGACTGCTCCCTGTCCGAAGGCGTAAAGTTACTGGCGAGTCGAGACATGTTTCACACCGTCGACGTCGGCGATGCCCGTTGGATAGACGTCGACACGCCAGAAGCTCTGGCCGAGGCCGAACGAGATCTCACGACTTTCACTGTCGACCGCTAACGAGAACACTTCGGCCTGCGTCGCGCCGTCATTACGTCAGTTGCATCGAACGAACCGCCTCGGCAATCGCTTCACGCACCGGCGACTGAGGCAAATCTAGCTCAGTCACTGCCAAGCGCGGATCGTAGTAGACATGCCGGTTCAAGCGGTCGCTGATATTGGCTGCAGTCATGCCGAGGGTGCGACCGGTGGCGAGGCCCATCAACGTAATACCGTGACTGGCCGCGCGTAGCAGCCCCGGCTCGATTACTCGACGAGGTGGAGCTTGATCCAGCTGCTCGCTCACGATCTCGATCAGCGCCTTGTAGGTCATGTTTTCGCCCGCGAAGAGGTAACGAGGGCGAACACCAGCGCCGCCGAGCAGGTTAGCGACGCCAACGGCCACGTCACCGGCCGGAATGAAGTTGAAGCCACCTCGCGGAGCCACCGGAAAGGCGCGCCGGGCAATGGCGTGCACGAGCGGACCGAAAAACTTGTCGTCCCCCGCCCCCACCACCGCCGTGGGCGCCGCACAAGTTACGCGAAAGTCGGGGCGAGCCGTCTCTAGCGCCGCCAGTTCCTGCTGCACGCGACTCAACACGTAGGGATTGCGCAATCCGATAACGCCTACAGGCTCTTCGCCATCGAGCCGTTCACCGTCACCAACCATGCCGTAAGCCGTACACGACGTAATCACCACCGCCTGACGAACCCCCGCCTCTCGTGCGGCTACCAAGGTGCGGGAAGTGCCTCGCACGTTTGCCTCGAACATGGCGTCGCCGTCTCGATCTCCAGGAGGCAGCAATGGCAGATCCTCACGTCCGGCAACGAAGACAAGACCGTCGCAATCGACCAGGGCCTCCGCGAGCCCCTCGCCCGTGGTCACATCTCCTACTGTGTGGGACACGTCGTCCCCAAGAGGCGATTCGGGGACCGAACGCGACATCACACGCGCCGACCGATCTCGGGCGCGTAGCTCATCCGCAATAGCCCGCCCGATGAAGCCCGTCCCGCCGATAATCAGAGTGGTCATGGCTTGCTCTTAGTTGCGCCCGATTTCGGAATCAACCAACGAACGGGCGACGCCGCCCTGCGACGGCGCAAATCGCCTCGAGAATTCCACCTTTCCGCGGCGCGCTCCGCTACAACCCTCCGAACTTGGACGCTCCCAATCATCCGTGGATAAGTACCAGCGACGACTCGCTGATCCGGCTCGTGGCACCGGCGCATCCGACAGCGCAAGATCTGGATGACTTCTTGGAGCTGCTCCAGGGCTGGTACCTCACGCGTTCCAGTCCCTACGCGATGATCGTCGACGTTCGTGAGCTCGACGAATTCGACGGGGAGTGCCGCTCCCATGTCACGCGCCACATGAAACGAGCCCGCCCAGCCATCGCCCAGCACCTCGCCGGCACCGCCGTTATTCTTCAGTCCCCTTGGATACGTGCCGTGGCCAACGGCGTTCTCGGGTTGGTGGGGGCCGTGAAACCACTGCGCATCGTCGAAAATATTGAAGAAGGTCAAGAATGGGCGCGTGGGCAAGTCGCCTATCTGGAAAAGATGAGCTCCCACTTGCGTTCCAGTTCGCCCCCCAGTGACCCACTCAGCGATGCTCCGCCACCGGTAGAGCTCGAACGTGAGTCCGTCCCACCGAGCTCGCCGTAAGCTCGGTGAGGCGATGCGACGCCTTCATGAATGGGTCGCGCCGGGGAAGCTCTCGCTGTCGTCACCCGGGCTGACTCCGTCCGCAGCTCGCCGGGGCTGACGGAATCAAGGCCGCGGGCATGCCCGAATAGACATGCCGGGGCCTCGCCGGCGATATTTCACCGCAGCCAGTGCTGGGGGGCTTCCCCGAAAAACCACCGTTCCGCGACGATCTGTCGGTACTTGCGTCCTCACGCCGGCCCAGCCCCAGACATCCGCCATTTCTGACTAGGACTCTGCCCCCGGGGTTTGTTAGGACGGCCCTGCACCGCGCCCCGGCGTGAGAGAGAGAGAAGCGTATAAAATGAGCACAAGCGAGATCAACGTCATCGGTATCGGCAACGCCATCGTGGATGTACTGGCCCACACGGACGACGAATTTCTCCAGCACCAGGAGCTCGAAAAAGGCGGCATGATGCTCATCGACGCCAGCCGCGCTGACAAACTCTACGAGTTGATGGGCGCCGGTAAGGAGATGTCTGGTGGTTCAGCGGGCAACACCATGGCTGGTATCGCCTCTCTCGGTGGCAGCGGGGGCTACATCGGCAAAGTGGCGAACGACAAGCTCGGCACGGTCTTCGGCGACGACCTGCGGAGCGCGGGCATCGAGTTCAGCACGAGCGCCTTGGTCGGTGGCGCGCCCACTGCACGGTGTTTAATTCTAATCACGCCGGATGCCCAACGAACCATGAATACCTTTTTGGGTGCCTGTGTTGAGCTATCGCCTGAAGACATCGACCCCGAGTTCATCAAACGAGGCAAGGTCACTTACCTCGAAGGCTATCTCTACGACCCACCGAAGGCTCAAGAGGCGTTCATCAAGGCCGCCACCATCGCCCACGAAGCCGGGCGCAAGGTATCGCTGTCATTGTCTGATGCTTTCTGCGTGGACCGTCACCGCGCAGACTTTCTGGAGCTGATTCGAAAACACGTAGACATCTTGTTCGCCAACGAGACGGAAATTCTGAGCCTGTTCAAAACTGACAATTTTAACGCAGCAGCCGAAAATGTTCGCGCCATCTGCGAAGTCTCAGCGCTGACTCTAGGCGACAAAGGCGCCGTTGTCGTGCATGCGGGCGATTCCCTAGAAATCGCCGCAGTTGCCGTGGAGTCGGTCGTCGATACCACGGGCGCCGGAGATCTGTACGCCGGGGGCTTCCTGCACGGCTACTCCACGGGGCGAGAGCTGGCGGAATGTGGACGCATCGGCGCCATCGCCGCCGCCGAAATCATCAGCCACACCGGCGCACGCCCGGAAACGTCCCTCGCCGAGCGCGTTCGCAACAGCGTCTAGGCGAACCTCCCATCGCGCAGGACCGGACGTGATATGCAGGAGCCATGCTGAAGCTGCTCGCCTATCTACCGATCGATCGAATCACCGAGGAAGTACCGGGTGTAGAGATGACGGCGGTTCCCATGGACGAAGATCTGCCCGATGACCTCCAAGGGGAAGTACTTCTGACCCTTCCCTTCGGGAGTCCCAACATGGCAGAAGT
>SPKZ01006212.1_pt1 | contig 18810 bp, 14 predicted proteins | sample 2456571 | NCBI WGS metagenome assembly SPKZ01 (sample SAMN11192286, study PRJNA482655) | marine metagenome | biome: ENVO:00000447; feature: ENVO:00000244|ENVO:00000211|ENVO:00000569|ENVO:00002023; material: ENVO:00002151; isolation source: ocean water from marine abyssalpelagic zone ... | reverse complement strand
CCAGTCTTGATACATGCGAGAATGAGTGAAATATTGATCAATTGCGGCAAGTTCGTTATGTAATAAACCATTTAGACTAGCGATAACTTTTACACTACCTTTCATTTTCATGCTCCATTCATTAGCTTCAGCTATAACTGTAGTCGACAAAAAGAATTTTTGCGTTGCCATGACACTTAAAGCAAATAGCCATCTACACCGCTAAAGCTTGCTTATAATATTATCTCAGCGTAACATAGCGCCTTTCTGCTAGGGAATGGGGTGTAGCTGCAATTAATTTGTCATGAATCCTCAACTGTACCCGCAACTGTAAATCGTTTATCTTGAATAGTTCAAAGGACGATAAGTCAGATAGCTAGCAGCAAACTCAAACTACTCTTTTTATGCGTGCGGGAAAACACCAGAATACTATGTCAAGACAATTACAGGTTGATCAGCTAAGCTGGTCAATTAACCATAACAGCATTTTAAAAAACATTTCTTTTGACGTAAGCAAAGGAGAAGTGATTGGTATTATTGGCCCTAACGGTGCTGGTAAAACTAGTCTGTTACGTTGTATCACTAATCAACAACAAAACATTCGCGGTGCCGTATTGAAAGGCTCTGTCTATCTCAACAACAAAAAAATCAAGCAGTACAGTAGCAAACAACTAGCCCAACATTTCGCCTTGGTAGCACAAAAAGCTGAAGCAATATTCTCATTAACCGTTACTGACATAGTAAAAATGGGCTTGTTACCCCATAAAGGCTTATTCGCTTTAAATGATGATCACGATAAAGCACAAATAAAACGCGCTCTGGTAAAAGTTGGCTTAGCCCATGCTGAAAAAAAGATGTTTAATCAACTATCGGGGGGCGAGCAACAAAGAGTATTAATTGCCCGTGCCTTGGTACAACAAGCACAAATTTTACTTTTAGATGAACCAACAAATCACCTAGATGTTTATTATCAGCACCAAATATTAAACTTAGTGAAGCAATTAAAAGTTACTGTGATTATGACCGTGCATGATCTCAACTTAGCCAGTCAATATTGCCAACGATTATTGCTCCTCAATCAAGGTCAATTAATTGCCGATGGCACTCCTGTTGAAGTGCTAACAGAGTCACAGTTGAGTTCGGTGTTTAAGCTGCCTTGCCAAGTAGAGCAAAGAGCGACAACGCAAGATCCCACTTTGCACCAACCACGCGTATTTTTCTCACTACCACCTGAGCAAAATTCAACTAACAGTGTAGGTGCACAAGATGAATAAATTACTCTTTATGCTGAGCTCATTACTGTTATTGACCTTTATTTCGGCCATTGCAGGATTACACTTTGGCCCTGCAGACATATCAAGTAACCAAGTGCTTCAATGCATACTCGGTAGTTGCGAAAATCAAATAAATCAAATGGTGATTTGGCAAGTACGTGTTCCTCGGGTATTAGTAGCACTGGTTGCAGGTATGGGGCTAGCTATTGCCGGTGCTATTTTACAAAACACTACTCGTAATCCCTTAGCCGATCCCTACCTCTTTGGCATTGTCTCGGGTGCTGGCTTAGGTGCAACCATTGCTACCCTTTCATTAGGGGATAACCTTAGTATCGCCCTTCCCCTTGCCGCCTTTCTCGGTGCTTTATTCGCTATTACCATAGTATTACTGATAGCAAAAGTGCTCCAGCGTATAGAGCAGCTGCTGCTAGCCGGGGTTGCCGTATCTTTTATGTTAGGCTCAGCGACACAATTTATTCTTTATTTCGGTGAGCCATTTGCTACTAATCGAGTCATTTTCTGGCTAATGGGTAGTTTATCTCGCGTTGAAATGAACAACTTTTATGTTATTGCTAGCGTATTGTTAATTAGCATTATTATCATTATTGCTCTACATAGACATATAGATGCCCTTTTACTTGGCGATGAAAGCGCCGCAAGTTTAGGTGTTAATGTAGATAAATTAAGGCTATTAATGCTTGCCCTATGTGCGGCACTTACCGCCACCATAGTGGCCTATTGTGGCGGTATCGGTTTTGTTGGTTTAATGGTCCCTCATATTGTTCGCCAAATCATTGGTGTAACGACACTTAAGCTGGTTATTGGTAGTGCCTTAATTGGCGGTAGTTTTTTAATATGGGTTGATATTATTGCTCGCTCAGCTTTGCCAAATGCAGAGATCCCTATTGGCATTATTACCTCAGCTTTGGGTAGTATATTTTTCCTCTTTATTATGATTCGTACCAGAAATACTAATTAACAATAGCCAATGGCGAGTTAATAGTGACGAGTTACGAAAAGAAAAACAAAGGACAAAAACATGACAGATAAAAGCTCAGATAAAAGCTCAGATAAAAAAAGCGCACAGCATAAAAAACGCATGCAAAACATCAAAGAAAAAGTAGACCAACATATTGATAAAGCGCAAGAAGAACGTGGTTTACTAATTGTCATTACCGGCAACGGCAAAGGTAAATCCACCTCTGGTTTTGGCACTATTGCTCGCGCGGTTGGCCATGGTTTAAATGCCGCTGTAGTACAATATATTAAAGGTACGTGGGCATGTGGGGAGCGTAGTTTACTTGAAAGTTCTGGAGTGACTTTTGATGTTATGGCAACAGGTTTTACTTGGAATACCCAAGATAAAGAACAAGATATTGCCGCTGCCCAAAAGGTTTGGCAACGTAGTAAAGAACTCTTAAAAGATAATAATATCGATGTGATTTTGTTTGATGAATTAACCTATATGCTCAGCTATAAATACATTGATCTAGATGAAGTTATCGAGGCGCTAAAAAATAGACCTATTAACCAACACGTCATTATTACTGGGCGTGCTTGCCACAGAGCCATTATAGATTTAGCCGATACCGTTAGTGAAATAAAATCAGTGAAACATGCTTTTGATAATGGTATCAAAGCACAAAAAGGCATTGATTGGTAAACGAAGTTTCGACTTACGGCGAGTATAGAAAACAAAAATATGAGTTTCGAGAAAAAAATGACAAAAATAATTAAAACGTTATTAGCGCTGAGCTTTATTAGTTTGAGTGTTTTCAGTACATTTACTAACGCAACTACTGATAAACCAACAATTATTGCTCTTTCGCCTCATATAGTTGAAATGCTCTATGACATAGGTGCAGGTGAACAAATTATTGGCACTACTTCTTTTGCCGATTATCCTGAGCAAGCTAAAAGCATTCCGGTTATTGGTAACTATTTGCGTTTACAAATAGAAAAGGTGATCACCCTACAACCTGATTATATTATTGCTTGGAAAAGTGGTAACCCTAGCGATGATTTGGCTCGTTTAGAACAACTTGGTTTTACTATACTCTACTCACAGCCCAACTCTTTTGCAGATATCGCGAAAGAAATGCGCGAATTTGGCCAATTAACTGGCCATAAAACACAAGCAGACAAAAAAGCACAGCAACTACTGAATGAGTTAGAAAAAATAACCAGTCAATACCAAAACAAAACAGCCATCACGGCATTTTACGAATTATGGGCACGGCCGTTAACGACAGTTGCCCAGGGCAGTTGGCCGCAACAATTTTTGAATATTTGCCAAGCAAAAAATCCATTTGAGCAAGCTGATTTACCTTATCCGCAAATTAATATTGAAAAAATACTACTGACACCAGTACAAGTAATTATTCAACCGTTATCAGTAAATCAAACGGATAGAGAAGGTTTTAATTGGCAAGATTGGCCCATTATTCCCGCGGTTGCCAACCAACAAATAATTCAACCTAATGCAGACGCCATGCACCGTATGAGCATGCGTAGCTTGAAAGAATTAAAAAAATTGTGTGTAAGCATTGATGAAACTCGTCAATGGTTACACAAAAAAAACGCTCTAATTGAGCATTAATGTAAAATTTTAGGTGCTTAACTTAAGTTTTTATTTAAGTAAAAATTGAGTTAAGTGAAACGGGAAATAGGTGTGATACCTATACTGCCCCCGCAACGGTAATAAGCAGATATTTGTGTAACAACATCAACTACTTTAAGTCCGGAGACCGGCCTAAAATTAAATTAATTATTGTAAGTACGGCGGGTACTTATAGTTGAGGAAAACATGAAAAAAACACTAATCGCCCTTAGTATTACCAGTGCTCTTATTACGCCATTAACTTTTGCCGAATCTTCTCAAATTAAACAAGAGAATGCGGTAGATGAAATTATGCTAATTACCAGTAATCCATATAACCAATCTACCGATGAAATCATGTCGACCGTGTCGATAATCAACCGAGTAGATATAGAGAGAATCCAGCCTAAATCTGTGGCTGAATTACTGCAAACAACGGTAGGTATAGACATTGCATCTAATGGTGGCCCCGCACAACTTACTTCAGTATTTGTTCGTGGTACTAACTCAACTCATACTCTATTTCTTGTTGATGGCGTACGCATTGATACTGTTACTGGCTCAGGCGGTGCATCAGTAAGTGACATACCTACTTATCAGATTGAACGTATTGAAGTAGTTAAAGGCCCACGTGCAGCAATGTACGGCTCAGATGCCGTTGGTGCGGTAATTCAAATATTCACTCGTGATTTAGCCGCTGGTGAATATCAAGCTGCGGTTGAATTTGGCTCAAATAATTATAAGTTTGCTGGTGTTACCGCCGGTATTAGCCACGGTAATGGCGCAACAACATTAAGCGTGAGCGGTGAAACAAGTGATGGTTACAATGTCACAGCCAATGAATATTCAGTTGATGATGATGAAGATTCATATGAAAAAATTAATCTTTCAATTAAAGGTCATCAAACCTTAAGTGAGACGTTAACACTCAACTGGGTAGGTCGCTATGACGATGGTAGCTATGATTATGATGGCAACAGCAGTTATACCGTATTAGCACCGAGTCAAGAATATACTAAGCATTTATTATCAACTGGTTTAAGCTACAACCAAGAGCAATGGTCACACGATTTATCTATTGCTCAATACCAAGAAAGCCAAAAACGCATCGGCGATTACCCTGGCGACAATGAAACCAGTCGTAATCAACTAGATTATAGTAGCGTTTATAGTGGGAAAAATGGTTTGAGTTATAATTTTGGTGGTCAATTCTATCAAGATAAATATAAAGGCACTGGCTCATTCAATGGCAAGTCTCGTAATACTACCAGTGCTTTTGCTGGTGCTTTGTTTGATGCCGGGGCATTATTAACAGAATTATCTCTTCGTTATAATGATGTCGAAGATACGGGCTCAAAAACAACTTACAATGTTAGCCTAGGTTACCAAGTTAGTGATTCATTATTTGCCAGTGTAAACTACGGTACCGGTTTTAAAACACCAAGCTTTTATCAATTATTTGATAGTGGTCCGTACGGCGCAGGTAATCCAGATCTTGCCCTAGAAACATCTCAAAGCTGGGAGCTGATACTGCGCTCTACTATTATTGGCGTAAAAGCCGAGCTTTCCTATTTCCACTTAGATTTTGATAATCTACTTGATTATGATTACAGTACTTATAGCTACGCTAATATTGCTGATGCTCAAATTCAAGGAGTAGAACTAACGTTATCAAAAAGTTTAGATGCGCTTAACCTATCAGCTAATTACGCTTATACCGATACTGAAGATAAAACTACAGGTACCCAGTTAAGTCGTAGAGCTCGTCATAAAGCGAACTTTGAAGCCTCTTATCATTGGGAAAAAGTTAGCCTTAGCGGTGCTTACAAATATAACGGTACCCGTTTTGATGCCTACTCAAATTCGTCGTTAAGTGCTTATAACACCCTTGATATTAGCGCTAGCTATCAGTTAAGTGATGAATGGAAGTTACAGGTTAAGGCTAATAACATCTTCGATGAAGGTTATGAAACCGCACCTAGCTACGTGACTCCAGGCGCTGAATATTTTTTACAAGTAAGCTATAGTCATTTCTAATAAGTACTGCCACTAAGTAGTTTACTTGACCACTTCAACTAGCTACTTATACAAGATACAGCACAGAGATAAGTTACCCTAGCGTAACTTATCTCTTACTTTATTACCTGCCTATGTAATTTACTCAGAATTTAATTATAATCGTCATCTTCGAGGTGTTTTAATCGAAGATCTCGTCACGTAGAGTTTCAAGACTATTTATACCAAACGGATTAATTAAGCCTGTTTTATTCTAGCTGACAACCTAGTGAATACGGTTATACTTTCTTCGAATAATTTTCTTTAACCCAAGGGGCTATTCAGTAAAGGTAAACCAATATAATTTACCTGATAATGATTAACAGTCGATTTTTCAAACGGCCTAGTCACGGTAATTTTACTTAAACTAGCATTACCAATTTGCAGGCTTTGGTGCAGTATAGGATTTTGCCATTCTAGCTGTAATACCTGTGCCAAAATCATCCTAATAACGCCACCATGAGCTAATAATAAAATTCGTTTTGGCTGTTCAATACCTTTACTTTGCTTGAAACAAGCATCAATAAACTCATGCCAAGCAAGCGTAATTCGCTGGTTAAAATCAGCTAAACTTTCAGCTTGAGGTAAAGTAGCCGTAGCCGGTGCTTGCCAAAAACCCTCTAACATTGCCCAGTTTTTAGTGCCTAAAGCTGTGTCTACTGAAAAAGTGGCATAGTCAAAAGGAATACCATCAAAATCGCCAAAGTTTATTTCTTGCAAAGACTCTATGCACTGCAAAGGAATTTTATGCTGCTGCGCAAACAGTTCTGCAACAATTCGACAACGTTTTAGCGGTGAACTAATTACTAAATCATAAGCACTTCCTTGTTGTTGTAATGCAGTTAACTTCACTAATAAAGAGTTATTATCTTCAGTGCGAGGCATAATATCGGTTACGCCATATAATGCCGCTGGCCCTGCTACTTTTACATGCCTTACTAAACTTATTTCGATCATTATTTAATAGTACCTTGATAAGTCACTAGTCAGTACTGTCAAACTGATATTCATGATTTTTCCTGAGAAACTTATGCTTTTAACGTTAAGGGGATACCTGCAGTTACCAAGGTTACTCGCTGGGATATACTAGCAACAGCTTGATTTAACCAACCACAATAATCAACATATAAGCGCGTAGTTGCTCCCATCGGAATTACCCCTAACCCTACCTCATTACTGACAATAACAATATTATGATCTTTATCAGAAAAATGTTTACTTAGCACTGTGATCAAAAGCGCTATTTCAGTTTTTAATTTTTGCTCTAGCGTTGAAGGTTCTAGCGTTTTCACTTGCTGTTCCTCCTCTCCTAAAAACAGTAAATTATTGAGCCATAAGGTTAAACAATCAAGCAAGTAAATGTTATCTGTACTCGAATTTTCTAAGCAGGCCACTAAATTTATGGGGCACTCAATTAGCTGCCATGCATTGCTTCGATCACACTGATGCTTAAGTATTCTTGCCTTCATTTCATTGTCAATGGCTGTTGCTGTTGCCAGGTATACTGGTTGCTTAGTGCTTCCTGCTTGTAAAAGGGTTTGTTGCTCAGCATAACGAGACTTACCGGAGCGTGCTCCCCCTAAAATAAAGTGTATCAAAAGATCTTACCTCCTAATAAAGTTAACTATGTTGAAAGAAAAGCAACGACTACCATATAAATTAATAGCTCGGAAATTTGCTGGGCGGCGCCTAAACAATCGCCGGTAAAGCCGCCAATTTTAGCCAATAACCAACGGCTAAAATATTGTCTAAAAATAGATAAAACCAATAAACAACTCAGTGCCACTAATGGGCTGAATAACAGTAAAGGCAAAACGCCAATAATAACAACGATCAGTAGCTCCTGTTTTGATTGGCTTTGTGCTAACGGCTTGCTTTTACTATCACTGGGGTCGCTAACATAGGGCAAACTACTAATAAGGCTTGACGATAATGCTCTGGATAGTGACGCACCTAAAAACAAAGCACTAATAAAAACAAAAGTCCCCTGTTCAGCTAAAGAAAATAATAAAGAAAATTTTAATGCCAGTGCAAAGATTAATGCCGCACTGCCGTAGGTACCTATGCGGCTATCTTTCATAATAGCCAAGCGTTTTTCAACATCAAAAGCACCACCAATGCCATCGGCCATATCAGCTAAACCATCTTCGTGAAAAGCGCCGGTAAGCAGTAAGCTGAACGCCATGGTTATTAGCACACTAACGCTCATCGGTAATACTTGGCTAGTAAGCCAGTAACATACGGCTAAAATACTCGCTAATAGCAAGCCAACTAAAGAAAAATAACGATTGGCTTTATTAAGTTGTGCAGCAGAGTAACGCATACTTTTCGGTACCGGTATGCGGGTAAAGAAGCTTAATGCTAAGTAAAACAAATTAAGCTGTTCACACCCTATTTCCTGAATCTTAGCATAACTTTTTTGCTTCACTTTAGGGTTAGTCACTCAGCGAAACTCCGGCAGTTTCAAAGCTAGCCATTTCATTATAAAAACCGGCGGCGGCTTGAATTATCGGTAATGCTAATACTGCACCAGTACCTTCTCCTAACCGTAAACCTAAATTTAATAAAGGCTTAGGATTATCTTGCGGTATCATCTTAGCCAATAATAATTGATGAGCCTGCTCTTGTGAGACATGGCCGTAGATAAGGTAGTCGGCAACATTTTTATCAAAAGAGATGGCGACCAATGCCGCAACACTAACAATAAAACCATCAATCACTATCGGTAGGCTTTTAGCTGCTGCCGCTAAAATTGTGCCAACCATTTGTACTATTTCAAAACCACCTACTTCAGTTAAAATAAGTTCAACATCCGTACAGTTATCGGGTAACCTTTTCAGAGCTTGCGTTATCAAACGTACTTTCCTTTCTAATTGCGCTGGAGAAATTCCCGTACCGGTACCAGTACATTGCTCAACACTATAACCTGTTAGCGCCGCCATAATGGCAGAAGCTGAACTGGTATTAGCAATACCCATTTCACCTAATAAAAGCAAGTGGCAACCTTGCTGCAATACTTTATCTACCAATAGAGAGCCATAAGCTAAACCCGATTTAACTTGCACTATACTCATGGCTGCTTGCGTAGAAAAATCAGCAGTACCTGCGCCTAAACGCTGCTCAATTAACAAGTCTCCATAGTCATCAGCTACTGCAACCCTTGATAAAATACCGCAATCAATCACATTAAAACTGATATTATTACTGCGACAAAAACAATTAATCGCGGCGCCACCGTGCAAAAAATTATTTACCATTTGCCCTGTTACCGCACTTGGCGCAATACTAAGGTTATTAGCGTTAATACCATGGTCGCCAGCAAAAATAAGTAACCGTGGCTTGGCTAAATCTATTTTTTTCAAGGCAGAAAAACACTGGTGTTGTTGTTGACCCATTAAGGCCAATTGTAACGCCAATTGCTCAAGCTGACCCAAGGCACCAATAGGTTTAGTTTTATCGTCTATTATGCTTTGAATATCTTCACTTAAGATTCTGTTTAAGGGAGCAATGTTATGTATATGCTTAGCTGTTACCATTATTATTTATGTTTTCGCACAATTTATAGTTAGGCATATTTTATGCTATTTAGGCAATTAACTGAACTTTAAATTAATGGTGATCCCCCATCTAAATAAAAAGGCTATATATTTTAATCAACAATTAAAATTTCACCTGACATAAAAAAACCACCGATGAAGTCGCGGTGGTTTTTTATCGAATAGGTATCAAATAGGTAACAAAAATTGACCTAGCTCGATGACAACTCTGTTGGCGCTATTGCTGTGTCACTACTTTTTTGTTTATTCTTTTTCCGAGTAAACAGACCACGTATATCTTCAATTATCATATATAGGCTAGGAATAAACACTAAAGTAACGATTGTCGCAAACAATACCCCAAAAGATAATGACACCGCCATGGGAATAACTATTTTCGCTTGGGCGCTGGTTTCAAAAAAGATAATAGGCACTAAGCCAATAAAGGTAGTGATTGATGTCAGCATTATTGCTCTAAAACGTTTAGTACCCGCGTGCATCACCGCATCTTTTAATCGTTCGCCACGTTTTCTAGCTTTGTTAACATAATCAACCATGACTAAGGAGTCATTCACCGCAACCCCTGCTGCCGCTAAAATGCCAAAAACAGACAGGACACTTAAATCCATTCCCAAAATAAAGTGACCAAAGACCGCACCAATGATACCAAAAGGAATAACGGTCATGATCATCACCGCTTGCGAATATGACTTTAACGGTATTGCTAACAATGAAAAAATAACCATAAATGAAATAATGGCATCACGAATTTGATCCGAAACCCCATCCATCTCTTCTTGAATACGACCAGATAATTTACTATTAACTGCAGGATATTTCTTTAATAGCTGAGGAATAAAATTATCACGAATATCCTTAGCAACTTCAAAAGGCTCCACTTGCTCAGCATCAACACTCCCCCAAACATTCACCGTACGATTGCCATTTTCACGACGGATCCGGGTAACGCCATCGGTTAAATTAATCTCGGCTAATTCTGATAAAGGTAATTCAGCGCCATTAGGCGCTTGGATCATAACATCTCCCACATGACCAACACTGCTTCGTTGTGCTAATGGGTAGCGCACCATGACTTTAATCTCTTCACTATCACGTAAAATTCGTTGCGCTTCTAAACCATAAAAGCTGTAATTCACTTGTGAAGCTATTTCAGCTAAAGGTATGCCCATACTGTAAGCTAACGGTTTTAGGGTAAACTGCACTTCTTTAGCACTGGTTTGACGGGAGTCATTAACATCACCCACCCCTTTAATGGTATTTAATTTCATTTTTAGTTCTTGCGCTGCGGCAAGCAACTGCACATCGTCTTTACTCTCTAATCTAAAGGCGATATCCCCATCATCACGACCGCCACCAAAGAGATTATCACTAATACTAAGTGACTTTACTCCAGGGTAATTTGGTATAGCTTCACGCCACATATCCGCCAATTCAAAAGTATTAATAGGTCTTTCTTCTGGCACAATAAGTTTCACCATCACTTCACCACGGGTTCTGCTACGCAAATCCACTTGCATATCAGAAATCATTGATGTGCCATACTTGCTTTCTACCGCTTTATCTACTTTTAAAATAAGGCGCTGTATATTAAGTAGGGTCTCCAAGGTTGATTTTTCAGAAGCATCGATATTCATTTCAACAGTGATACGAGGAAAATCATGAGGAATTTTAGGTTGACCAATATAACGAACAAAGCCACAACTAAATAAACCGGCACTTAATAACATTAAGCTAATAAAAAACATCAATACCGCATAACGATACTCAAGAAATACCGCCAGTGCTGGTTTGTAAACATTATTAATAAACCTCTTTAACTTAGCATCAATAAAACGACGTACTCTATCGAGTGGGTTTTTAGGATTAAACTCTTTAATTTTCATTTTTACCAAATGCGCAGGTAAAATAAGTTTTGATTCTATCAAAGAGAAAATCAAACAAAAAATAACCACTCCACCAATCGCTTTACCAAAGGCTGCAGAAGGCCCTTCGCCAAATAAAAACGGGACAAACACGGCAATAGTGGTTAAAACGCCAAACGTAGCCGGCATTGCAACACGTTTTACCCCACGTATAACATTCTCAGTTGAATGTCCGTGCTCTTCTATTTCTTCGTGGGCGCTTTCGCCCATCACAATGGCATCATCGACAACAATACCAAGTACTAAAATAAAGGCGAATAAGCTAATAACATTAATAGTAATGTTGATAAAATCCATGGGCATTAATAATAAAGTCCCAAGGAAACAAACGGGTAAGCCCATCATCACCCAAAAAGCTAAACGGACACGGAGAAATAAAGCCAGCATTAAAAAGACTAATACTGCGCCACTTTTCATGTTGTCTAACATCATGTTTAAGCGACCGTTTAAGTAGTAGGTCATATCAACCCAGGTTTCTAATTTAACCCCCGCAGGTAAACTAGCTGACTTTTTCTCAACGTATATGTCCATAATATCGGCAATTTTGGTGATACTTTGAATTTCTGACGCACCAATAAATAATGTTATCGAGTTTTCACCATTGAATTTAGAGTATTGCAAACCTTCTTCAAAGCCATCATTAATGGTAGCTACTTCACCAAGCAAAACTTTTGTACCGTCTTCAAGGGTGATCACTGGCACTTGTTCAAATTCATGACCGCGATAAGCTTGGTTCTCCACCCTTAAATTAATATAACCATTGGTTGCTCGAATTTGTCCCGCTGACATATTTCGAGAATAACTACGTACCGCGTTAGCAACATCGCTAAAGCTTAAGTTATATTCACGTAACTTGTCTTTACTCACCTCAATAGAAATTTCATACGATAGACCACTGTATAGCTCAGAGATGCTAATGCCGGGCAGTTGCTGAATTTCGTGGTGAATTTTACGGCCTAAGTCCTTTAACTCAATATTAGTTAAATCACCATATAAACTAATGTACATAACTTCTTGACGAAATTTCTCTCGCTCAACTTTAATACGCTCCATACCATCAGGGAAACTGGAAATAGCATCAATGGCTGACTTAACTTCTTCAAGTACAACTTGAGGATCATAATCCAACTCAATTTCAAACCAGCCATTAGAATAACCACGATTTGAATAAGTAATAACTCGTTTAAGACCCTGTACAGATTTTAATGCTTCTTCAATTTTAATGGTAATACCCTCTTCAACTTCTTGAGGGGCCGTGCCTGGATATGGCGCAACATAAGATATCCAGTTAATTTCAGGTTGAGGAAACATTTGCTTATTGATCGTTAATGCCGTTAAAGCGCCACCAATCAAGATAAAAAACATCAATAAATTAGCCGCAATACTATTACGTGCAAACCAAGCAATAATACCGGTATTGGTATCTATACTGGTGTCAATACGTGTGGCTATATTGCGCTTATTATTACTTTCATCATTGGTATTACTTACGGCTGTTTTTGTTACATCATCATGAGAGTGCGTCGTCATCACTATTCCCCCTTATTTTTAATACTAGCAACTTGCACTTTAGTATTTTTATCAAGGGGTACTTGCTGTTCTTTTTTATCCGCAATTAGCTTAAGTTTCATACCATTAACAGGGGAGTCTAACGCGGAAACAATTAACCTATCACCATTAAGTAAACCACTTGAAACCACAATATCAGCCCCTTGCTGACGAACAATGTCAATTGTTGCATAATGCAGTGTTGAATCATCACTTAACAGCGCAACCTTATTCCCTACCACCAAATAACGGGGTAATATACTGGCATTAGCAATAGCTACACCCAATATTTCAGCCTTAACATAGGAGCCAAAACGCAGTGGTACAAGATTACCAACAACAGTATTACCAGTAGCGTTTTGCTCAGCCAACTGCCCTGGCAATAAGTAAGGGTTTATAATTTCGGCAACCAAGTAAGTCATCCGACTTTTATCATCAATAACACCTTCATTACGAACAATATCCGCTAGCCATTCAATAGATTTTCCGGCATAAGACCCACGTAATTTAACCTTAGCTTGGCGGCCTTGAGCAATTAAAAATTGTAATTGCTTATCCGCCACAGGTAAGCGAACTTCGGCAATGGCGGTGCCAAGCAATTTGCCTATTTGACTACCGATACTAACAAATGAGCCTAAACCAATCAGTCTACTATCTATCATGGCATCATATGGCGCTGTAATTTCGGTACGTTGTAAATTACGTTGTGCGCGTAAAACTGTCGCTTGTGCTGACTTTACTCGTGCTAGCTCTTGCGCTAATTGAGGTTTTCGTAAGCTTAATTCTGTCGGTGAAGTATCAGTAATATACTTCCATTCACGCTCAGCGACTTTACCTTGCGCGACTTCTTTTTCTAGTGCCGCCCGTGCTGAAGCCATATTTGCTTGAGCATCAATTAGCGCAGCATGATAATCATTAGGATCAATACGTGCTAACAACTGCCCTTTTTTAACAAAACCTCCGCGAACAAAAACATCATTTAATTCAACAATTTCGCCCTTAACTTGGGCAACTAATGAGGTTTCGTATTTTGGTTTAACAATGCCATAAGAACTTACCTGTAACGTCATTGGTGCTACAACAATATTTTCTATCGCTACAATAGGAGTATTGTCTACTGCTGCTTTTTCTTCCGGTGGCTTCTTCAAACTAGCAAAACCAAAGTAAGCAATAACTCCCACCACTAAAATGACAATAGGTAGTATTATTTGTTTTTTATGTGCCACTATTTTATCCTTTTTGAAAATCTATTTAACGTTAAACAACACATTCGTTGGCAACTGATATATCACACAAATTTTATGTGGTTAATAATAACGAAATTATTGCTATTAATTACCGTAAAGTTGTAACCGTCTATTACAAAATGTACGCCTATTTGCCAAAAAACTTACATTCAAAATAAAACAAACTATTAACCCTTACATTTCATTAACTTAATAGCTGTTATTTTTTACTGTTTTTACAAAAAAACAAATTAAACTAAATTAGATATAAACAACTTGGTTTTTTTCACCACTATTTATACTTTTTAAAAATGTTAATGGGCAAAATCACTATATACTCATACGTGATTACACAAGGAGTAGACATGCTAAATAAAATTAGCGCATTCTTTAATGATTTAATTGCAGACCTGCAACAGACAACTGCACAGCAAAAAAATACTGAACTTTCTCTAGAAATTTGCTGCGCAGTTTTATTATGTGAAGTAATGCGTGCCTATAGTGCTTTTACCGAAGCAGAGCAAGATGCACTCAGTATCATTTTAACCAATCAATTTAAATTAACTCCTCTAGAAGTGAGTGACATCCTAGTAAAAGCATTTGAGCTAAGTGAAAATGCCAGTGATTTTTATCAATTTACCTCAAAAATAAACCAGCACTATTCCCTAGATGATCGTATAAAAATAGTCACATTATTGTGGAAAGTGGCTTTCGCCGATGGCGAACTTGCCAGTATTGAAGAGCATATTATTAGAAAAATAGCAGATTTATTACACCTTAGACATAACGAATATATCGCCACAAAGATCACCGCTAAAGCATTTTATCTCAAAAATGAAAAGGAGTAGTACACACCAAGCGATATCGGTTATTACCAGAGTTGTATAACACTGCAACTACCAACCAATTTTCTATACTTGGCAACTTCATGAGCCAAAAAATTATATCGTCACAAAAATGAAAAGTAGTAGTGAACACCGAGCGATATCGGTTATTATATACCAAGCAGCTACTAACCATTTTCTATACTTGGCAATTTAATGACACAATCAACTCCAGACTTAAACGCAGAGATCGGCAAATACAATACTTTACGCATTATTGCGCTAACCGATAGTGGTACCTATCTTGACGGCGGAGAGTTAGGAGAAATATTACTACCTAAGCGCTTTAAGCCCGCTGATTGTCAGGTAGGCAATAACATTGATGTTTTTATTTATGTTGACGGTGCCGAACGGTTAGTCGCGACAACAGAAAAAGCCTATGGTCAGGTTGGTGAATTTGTTTCATTAAAAGTCGTTGATGTAAATAAAATGGGCGCTTTTTTAGACTGGGGCTTACCAAAAGAATTACTGGTACCCTATAACCAGCAGCATTCAGAAATGGAAGTTGGTAAATATTACTTGGTTCGAATTTACCTTGATCAAGTGACCGATCGTATTGCGGCTTCAAGTAAGTTAGATAAATTTATCGACATTTGGCCTGCGGAATATCAGCAAGGTGATAAAGTAAAATTAATTATCGGTGGTAAAACTGATTTAGGTTTTAAAGCCATAGTGAACGATTTACATTGGGGATTATTATACGACAATGAAATATTTCAACCTTTACGCATAGGTAAGCACATTGATGGCTATATCAAACAAGTACGTGAAGACGGTCGCCTAGATCTGATCTTATCCCGTGGTAGTAAAAATAAAGTGAATGATTTTGCTGAAAAGTTCCTACAACACTTACGAGACAATGATGGCTTCAGTCCACTACATGATAAAAGTTCACCAGAGTTAATCCAAAGGATACTGGGAGTTAGCAAAAAGACCTACAAGGCCACGGTTGGTAACTTAATGAAAAATGGTAAAGTAACCATTGAAAAAGATGGTGTTCGCATAAAGTAATATGTAGTAGCTCAGACATTATATTACAGTTCCAAGTATCAGGACTGACTAAACCCGACAGGTAACTTCAAGCTCATAGTTGCCTGTGAAGATCGTCTTCGAAGGTTCACTGTTTACTATTTTTCGGTTAAAATTTACGAGTGAAAATCATCCCGCCTAACGTTCCCTTAGATACGATAGCCGACCCTAATAAAAATTCTATTTTACTACTTAATTTGTTTTTGGTTGCATAAAAAATTGGATAAGTGATAGTCAACTTTCAGATCATATAGCGGACGTAAATTTATTAACTCTATAACGGGGCATATATGGACGCCCCGGTTAATGCAAGGTTTAATGAAGGTACAGTCTGCTGTCATATATCCGACGTCTAGATTGGCAGTTTATAGCCAGCGCCATGATGTAATCCGAATCCTGTCTCCTAATCACAAAGTCGACATTAAAATGACAAGCCCCAAGGCAGGTTTTTACAGGAACGGTTGACCGTTTTTCATCAAGCATTGCAAACTTAAACTAGGTTTAAAATACTTACTCTGTTTTCTATTTCTTTATTAAATTAAGCTGTTTTAAATGCACAATTGGCTTTAAATTCATCTCCAGTTGTTACAATGACCCAGGCAATTCGTGTAAGTTTATTGGCAAGGGCAACAATTGCTTTTGCTTTTCCACTGCGAATAACAAGTGCATTAAACCAGCGGCTTAGTGCATCAGTTTTATCAGGCGTATATTTCGAAACGGCTCTTGCTCCGTGAATTAATAAAGCTCTCAACTCATTATTTCCATTTTTAGTTATACGACCTAATTTGACCTTTCCGCCAGAGCTCGCTTGTCGAGGAATTAAGCCACACCAAGCAGATAGCTGTCTCCCATTTGAAAACTGTTTACCCGTTCCGACCTGACTTAAAAAAGCGGCGGTAACTATCGGGCCAAAACTCGGAATAGCAAGTAATGCTTGATATCTCGGTTGTTGTTTACATAATGATTCAAGCTCAACTGATATTGACTTGATATCTGTCGTTAGGCCATCGACTTCTAGCCACAGGCTATAAATTAGTTTGCGCATCACATCTGAAAGCTCATTATCGGGATCTTCTAAAACTTCAGGAACCTGCTCTCGTAGGCACTTGAAACTTTTAGCGATAACAATGCCGTATTCACTTGCTAAACCACGTAATTGATTGGATATAGCTATTCGTTGGTCAACTAATCTTTGTCTAACACAGCGTAGTGATTTAATGTCTTGTAGTTCGATTGTTTTAATAGGAACACTATGTAAATTTGGTCGTGAGGCTGCTTCACAAATAGCACGAGCATCATTGGCATCATTTTTCTGATGACCCACAAAAGGTTTAACATGTTGAGGAGGAATTAATTTAACGGAAAACCCCATATTAACTACCGTTCTTGCCCAGTAATTGGAGCTCCCACAAGCTTCCATGGCAATAAGTGTATTCTCAGGAAATTGACGTATTACATCTAAAAGCTTTGCGCGTGTAACTTTTTTGTTAGAGGTAACCTTATTTTCATTAGACAGAACACACACTTGGAAAAAATGTTTTGCTAAATCAATACCAACAACTTTGACTCTCCTTTAAATTGAATCTAATCAATTTGAGTATGGCTCATTTAACGCCAATGGGGAGGGGCGTCCATCACATCACTTAGCGCCTCAGTTCATTATTTGTGACGTTCCACGCAATCATCAAAGGTTTTCTTTTAATAATTGAAATGGGTTATCATAATAAAGCCTTTTTCTTCTAAGCTTTAAATTGCTCTTGATAGATTCCCGTTAGTTAATACAACACCTGTTTTTAATCGGAATAAATCAAAAGATTCGATATAAATACAACTTGTTTCTTTGTTCCCAAAATTCATCAAAATATTTAAATTTGTTTTATTTATAATAATCCCCTGAATATCAACTTATCATATATGATAATACAAAGGTTGTGGTTGTCAGATATGATAACCAATTAAGTAGATATTCGTGGAAAATATCTCTCAATAATACTATTTAATTATATTTAACCACTGTGATTTAGAGTAATTACAGTGAAAAACCAGAGGTTTTGATAAACTCTACGTCCGTTGATCCTTACCTTCTTTTGAACCTAAAGGTTTAAACTCAAAAAACTCCCCAAAAATAATTAACAATGGAAAGGTAATGGATAGCATCGCTGTAGCAATCCATAATTCCAAGTCATAAGTAGGAGATCCTGAAGCGACGGGCCCAACAATATACATGCTCATAGATCTATATAGCCAATACATACATAACGCTAATAAACCACATGAAACAAGTAGGCATCCACCTTTATAAGGCTGTTTTAATTGAGTAAAAGGAGCAGTTTGCATCATCACTAACATGATGAATTCACCAAAAATAAATGAAACAATAACTTCAACGGTGTATTCGACAACATCCATATTTAGATATGTAACAAATATATGCCAAATACAATAGGAAAATAGGAGAATAAAGACAGTATTAATCATGCCAAAAACTGGTTGCTTTTCAAATATTGGCACTTTCTTTTGTAGCCGTGTCATTGGCCAAAAATCCAGCAGAATTAGAGCATCTATGAGCGCTACAGTGGTTAGAAAAAATGATAGTACTGTCCAGGCGTTCAATAAACCTGAGGGATCAGCGACCGTAGTGTAAAAAGAAGCATCGGACAAAAAGTTAAAGTTGAATAGCGTGTCAAAAATAGCAAAGGTAATCAGATACGTTAGTGCCAGCGTACCTAAACCAATG
>SPKZ01005964.1_pt1 | contig 18817 bp, 22 predicted proteins | sample 2456571 | NCBI WGS metagenome assembly SPKZ01 (sample SAMN11192286, study PRJNA482655) | marine metagenome | biome: ENVO:00000447; feature: ENVO:00000244|ENVO:00000211|ENVO:00000569|ENVO:00002023; material: ENVO:00002151; isolation source: ocean water from marine abyssalpelagic zone ... | reverse complement strand
GGAAAATTCATGGAAAACAAGTCAAAAAACCTTCTTTCTATGCCTATTGTAACTCATTTTGAAAAGGAATCTGGTCCATTTATCACATCATCAATTGCTTATGCTAAAAATCCTGAAACTGGAAAACAAAATTCGTCATTCCATCGATTAATGCCTATTGATAAAACTCATCTTTCTATTAGAATGGTTGAAGGACGTCATCTTCACAGATGTTTTATTGATGCAAAAGAGCATGGTGAGGATCTAAAAATTGCAATTACTGTTGGTGTCCATCCTGCAATCTCAATTGCTGGTGCATATCAAGCTGAATGGGGAAAAGATGAGATTGATATAGCAAATTCTCTTCTTAATGGAAAATTAACTTTGGCAAAACTTTCTTCATCAGGGTTGAATGTACCATCTGGTGCTGAAATTGTGATGGAAGGAAAAATACTTCATGATAAAACTCATCCCGAATGGATGGTTGAAATGCTTCAAACATATGATCACAAAAGATCTCAACCTGTTTTTGAACTTGAAAATCTTTATTTTAGAAATAACCCAATTTTTCATGATGTTTTATCTGGTTATTCTGAACATAGATTACTAATGGGAATGCCAATTGAATCTAAGATAAATGGAGAATTAAAGAAATCTTTCTCTCAAACACAACAAGTTTCAATGACTAATGGTGGTTGTAATTGGTTACATGCTGTTGTACAAATTAAAAAGAAAAACGAATCTGATCCTAAAAAAATAATCCAAAAAACATTTGATTCACATCGTTCACTAAAACAAGTAACTGTAGTTGATGATGATATAGATCCTAACAGTGCAGAATCCGTAGAATATGCTATGGCTACTAGATTTCAAGCAGATAAGGATCTTGTAATTCTTAAAAATGTCCGTGGTTCTAGTTTAGATCCTTCAAGTAATCAACAAAAACTGCAAACCGCAAAAATGGGTATTGATGCAACTCGGTCATTATCCAAACGTCCAGAAGGATTTGAATTAGCAAAAATTCCAAAAATCAATAAAATCAAACTAAAGAAATATTTCAAATAATCAAAATCATTAAATTAAATTAGATGAGCCTAGAAATTATTGAGAGATTAAAAATGTCATCAGAAAATCCTAATATTCGTGAAAAAAGTCCTTCTGAATCACATGCAGAAGTAATTGTTAGGATGTTTCCTTCAGATGCAAATCCTGCAGGAAATGTGTTTGGTGGTGAAATTTTAAAACATATTGATATGGTTGCAGGAATTGTTGCTCAACGACATTCTCAATCAAATGCAGTTACAGTCTCTATGGATAGTGTAAATTTTTTGAAACCTGTTTTTGTAGGTAATGTCCTTACATTAAATGCTAGAATAAATTATGTTCATAACTCATCGATGGAAATTGAAGTCAAAGCAGAATCTGAAGATATTATAACTGGAATAAGAACTGTTACTGGAACTGCTTTTGTTACATTTGTTGCTCTTGATAAAAATGGAAAACCAATGAGTGCCCCTAAATTGTCTCTAAAAACAGATGAAGATAGAACAAAGTTTGAAGAAGGTAAAACTAGAATGGAAAAACGATTAAAAAATCGTCAAAAATAGTAAATCTGATTTTTCATAGATCCATTTAAGAATAATGATAACTGTCTTTAGTTATTGTCTGAACAAGAAAAAAATAATGAATGGGATTCATTATGGCAAGAATATACAAAATCTCTTGAAAGCTGGAAATCACTTTTTGAACAAATTCAAAATGCCAGTAATGATATGCAAACAAAATTCAATGACGTCTGGGAAAAAGCTACTGCTGAATCTAGTGCTGAAACCATGAAATTATTTGGAGAAAATTGGCAAAAATCCCTGAATGAAGTAGGAATGAATTCTTTCAAAGGATTTAGTGAAAATTGGCAAAAAGCTCTTAATGATACCAATGCTTCTGTCTTCAAGCAATTTGCTGAAAATTGGCAAAAGACTCTTAGTTCATCTGGATTAGAACAAATGAATGCTTATGGTGAAATGATGAAAAAATTCGCCGAAACTTGGACTTCAATGTGGCCACAACCCAAATAATTAATTGAATTGAGAGAAAAACTTCTCTTTTTTTGTACTTGTACTGTATTAGAAATAATGACTGCTATTGGAGTAACTGGTTATTTGTTTTATCTTGGTGAATCTATCTTAGCTTTGATTTCAATGGTTGTTTTTGGTAAACTAATCGTCTTTCATTTTATTATGGAGTACTTTGACAGAAAAAACCCTAAGAAGCAAAAAAATAATCAAAATATGGAAAGAATAAAAATATGATCAATTCATAATTTTTTAATGTCAATTACTCAGAATGAATGCTTTATTGAATTATCATGTTTTGATGATTTAGCAAGATATGCTTGTGCATTTCAAGAATATCCTAAACGAGTATATTCTCAAGAATTAGACGGTTCAAGAATTGTTTCAAGTAGTTTGACACTGGCAAATACTTTGTTAATTTTTTATGTACAAATGCCAAAATCTGGTAGATATATTTCATATCAAGTTACAGCAGGAAAAGAAATTTGTGATATTGTGGAATCTACAAAAAATATCTCGCACTATGCACCTATTGTACATATGGAATCTGAAATTTCACCATTATCTGCAAAATCAAAAAAAATAACCGATCAATTCCATCCAATCAAAGTAAAAGATTTGGGAAGTTTAGCACGATTAACATATGATCCTGAATTTCCAGATGAAACAAATCTCACTTTGTATGCACTTCCACACAAAAAATCTTGGGTTGTGGGTTACATTACATCCTTAGAAATGGATGAAGTATACTATAATTTCAATTATGTTGAATTAGATTCTGAGCCTATCAAACATTTCATAAAATATCAAGGAAATCAAGGAAAAGATCCAGAATTTTCTAACAGTTTTGATCATGGTTATTCTTATTTGCCGATCATTAAAATCAAAAATGAACATTCTATATTTGGATTCTCAGATTAATTTTTTTTAATACACTGTCAATTCTTTAATTGTTTTTCTTGATTCTTCAACTAATCGTTTCAAAACTGGAATGTAAATTTCAGCTGCATAAATAATTTCAATATCATTATGTTCTTCAATATCTAAAAATGCAGATGCAATTACCTGATTTTCTTTTACTTTTGGTTCATTTTTTTCATTTCTTTTATAATTTATAATTTCTAAAAATATTGGTAACTGTCTTTTAATTTCAATTTTTAATTCTTCTTTTGAACGTATTTTTTGTTGACTGTAATTAATCTTAATTTGCTGATTTACATCATCCTTGTATCTATCTGACGCTCTAATCATGACTTTAATTTTGGGTAGTTTTTGTGATTTATTTTTAAGTTGACAGATTTTTTTTATAAAATTTGGATATGGATTTTTATGTTCTTGATTGTATTTTGTTAAATACCATTCTGAAAATTTTATTGCATTTTGATCATTCTTCTTTTTAGCTTTTTCATAAAATTCTATCTGTGAAATTTTTCCTAAAATAAATAATCCAAAATCTCTATTTGCCTCTTCAAAAATTCCGTTAAACGTATCATTTATGGAATTAATGTATTTATCAAAAAAATAATTTACGTAAAAAGGATCTGGATCATATTGTCTTATCTGTTTTAGATACACTTCACAGTTTTTTATTGAATCTTCAATATTCATTAGTCTTTTCTAGATTCAGGATTTAGATATTTTGATTGTGTTTTCAAACTGGTTGCTAATTTTTTGAAAATTTCATTTACACTAACATCTACTAGATTTATAGTTGCATTTTCTTTAACAATTTGTTTTTCAAATTTCTCTTTAATTGCAAATGATACTGATGACCAATGTAAAATTCCTTTCAACTGTTCTTCAACACTAACATTTGTTATGGGAAAATTTGTTGGTGAAAAAACAACTCCATTTGTCCATTGCATTGTAGGAATTCCACCTCCTGATGATTTTGTACTAAATGCTATTTGTTTTACCCAATCATCAAACTTGTATTCAATTACTTCATGAATAATCAACTTTTTCCATGGTTCTATAGAAATTTCCATTTGATTAAATTTCTCTAAAACCAATTATATTCTTATTTGAGGGAAATTTTCTATTTTTTTTGTTCCAGGCATCATTTATTGATAAATTAAACTTCTTTGCGATACTGTGTGAAAATTTAGAATTTAAGTTACATTTGTCCTGATTGCCATGCCTGATTGAATTTTTTTATAGCTTCTTGGTATGCTATAATCGAATCATCACCTGATGTGTTAAGAAATTTTTCCCATTGTGAATTGAATTTTTTTATTGCATCAATATTCGTCTCTTTGAAAATATTTTCAAACATCTTTGTTTGTTGTTTGATATATTCGGGACCGATCTCTTCCCAAGTACTTTCCCAACTTGAACTAACTTTTTTCAATAACTCTGCATCCGATTCCATTGCTTTTTGACATGCGTCATTATATGTCGTTAGAGTTTCATTTGTAGCTTTTTGCCATTGTGCAAGAGATTCTTTCCAACCAGTTAGCGCGGAATTGTATTCTTTCCATGCTTTTTCAAATTCAGGTTTTTTTGATGAAGATTTTACTCGTTTTTTTGGTTTAGAAGTTGTTTTTTTAATTGATTTTCTTTTAACAGTACTTTTTTTCTTAACGGCCATATATGATAATTTGAAAATGGTAGATGTTAAATCTTTCAATAACTTTCTAGTTTAAGAATATCTGATCTATTTTAATTGAAATTTTGAAGCTTTGGTGAATTTTGAATGATATTTCTCATCCTTATTTTTGAATAATTCATAGTGATTTTTGCATAGATTTCTAGTTTCTTTAAAACTGATTTTTACCGTCTCTATTGCTTTTAACTTACATTCGGATATGCTACATTGCAATATGCCTAATACTTGCTATTTACTAATAAAACTTTGAAATTATGTTATTACCTTTGCTATCTTTTTATCATTGAATGATATCCAAAAATTATGGATGATGATGAAAAAGGGAAACAATTTTTAAAATTAATTAATGATCAAAACAATCTTCAATGGAATATTGTGTCAAAATTGTCTTCTTTAATTACCTCAAAATGGAATTCTACAGAATTGCAAAAAGAACTTGAAACATTATCTGAAGAGCATTCTATAATTACTAAAGAACTTAACAGTCTTGATGATAATAGTATTTTATAATGCCGAGTCTACCATTAATGCAATAAATAGCACTGCCAAATATGGACTGGAAAATTTAAACAAAGTCCATGCTGCTTGTTCTTTTGGTTTAATTATCACCCATATTGATAATGCAATCATTAATGCACCTGATGCAATTGCAGTCCATAGATATACTCCTCCAACCATATCATCACCACTTTCAGTTGTTAAGAAAAATGGTACAATTGAAAATAACACCATGATTAGTGTTGAACCTGCAATAACTCTCGCTGAAGTTTTTTCAGATTGTACTGCAGTTAACATTGGAACATTTACTTTGTTATAATCGTCTTTGAAATGTAATGTCAAAGCCCAAATATGCATTGGAATCCAAATAAACACTAATCCTGCCATTGCAAGACCCATAGTCCATAAATCTGTCATAGTTACAGCTACCCATCCAATCAAAGGAGGCGCACCTCCACACAAACCTCCTAAAATTATGTTTGTCCTTGATCTTCGTTTTAACACATACGAGTAAACTAGAATATTATCTATTAATGCAAATGCAATGAATGTAGTTGCCCAAGCACCTTGTTCTAATGTCGTAGTGAATGAAATTCCAAATGCTAAAACTAATGATATTCCAGCTAATACTAATCCAAAATTTCTTGCTTTTACTGCTGGATAGATTCTTTTTGATGGGAGAGGTCTATCTTTTGTTCTTTCCATAATTGCATCGATGTCTCTATCGTGATAGTTTGTCAAAGTATTAGCAGCTGCTGAACCTGCTGCAACTGAAAATAACATTAGTAGCCATGTTGCTGGAGAAATTTCAATACTGTAAATATTAGATGCTGTTAATGCTGCCCCAAATGCAGTAAATACTAGTAAATACCAAATCTTTGGTTTTGTTAATTCATAATATACTGCAACACGAGATTCAGATTTTTGCTTCTGCATTATTAGTCACTGCCTTTTGTTGGCATATATGGCATTGCTTTAGTTCTTGACTTCATTTCAATAAATGATTCTGAAGATTGAATTCCTTCAATTCGACCAATTCGTTCTGAGACCATTTTATGCATTTGATCTAATGATTTTGAATACATAGTTACTAGAATATCAAATCTACCTGTAACTTCTGCAACTTCTCGAACTCCGTCAATCTTGAATAATTCTTCAATTATATGATCGCGTTTTTTTGTATCCATATTAATTCCAGTTAATGCTTTTACATCGTATCCGAGTTCAGCATCATTTACAACAATTGTGAACCTTTCAATTAATTTTCTTTTGACTAATCTTTTGATTCTAGAATATACTACTGATGCATTAACATCTATTTTTTTTGATAAACGTGGAACTGAAATTGATGCATCATTAGATAATTCTGATAAAATTTGTAAATCCAAATCATCTACTTTTACCATTTAAAACACCCGAGACGATCTAGATTTCTGGTTCTTATAAAGTTATTATTGTAAAAATTACAAAAAATAGTCTAAATCTTACCTTTTTTGTGTAACATCTCTGCTAACAAAACTGCACCTTTTGCTGAACCCATTTTCTTGTTGTGTGAGAATAATATGTATTTGAGTCCATTATCAAACAATTCTTCTTTTTCAACTCTTCCAATTGTTGTTGTCATTCCATCACCAACAGATCTTTCCATTCTTGGTTGAGGTCTTGTAGGATCTTCATGAAATGCATAATATTTTTCTGGAGCTGATGGTAATCCTGCTACAGAAATATCTTTGTTGTATTGATTGTACATTTCTTTTGCCTTTTGAGGATCAATCTCTTTAGTAGTTTCAACAAAAACAGACTCAGTATGCCCGTCTATTACAGGAACTCTAGTGCAAGTACAACTGATTCTAATATCTGCATCTTTGATCTTACCATTCTCTAGTTTTCCTAGAATTTTTCTTGTTTCTAGTTTTACTTTTCCTTCTTCTTTTGGAATATATGGAATAATATTATCTGTAATTCCCATTGCAGATACACCTGATTTTCCACCTCCTGATATTGCCTGCATTGAAGTCATCATGACTTTTTTTACACCATATTTTTCAAGTAATGGTTTTAATGTAATTGCTAAACCTGTTGTAGTACAATTTGGTAACGGTGCTATCCAACCTTTCCAATTTCTATTTTTCTTTTGAATTTCAAGTAATTCAATTTGTTCATCATTAATTCCTGGAATAAGTATTGGTACATCTTCTTCATATCTATAAGCAGAACTAGTTGAAACAACTGGCACATCAGCTGCCATTTTACTTTCAATATCTTTAGCAGCTTCTGATTCTACTGCAGAAAATACTAAATCTAATTGAGAAACATCTAATCCGTCAACTGTTTTAACTTCCATTTCTTTGATATATTCTGGAATTTCACCCCCTACATCCCATGCTATAATTCCACTTGGATCTCTTATGGCATCAACGTATTTTTTACCAGCAGATCGTTCAGATGCTGCAATTTGAGTTACTTGGAACCAAGGATGATTCTCTAATGATAGTACAAATTCCTGACCTACAGAGCCTGTAACGCCAATAATTGCAACTCTTTTCTTATCCATAATTTGATATTTGATCGCCTCAATTAATAATCGTTTTCTGGATTACCACAACATACTAAATCGTCCAATTCTATTTGGAACTGTGAAAATACAAACAAAATCATCAATTATTCAGCATATTCCAGTAACGCATGGTGGAAAAAATTCAATAAAAAATCTTGATCCCAATGTAATTGATTTTAGTGTAAATACTACCCCTATTGGAATTCCATTATCCGTAAAGGCTACTCTCAAAAAAAATTTGAATAGTATTCAAAATTACCCTGATTTTCATTCTACAGAATTAATTTCAAGCCTAAAAAAATACACAGGTTTACCAAAATCAAATCTAATGGTTGGAAATGGTGCAATTGAAATAATCTATAATTTCTCTTTTGCATTTCTATCACAAAAAACTAAAGTCTTGATACCCATTCCTACATTTCAAGAATACGAAACAGTAGCAAAACTTAACGATTGTAAGATTTCATTTTTTAAAACAATGAATTTATCTAAAGATATAGATTCATTTATTTCACAAATTCCACGAAATGGATGTGTATTTCTTTGTAATCCAAATAATCCTACAGGAAAATTATTATCGAAAGAACAATTAAATTTAATTATACAAAAAGCAAAAAAATATTCTTCAATTGTATTTGTTGATGAATGTTTTATTGAATTAGTTCCAGAATCAAATGAATCTATTATATTATATGTAAAAAAATATGATAATCTTTTTGTTTTACGTTCTTTAACAAAATCTTTTGGATTGGCTGGAATACGAATTGGATATGCTGCAGCATCAAAACAATTAATTGAAATTTTACAAAAAATAAAAATTCCTTGGAGTGTTAATTCACTTGCACAAAATGCTGCAAAAATAGCTATAAAAAATAATTCTCATTTGACAAAATCAAAATTAGTAATAAAAAAAGAATTAATTTATTTAAAAAATAAGATTTCTCAATTAGATGGATTTGAGTGTAATGATTCATCTACAAATTTTATTTTAATTAAAACAAAATATGATTCAACAAAACTACAACAAAAATTACTTAAACATAAGATCTTAATTCGTGATTGTAAAAATTTTAGAGGGTTAGATAATCAATATTTCCGTATAGCTGTAAAATCTCATAAAGATAATGTAAAATTAGTAAAAGCGTTGGAGAAAATCACATGAAATCCTTAATGATCCAAGGAACATCTTCAGGTGCTGGAAAAACAACATTAGTTGCAGCTCTCTGTAGAATTTTTTCGGACAAGGGCTACCGTGTAGCACCATTCAAATCACAAAATATGTCTAATTTTGCGTATATTACACCCGATTTTGAAATTTCTCGTGCTCAAGCTATTCAAGCTATTGGTGCAAGATGTGATATTGTCTCTGATTTGAATCCAATTTTACTCAAACCTCTTGGAAATTATTACAGTATGGTGTATCTAAATGGTAAGCGTTACAAGAAAATGCATGCAAAAAGCTATTATGAAAAGTTTGTAAATACTGATGGAATAAAAATAGTATCAAAATCTCTAAAAACTTTACAGAAAAATTATGATTTTATAATTTTAGAAGGTGCAGGTTCTCCAGCCGAAATTAATTTACAAAAATTTGATATTGCAAATATGAGAGTTGCAAAAAAGGCCAATGCTTCTGTATTGTTAATATCTGATATTGATAAAGGTGGTTCATTTGCAAGTATTATTGGAACAATGTCACTAATTGAACAAAAATATCAAAAATTAGTTAAAGGTTTTATCTTTAACAAATTTAGAGGTGACATTAACGTATTAAAGCCTGGATTTCAAAAACTTAAGAATATTACAAAAATTCCTGTACTTGGTACTATACCAATGATTTCATTAAACTTACCAGAAGAAGATTCTCTAAATGCTAAACCTAAAGAAATTATCTGGACCAAGAAGAATATTTTAAAAATTGATAATGAATTAAATAATTTAGCAAAAATTGTAGAATCAAATATTGATATCAAATTCATAGAGAATCTGTTGAAATGATATTTGAATCTATTATGATTATCGGAATTGCAATATTTGTTGATTTAATATTTGGTGATCCTAAAAATAAATATCATCCAACTGTTTGGATTGGGGGATTAATTGCAAAACTAACACCTATTGCAAAAAATCAAAATCCTATTTTAGAGAAACTTGGGGGAATTTTAATTATTTCAATTACTTCTGGAATTGTAGTTTTACTACTTTTCATATTAAGTACTGTACTATCTCTAATTGTAATTGATTATGTTTCATTAATTGTATCTGTAATTGTTGGTGGATTATTACTCAAAACTACTATTGCTATACATGGGATGGAAAAACATGCTAAATCAGTATTGGAATCACTTGATCAAGATAATCTTGAAATGGCTAGAACTAATTTATCTATGATTGTAAAGAGAAATACCAAAAATTTGGATAAAAGTCACGTGATTTCAGGCGTGCTTGAGAGTATTAGTGAAAATACTGTTGATGGTATTGCTGGACCTCTATTCTATTTTGCATTTTTTGGATTACCTGGAGCATTTGTGTATAGAGTAATCAATACTGCAGATTCAATGATTGGATACAAAACTGATATTTTCAAAAATGTTGGATGGTTTGGAGCAACTTGTGATACAATTGTAAATTTTATTCCGTCTAGACTTACAGGATTAATAATGGTATTTTCTGCTGTAATTTTAAAAAATAATTGGAAAGAATCATACAAAGTTATGATGAGAGATGGTACAAAAACTGAAAGTCATAATGCCGGATACCCTATGGCTGCACTTGCAGGTGCACTTGAAACAAAATTTGAAAAAATAAATCATTACAAATTAGGTGATGGAGAAATTACATTAACACATGATCATATTTACTCTGCAATTACAATAATGAAGCTTACTGCAATTCTTTTCTTTGGACTTGTAACTATTCCAATAATTATTATTTTATCATTAGTTGGATGGTGGATTCATGTTTAAAGAAATAGGATCTGTTTTTTCTTTTTTAATAATTTTTCCATCCTCAAATTCAACTTTAGATAATGTTGCAAAATACATGTACATTTTTCCTATTGTTGGAATTGTAATAGGGCTTTTAATTGGATCATTTGGTTTTGGATTATCTTTCTTTTTAGATCCATTACTAGTTAGTTTGTTAGTTGTTGCATCTATTGTAATAATAACTGGAATTCATCATGCAGATGGTTTAGCTGATTTTGCTGATGGACTTATGGTAAAGGGTAGTAAAGATAGAAAACTTAAAGCAATGAAAGATCTTTCCACTGGTTCTGCAGGTATTGTTGCGATTGTCTTGTATCTTATTGGATTAGTTATTGCAATTTCTCTTACTAGTGGATTTGATTTGTTTAAAGCAATTTTAATTAGTGAAATTTTGGCAAAATTCTCGATGGTTTTAATGGCTAGTTTAGGAAATTCAGCATCACTAGGCTCAAATTCCCCTTTTGTTAAGATAATGAAAGATAAGAAAAAACTTGCAATTGCTTTTCTCATAATGATAGTTCCTGTAATCCTAATTGGTGAAACCACTGGATTGGTTATGTTTGGTGTAACTGTTACTTTAACGATATTTCTTCTAGTCTTATCCACTCGTAGTTTTGGTGGAATTACTGGTGATGTGCTTGGTGCTACTAATGAATTTACAAGATTGGCTTCTTTGATGGTATTTGTATCGATATGATTGGTATTGTAATGGCTGGTGGTAAAGGGTCTCGCATGAGTTTAGATGGTGAAAAACTTTTACTAAAATACAAAAAACCTGTAATTCTCCATGTTGTTGATTCATTAAAAAATTCAAATTGTTTTTCAAAAATTTTTACAATCACTAGCTGTAATTCCCCTAAAACAAAAAAATTATTACAAGAAAATAATATTGAAATTTTTGATACTCCTGGAATTGGTTACGTAGAAGATCTTAATTTGGTATTACAAATTATTCATGATGTGGTTTTAGTAACTTCTGGAGATTTACCACTATTAGATCAACAAATTATACAAAAAATTGCACATCAATATGATTCTCAAAATATTTGGACTAGCATTCTTGTTACAAATAAATTCTTAACTAGTTTAGGAATTCATTCTGATTACTCTGTAAATTTTAATAATCAAAAATGTAATTTTACAGGAATTTCTTTAATAAATGCAGATAAAATCTCTTCATTTGAAAATATGGTTGAAAATTATATTATTATTGATGACAAAAGAATTGCATTTAATCTAAATACAAAGCAAGATTACGATTTACTCAGCACTACCTAAAATTTTACCGTTTATTTTTGCTTTTGAACCTGATGGTTCTGCTATATTATTTCCACAGGAATTACATGCAACTACTGTTGATGCATGAGAATACACAACTTGAATTTCACCACATTCATCACAGTTGACTTTTTGAAATCTACTGGATGGTTTTGGAATTTCAATATGATCTTTTTTCATGCTGCAATCAACTCAAACTTTTTTATTCTAACCCCTTTTTTATTGTATTTCTTTTTACACACAGTACATGTCATAATAGCAGTAACTTTCTTAGTAACTTTTGCTGGTTTTGCTAGTTTTGGGAACTTTTGTCCACCATATCCATGTTTACGTTCTGCGTGTCGACGTTCACCTCTAGCAGAGCCACGTCTTTTCCCAGCTTTGTAAATGGAGACTTTTTGTTCAGTATGTATTTTACATTTTGGACAATACTTTCTCATTACCTTGGGAATGTTCATATCAACAAAACCTCGTCAACCGTAATTTAAGCATTGAATCTATAATAGGTGTAAATCCCAATTAACAATCGTGACTTCAAGCCTATCAAATTCTATTCTTTCTTTGAATTCTGTAGCAATGGGTGACAAAAAAGCTGATCTTGTTTTAAAAAATTGTAATCTGTTGTCAGTGTATACTGGCGAAATTATTCCAAAAACCCAGATTGCAATAATTCATGATAGAATTGCATATGTTGGTCCTGATGCTTCTCATACAGTAGGCCCAAAAACAATATCTATTGATGTAAAAAATAAATACGTAAGTCCAGGTTTTGCAGATCCTCATTTACATATTGATCAATTTGTATTACCATCAGAATTTGTAAAAAAAACACTTCTTTGTGGTGTCACTTCTTTATTTTCTGATCCAATTGATATTGTTAGTGTAGCAGGATACAAAGGATTCAAAGAATTTCTTAAACTTGGAGAAGATTTACCTGTAAGAATTTTTCAAGTTGTACCTGGAGGTCTTCCAGTTGATGCAAAATTTAGTAACAGTAACACTCTTTCACTATCTCAAGAAAAATCTGCAATAAAACATCCACATGTTCTTGGTATGGGTGAAGTTTTTTCATGGACTAAAGTAACTAATCGTGAACCTAAAACTATGAAATCACTTTCATCCATGTTAGAGTGTGATTGTATAATTAATGGACATACTGCTGGTGCTAGTGAAAAAAAACTAAATGCATATGTTTCATCTGGAATACTCTCTTGTCATGAACCAGTTAATTTTGATCAAGTTTTAGAAAGATTACGTCTTGGAATGTGGATAATGATTAGAGAAGGCTCCATAAGACGTGATTTAAAAGAAATTATTCCTCGTGTTTTATCTCATGGAACGTATCTTAATCGATTAATGTTTTGTTCAGATGGTATTGATCCTTTAGATATGACGAAATTCGGTCACATTGATCATTGTATCAGAGAATCAATCAAACTTGGTCTAAAACCAATTGATGCAATTTCTATGGCATCTAAAAATAATTTTGATTATTATAATATGGGAAAAGATCTTGGTGGACTAGCACCTGGAAAACTAGCAGATATTCTAATTTTTGATGATTTGAAATCATTTAAACCAAACAAAGTCTTTGTTGGTGGAAAACTTGTAGTTTCAAATGGAAGTATTGTAACTCCTATCAAGAAAAAAACAATATCACCTTGGATTAAAAAAACTGTTAAACTAAAAAAATTCTCTGCAAATGATTTTCTTATAAAATCAAAAAAGAAAGATATTATTGCAAATACTATTTTTATGCAAACTGAAATAATCACAAAAATTGGTTCAGCTGAACTCCATTCAAAAAATGGTCATGTTTCAGCTTCTTTAGATTCTGATGTATGGAAAGTTGCAGCATTTGATAGAATTCATGGAACAAACAGACACTCTATTGGTTTTCTTGAAAATTTTGGAGCTAATCTAGGTGCATTTGCTTCCACTTGGAGTTTTCATGAAAATGATATGATCGTTATAGGTTCTAATGACTCTGATATGGCAGTTGCATCTAATCACTTAATCAAGAATCAAGGTGGAATTGTCGTAGTTAAATCTGGTAAAATATTAGCTTCTTTACCATTACAATTTGCAGGAATAATTTCAACAGATTCTTTTGAAAAGGTTTCATTAAATTTTGAGAAAATTAATAATTCCATTGTAGATTTAGGTTGCAAATTTTCTAAACCTCATCTTATTCCATTATTTTTGCCCTTCTTGGCTTTACCATCTGTTAGAATTCTTTCAGGTGGAATAGTTGATGTGAAAAAACGAAGTTACATCCAACCGATCAACTAAGTAAATGTTAAAAAGGGGGATTTAGGGGATTGAATCTGAATCTTAATGGCATCAATTCAACAAGGACCAAATGGACCTGTTTTAGTTCTCAAAGAGAGCGCTTTACAACAAAAAGGTAAAGATGCACAAGAAAATAACATTGCTGCAGCAAAATTAGTTGCAGAATTGGTTAAAAGTAGTCTTGGACCACGTGGTCTTGATAAAATGCTAGTTGATTCCTTAGGCGATGTTACTATTACAAATGATGGAGCAACAATTCTAAAAGAAATCGATGTTCAACACCCCGCAGCCAAAATGATGGTTGAAATTGCTAAAACAGTTGATAATGAAGTAGGCGATGGAACAACATCTTCTGTTGTTTTTGGAGGTGCATTATTGGCTAGAGCAGAAGATCTTCTTAAAAAAGACGTTCATTCATCAACTATTGTTGAGGGCTATCAAAATGCCGCTGAAAAAACTCTAGAAATTTACTCAACCTTATCAAAGAAAATTAAACCTGATGATAGAGATTCACTTCTTAAAGTTGCCACTACTAGTATGCAATCAAAATTAATTTCTGAAGATAGTGGAATTTTATCAAAAATTGTTGTTGATGCAATTCTAAATATTGCAATTAAGAAAGGTGATGAATATTCTGTTGATCTTGAAAATCTTAAAGTTGAAAAGAAATCTGGTGGTTCAATTCAAGATACACAAATCATAAAAGGTATTGTTTTAGATAAAGAAATTGTTCATAGTGGAATGCCTACTAAAATTGAAAAGGCACACATTGCATTAATTAATTCAGCATTAGAAATTGAAAAAACTGAGATGAGTTCAGAAATTAGAATCACTGACCCAACACAAATGCAGATGTTCTTAGAAGAAGAAAATAGGATGCTAAAAACTATGGTTGATAAATTACACGATGTAGGAGCTAATGTTTTGGTTTGTCAAAAAGGAATTGATGACATTGCACAACATTATCTTGCAAAACATGGCATTATGGCTATTCGTCGTGTTAAAGAAAGTGATATGATTAAACTTACTAAAGCAACAGGTGGACGTGTAATTAATAATCTTGATGATCTTTCAGAAAAAGATCTTGGCTATGCTGATTTGGCTCAACAAAAGAAAATTGAATCTGATAAATGGGTATTCATTGAAGGTTGTAAACATCCACAGTCTGTTACTTTGCTAATTCGTGGAGGCTCACAAAGAGTAATTGATGAAGTTGATCGTTCTATTCATGATGCGTTAATGGTAGTAAAAGATGTAATTGAAAAACCTGAAATTGTTGCAGGTGGTGGAGCACCAGAAGCATTTGCAGCATCACAACTTAAAGAATGGGCCAATAATTTTGATGGAAGAGAACAACTTGCAATTAAAAAATATGCTGAAGCACTAGAAACTATTCCATTGACAATTGCGGAAAATGCAGGAATGGATCCAATTGATACTATGGCCACTCTAAGATCAAAACAAAATCAGGGTCAAAAATGGACTGGTATTGATGCTAGAAATACAAAGATTGCTGATATGTTAGCAATTGATGTTGTAGAACCAATTGTTGTTAAAGAACAGATCATTAAATCTGCAACAGAAGCAGCATGCATGATTCTTAGAATAGATGATGTAATTGCAGTATCTGGTGGTTCAGGTGGCGGCATGCCTCCAATGGGATAAAATTTTAGTTAAAACTAAAACCTTCTAATCTTCATACATCATTGTTGTACAAAATAGGTGTTGATTTAGGTGGCACTAAAACCGAATCTATTCTGTTAGATGAAAATTTAATTGTTCTAGAAAGAAAAAGAATTTCAACTCCACAAAATGATTATCAAGAAATTGTTAAAACAATTTCATCTTTAGTTTTAGATATTTCTAAAAATATTTCAGATTTCTCTGTAGGTGTTTGTACACCTGGTACAATTTCTAAACAAACTGGATTGATAAAAAATAGTAATACTCAATGTTTGATTGGACGATCATTTAAAGAAGATCTAGAGAAAAATTTAGGAAAAAAAATATCTATGGAAAATGATGCTAATTGTTTTGCAATGGCTGAATCTACAATGGGTGTTGCTAAAAAATTTAATTTAGTTTTTGGTGTAATTATGGGTACTGGTGTTGGTGGTGGAATTGTAATTGATGGGAAACTTCATCGTGGTAGAACTAACATTGGAGGTGAATGGGGGCATCATACTTTACATCGAAATGGAAATCTTTGTTATTGTGGTAAAACTGGGTGTACTGAGACCTACATCAGTGGACCATCTTTGGAAAAACGATGGACTATGTTAACTGGAAATTCTTTATCTCTCCCTGAAATTCTTTCTAATCTTGATAGTGAGATTGGACAAAAATGGAAAGATGAATTTTTAGAAAATTTTGGATACGGACTAGCTAATGTAATTGATATTTTAGATCCTGATGCGATTGTTCTTGGAGGAGGGTTATCAAATATTGATTTTCTGTATACCGAAGGAAAACAATCAGTGTATAGTAAAGTTTTTTCAGATTTAGCTGATACACCAATTATCAAAAATAAGTTAGGTGATTCTGCTGGTGTGTTTGGTGCTGCGTTATTAAATTAAACTTGAAAACTATTCACAATATTTATTTTTAATTTTTAAAATCTTTTCAACTATATTATTTACATCCGCATCTAATTCTGTACTAATTAGAACTAAACCCGCGCCACCAACAGGAATAGTTATTCGATAAATTTTTTCATATTTTGCTAATGCAAAAATTGGTTTTCCAATTTTCTCTGATGTTTTTTTCCGTGTTGACCATCTATACACTGCATGAGATAACGATAATTCTGTTTCTTCTCTTGATAAGTAACTTTTCAATCCTGAACGCATCTTATCGTAAAGTTCACCATAATCATATACGCCCACATATCTAATTTTTTTATCACATTCTAAAATTTCATCACAAATTTTTTCATATTCCAAATTTATCACTACTGTGGTTCAATGGTTGCAGGTGGTTTACTTGAAATTGTATAAGTCACCCATGTAACATCTTCAATTTCATTTGTAATTCTATTACTCATTTTTTCTAATAGTCCATGTGGTAATCTAGTCCAATCTGCAGTCATTGCATCTATTGAATCTACAACTCGTATCATTACTATGTTTCCATATCTTCTCTCATCACCAACAACACCTACCGCACGATCATCTCCTACTGCTGCATATGCTTGCCAGACTTTATCATACCAACCTGCTTCAATTAATTCTTCTTCTACAATCTTACTTGCTACTTTGGAAATTTGTAGTTTAATTGGTGTAACTTCCCCAATAATTCTTACAGCAAGTCCTGGACCTGGAAATGGATGTCTCATGAAAAGTTTTTCTGGTACTTCAAGAATTTTTGCTATTTCTCTTACTTCATCTTTGTATAATTCTCTTAATGGTTCTAAAATTTCTAAGTTAAGCCAATCTGGTAATCCTCCTACATTATGATGAGATTTAATTACAGATGCTGGTCCTTTTGAAACTCCACTTTCAATTACATCTGGATAAAGTGTACCTTGAGCTAACCATTTGAAAGGTCCATTTTTTTCTGCAAATTCAGTAAAAACATGAATGAATTCTTCTCCAATTATCTTTCTTTTTCTTTCAGGATCTTCTACTCCTTTGAGTTTTCCAAGAAAACTATCAGTTGCATTAACTGCTGTAAAATTCACCTTGAAATTGTCTTTGAACATTTCTTCAACTTCTGTTTCTTCGTTTAATCTTAACAGACCATTATTCACAAAAACACATTTGAGTCTATCACCAATTGCTTTGTGAATTAATAACGCAACAACTGTGGAGTCTATCCCTCCACTAACCCCACAAAGTACATTTCCTTCTATTTTTGAAATTTTTTCTACAGCTGTATCTATGAAATCCTTCATAGTCCAATTTTGTTTTGCTCCACAAACTTTCAAAACAAAATTCTTAAGAATTTCAGTACCTTGTTCTGTATGGATAACTTCAGGATGAAATTGAATTCCATAAACTGATTTTTCATCTGATGCAATTGCTGCAGATTTTGCACCTTCTGTATGTCCTATAATTTTAAATCCTGGTGGAATTTCTTCTGCTTCATCTCCATGACTCATCCATGCTCTAACTGATTCCCCTATACCACTAAGAAGATCATTGTCATTATCAATTGTAAGTAATGATGAACCATATTCTTTGTTTGCTCTTTTTACTTTACCACCATATTTGTTTACGATTAATTGATGTCCATAACAAATTCCAAGTAGTGGTAAATTCATATCAAAAATTTTGTCATCTGGAATTGGGGCATCTGAATTATACACACTTGCTGGCCCTCCTGAAAAAATTATTCCCTTTGGATTATGTTTTTGTAATTCTTCGTAACTAATATCATAAGGAACAAGTTCTGCATAAACCGAAAATTCTCTAATTCTTCTACAAATCAAATGGCTATATTGAGATCCAAAATCTAAAACTACAATTTTGTCCATACTATCACTTGTTGACATTTTCAAGCATTCGTGTTAATGACCAACCTACAGTGTTGATTAATTCATTCACTC
>SPKZ01012329.1_pt1 | contig 18844 bp, 23 predicted proteins | sample 2456571 | NCBI WGS metagenome assembly SPKZ01 (sample SAMN11192286, study PRJNA482655) | marine metagenome | biome: ENVO:00000447; feature: ENVO:00000244|ENVO:00000211|ENVO:00000569|ENVO:00002023; material: ENVO:00002151; isolation source: ocean water from marine abyssalpelagic zone ... | reverse complement strand
CAAACTTGTAAAGATTGAACAAGGAGAAATGAGCCTAAAGGATTACATCAAAGAAGTTGAAAGTAAAATTATTGACAAAACCGTTTAAAAACCGTTCGAAAGAACATGAGGGGTAGGGTTAAAAATGAGTGTTAGGTTCTTATCCCTAGTGAACAATTAGGGGCCTTGCGTGGGTTCGAATCCCGCACCTCTCACTAACTTAAATACGTTCGGAAACGGACACAATACATACACTATGACTAAAGAGGAATTCGCTATAAGTTTAATACCGGGATTTGAGGCAAAGTGGGAGATTTACAATAGCACTCCTGAAAAACTGATAGGCAGGAAAGTTGTTGCTGTTAGATCCGGTTTTGGTTGTGGCCCTGCTGGTGGCACCGTTATGGTGATAGATTCAATCAAAGACGGTTGGGTTAGGCTTAAAGACCCAAGCGGAGATAATGCAAACGGATGGGCTACAAAATACGAAACGTGTCATTTAGATTTTAAATTTATAAACAAATAAACCGTTCAATGAAAGTAGTAAGAACAGCCAACGGATTAACTCCGGGTAAGAAAGTTTACGAATGTAGTACTTGCGGTGTATTATTCAACTGGGACAAAAATTCAAGTTGGTACGGCAGCTACAAAGACATGGAAGAAAAACCACATTTGATAAAATACTATTGCAGTGACAAATGCTGCGATAAATAAACCGTTCGACTATGACACAAGAACAGAAAGCACATGATTTAGTTGAAAGTTTTTCCATGTCAATTAGCCCGCTGGTGGGTATTGAAATAGGTAAGATGCTTGCAACTATGGCGGTAGATGAAATCATAAAAGACTACCAAAACAGTATATCCACCCTACCTGAATACAAACACGCTTATGATGGTGGGTTATGGTGGTGGCAAAGAGTTAAAGAAGAAATTGAATTGATAAAATAAACCGTTCGGATGAATAACCAGGTAGATAAGATAAAGCCGTTTAAGTTTGAAGACACCCTATGCGTTACAATTAACCAATTTGCACAACTGGAAGATGTAACACGGCGAACAGTCCACGCATGGATTGATAAAGGGGCAATTAACTATTCGGGGCTAATGGATGGCGAAACTGAAAAGAAGTTTATTCACATCAGTAGTCTAAGCGCGAAGGGTTTGAAAGGTTTGGATATTTAAACGCCAAAGATTTTAGCCAACTCCTTTAGCTCGTCCATTGTCACCCAACCTTTAACTAATGCGATTATCAGCAAGCTAGGAACCGTTGCAGAAACTAGAACACGTGTAAATTTAAGCCAATCAAACGCGCCTTTTGGATTGTCAACCGTATCTTCAACGGCGTTTGTTATGGCTCCACCTGTAACCATGTTGTCTGCGATTTTTGCAGCGGTGATTCCTACTGTTTTAGCAATGTTTTTAATGTTCATTGTTAAAATGTTTTTGCGGGTTAATAGGGTTTTGATTGAGTTATTAACAAGTTAATGTATAACCAACTTAAACGGCTGGCCTTTCATTATGGTTTCAAAGTTCTTAACCGTGTCACGGCTATTCACAACATCCTTCAAACCATCTTTGTTAATATCCATGAAGTCAGAACCCAAAGAAATGCAACCTAGTAATTGACTAGCGAAATTTGCTGAATGAATACGGATGCCTGAACGACCTGGTACATCTTTAACCAAATACATCATTCTACCATATTTAGGAGAATGTGTCATTTCAACGTCATAGGTTCCGGTAGGAATGCAGCTAACACCGCGTTCGTTGTTATTCCATCCTAATTCCATTGTCTTGGCCTTGAATATAATTTCATTTCCATCGATCACAACCAGCCTTCCAGTAGTTTGTACATCGCTTATCGGCCACTCCCTAAGTATTACAACATTCATTTTCAGAATTCTTTTAAAAGAAATTATTACTTACCATCATACATTTGGCCGTTAAATTTTAGCAAACCCTCAATCTTCGCTATCCTTTCAGTATTATCGTTCAACCTCTTGGCATGCTCTTTATTTACAGACTCAACATCGCCCATTCTTTTGTCGTGAATTTCGCTCTGTTTGTCCATGTACCTCGATAACCCGGTAATTGTTGCGTCTAGTTTTGTCGTGCTGTTCTCCAAATTTCTGCAAAGCAGTTTAAGCGCCGCAGTCTCTTCCATGGACATTTCCACAACACGGTCAACATATTTCTGAATCTTATCAATAAAATCGTGATACTGTTTATCGCGCTCCGTCTGCCTGTTCTCGTTGTCTTCGTTTTTTTTGTCCTGGTCAGTTATGTGCCTTTTTACAAAGAAAGCTGCAATACTTAATAATATTGCGCCGCCGCCCAGCAGAACCCAAATCATGACCTCCTGCTTATGAATTAAAGACTCGCTTATTGAATTTAGAACAATCATAAATTTGAATTTTAACAAAAGCGCGCCCTTAAATTATTCTGTCTCAACCTGAATTCAACTTCAACCGGCACTTCTTGCGCGTCACCATCCCACTGCGGTTCATAATCTCCCTCATGATCAACGCCAAGGTCAACAATTTGGCCGGCTCCTGCTGGATTGGTGCTATTGTAGTCGGTTATGTATATTGCGTCAGAAGTAAGAAGTTCAACTTTTATAAAGTCGTGCATCCAATACGGCAACGCTTCAACCAACAACCTGTAAATAGGTTCCTGATTGTTTTCAACTGGCACTGATACGCCGTTTGATTGCCTATACCTTTCCTTTTCATAGGTAGTCGTAGGGTAGCTAAACATTGAACTAGGCAAACGCAGTTGATTAAACCATTCAACGCCTACTAGGTTAACAAATTGATCTGGGCTTTTCCAGTTGCCAAATATTTGATTCTGGGTAAAATCTATTCTTACAGTGCTATCAACGCCTAATGCGCTGTAAACTTTAAGATCAAAAGGGAATGAATAGGTTTCAAGCTCGTTTGTGTTGATGTCAGTTAGCACATAACGCACCTGATAAGTTCCAACGCCAAATGCGGACAAAACACTTTGCCAGTTGAATAAATACCCAACATAGTTAATTGAATCCTTTACATGGAACTTGTAAGGGAAGTAGGTTCCGTAAGTGCTATCGGTTAATGTTGCAACTGCTACACCATCCTTTTGCAATTCCATAGAAACAGAATCAATAAAATCACCAAACCCTTCCCGCACCGCTGATTGGTCATTTTCGTAATTCGTGCCGCCTGAAGTCTTGGCAAATACAGGGATGCAAAAACAACATTTAGCCGCTGTGTTTGTTGGTATTTCCAAAGTTGGCCCACCGATACCAGAATTTTTATTAATGCCAGTAAACGAAGCCTTCCAAGCTTCACCAATATCAACCGGCGGCTTATCAGTAACGCCAAAACCGCGCAACCTTTGCCGCTGCTGCGTCTGTTTAAGACCAATTCCAAAACCTCGTAAAACGTATGCCATTAATGACCGGGATCAAATGAAACTCTAAATTGAACAAATGTGCCGTTTTGCTGCGTTGCCTCACCTATAACGTATGCAGGGTTACCGTTTGACCTATTGGAAGCGTCAAGCGTTACTACATCATTCCAGTTGAAATCTTTATAGGTTTGGTTATTTACTAAATCCGTCGCATCAATAATACTGTATCTAAACTCAACCGTAACCCTTTTAGGGTTTGAATCTGTTATGTCAGAATCAATTGCACGACCAGCTGCAAAGTCATTAGCCAGCCACCCAACTATTTCTTCCATCGGATTCTGCAAAGCCGTTAGGTTTATAGCAGTCGTTTCAAACTGCGCAAACAATGCAGGGTCAGTCGGGTAAATATCTCCGTTTGCATCGTATGTAACATTTCCGTTATCCGTTCCACCAGTAACTTCTGCACTTTGTGAATTAAGCATTATAGCCGCTGAATAACGACCTATTTGCTTACCATCACTACCCGCGTTTATAATAGGGCTTGCAGGGTTTAATGTACAATCGTAACCAGCAGAATCGGTGTCGTTGAATTGTGGGTCTACCTCAACCGAATTATCATTAAATAGCAGTGTTTGGGGTTCGGCTTGATATGCTGCTAAACTTGAAAAAGGGCTTCCCGGCACTGGTGTTCCGGCAGGGCCACCAGCCGTATTATGGAATAGGTTAAACGGTACAACATCGTTATAAATACAGTTGTTATCAGCAAAATCCGAATCACCATCAAAAGCCACGTCGCTGCATTCGTAGTAAACGTTATTATCATGCCTTACCATACCTAACATGAACGTGCTGCAAAACATAAACGTCGATCTCCTGCATGATGCTAAAGGTGTAGCGGTACGCTTTGAAGTAACTGATGTCATATTATACAACACACACTCTTCGATATCCGTGTTTTTGATGCTTGATGGCCCTAAATTCATTTGCGAATCACGCATAAAAATACGTCTAATTGTAATGTCAGTTACACCTACTGAAAACACACTCGAATACCCAAAAATCTCAATACCTCCGTTAGTACCGTCTAATGTTATATTAGTGATAGAAAAGGCGCTTCCGACCGTGCTTGTACCGTCAAAAATACAGTATCCGTCAGCTAATATCGTCCAAGTTCCGGCGGCTGATAGCACTTCATTACATTCTCCGTTAAACACTATAGTACCTGGTGATTCATTTGTCAGACAGTACTGCAAAGTCGCATAAGGGTTTGACGTTGTGCCGTTGCCTGGAGCATCAACACCGCCTTTTGTATCCACATAATAATCTCCTGTTCTATGCCAAGCCATTTATCAAATTGTTGTAACGAAATAACCAATCTCCCTAATAGCACTAAACAACCTATGAGTAGTTGAATGATGGTAAATTGGGCAAATCTTTATTTCGTAATTATTTTTAACATCTATGTGTTTCCACTCAGTTCTTCGTTCCGCTGAAGGCTGGCCCGATGGACTGCAAACCTCTGTTAAAATGTTTTGTTGCGCTGTGCTATTGATAACAGAAAATACATAAACTTGCGCCGCGTCCGTTTGTTGGTGCATCTTCTTCGTATCATCCCATTGAATAGGGTTTTCTTCAGTATGTCCGGGTAAGTTTATCAATGCCATATCATTACATTACTCTAGCCGAAATTACGAATAATTGACCGGTTCCGGGTGTTGGGAGCTTTGTGTGGTCTATTAAACATTCAGCGGTGTATACATTTGATGCTTCAGTTACTTTGAGAATCAGCGGAAAATTAATTTCATCACTAGACTTCATGTAAGTATTCCCGTCTGTCTCGTATTTATTTGCAAATCGGGTTATTCCGTTTTTGTCATCAGTTTCTTCAAGTCTTACACGCACAATCATTGCAACTTCAGAAATGCCCGGCGGCACCCCTATTGATTCAGCACTTACACGTATTAACGTAGGTGAATCAAGATAGATTTGATTGCCCGGAATTTGAACCAATGTAACCGGATCGAGTGCAATAACTGCTTCGTTAATCCAGTTTGTGTTTGATTCGTAGTCATTGATTGTTAAAGCCCTTTCAATTGTTTGCTGTGAAATTAGGCCGTCTTCTTCAATAACTACTTCAAGTACGTGTTTAACCGACCAACCTGAAGTACTGGCGTACCTGTACCAATTTTCATTTAATCCGTTCTGTGGCTGCGTTTGGTCAAGAAATTCACCATCAACACCGGCTTTTGCAACCCAATCTTCCCAACGGATAGTAAAAGGCCATGCAACGGTGTAGCTGTACTGACCAGATAAAGGTACATCGTTAACCTGATCGCGTTTAAGTATTACATCGCGCCGTATTTCACCGGCCGGTATACGCAGCGCGTTTTCGCTTGAATAGTCAACGAATTGCGCGCCGCCTATCTCTTTGGCGTTGCTCATGTCGTATTGGAACTGATCAAGTGTAAATTGTTGACTTCCTGACTTTGTGGCTACTATCTTGCTGGCTACCGTTTGAATTGTTGCGCCGTTGCTGCGATCAATTACAAATGAGCTTTTAGCGACTAAGTTGTCTTCAGGGAAATAACTGGTTAAAAGGTTGCTTTCTGATAAATCGTTGTTTTTGTGATCAAGATAAACCGTGCTTCCTGTTACCACGTCTGTGGTTAGGAACTGGTAGGTAAATTCCTGCGAATCAATTAGCAGCGTTACAAGATCTGAAGCAGAAGTTGCAAATGCATGGTTTTGAACGGTTGCAGCAATCAGGTAGTTTTTAGCCGATGCCGGTGTGATCTTGTTAATCACTCCCGCGTTTAGGTTAATGGTTGCTGTAACGTCAATCTGTGAAGCCGAAACAAAAGTTACCACGACATTTGTCAAAACCTGGCGGTCTGTTCCAAATTGAAAACCATTCACCGCCGCTGCGCCTTCTGTTTGAAATGCTTGATCGAATACGAAGTTCTTATCAAGATAGTCTGGGTTAGTCGGTTGTATGTATTCATCAGCGTCTTCAGGTAACCACCAAAAAGATAATGCAACTTGTGAATTACCGGCGCTAAATGGGTTAATGTTTGTATTGGTTATGCTGAATGAAATGTCGTATGTTTCCGTACCACCTTCAACCAGTTCCAGCTTTGAAATGCTTGTTGCATCACTTACGCGGGTGTATGTTATTGGTGTGTGGTCGTAAAAGTTTGTAGAACCATTGAAGCGCTCGTCAAACCATCCCGTATTCCCGTCACGATCATCAAGTTCAAAGGTGTAATTCCTATTCGGGTCAAGTCCTGAAGGCTTTAATTCAAGCTTGAAAATATGTTTTAAAGTCGCATTATCAAGGAAGTAAGAAGGCGCGGTGCTGTTTTCAAAATCATCCTGTTGACCAGCTACAAACAACGGAACGATGTACGTAGTTAAATTGATTCGGAACTTTTGAAAAGTGCCGTGATTCAATCCCGTTAACGTTGCGCCTGTTACTAATCCTGTGGCATCTTGACTAAAATTCCAGTTGAATCCATTTTCAGCAAACAGGTTCACCGGGCTTGTGTTGGTGTGGTCTGCAAATTGCGTCTGGAATACTTGCGTTTGTCCCGTTGTTAGGCTTTCGTAACTGGTTGCCGCATCATTCTCGATCATGTTGGAGAAGAACCGCAGACCGTTGATCGGCGTTGTGTTCTTGATAAAGTTGGCTGTGTACGTCGATTCACCAGCCAGTAAGCCAGTAACACGAATTAAGTTACTGCTTATCTTTTCGGTAATAGTATAGTTACCTATTCTGTTACCAGAATTAACATTTATGGTATCACCTACGTAAAATTCAGCGAATCGGCTGGCGTTGTTATCGTCACGAATAAATCCGGTAGGATCAAGTAAATCGGATGGCTCGAAGGTAACTGGTAAATCAGTAGTTGGGGCAACAAAGTTTTCAAAACGAAATTCAATTTCAACATCAACACGCTGACCAATACCACCCATTAACCAATCAACCTTTTCCGGTCGGAACTGATTCCCGTATTCTAGTTTTTCGATGAATACACTAGCCATCTTTAAAGCGTTGTTTTAGGTCGTTCAAATTCTGCTTTAGTTCGTTGTTAGCCTCTTTCGCTGCTTTCCGCATTTCTTCTGCTTGCTGTGGTGGTACGTTGTCTAACGCTCCGGCCATGATGGTATTTAATAACGGGGAGACCTTGTTTAAGTCCTTTGCAACCCGTTGGGCTATGCTTTGCAACTCTTTTATTTGTCTGTCGTTACTTTCCATCTGGCGTATTTATTTCTTGGGTGAACTCTGTCGCGTAAAACTCTCTAACACGGTAATCAATGGACGCTGTTTGCTTCATTGGTTTCCATTTCAAAGATTCAATTCGCGCTTCATCCCCATTTTCATCTAAAATTAAGGAATTGCGGTAAACTTTCAGGAAGTCATCGAAACAGAACTTTACCAAAGGAGCTTTGTATCGCACCCATTGATTAGGTGTTTCGGTTCCAACATCAGCAAACAATTCAATTTGATGGTAGGCTTTGAAGATTGTTTCACTAGACATTATAGTGTCGTTGGACGGGTGTATTCTGTACCCTTTTGGATCGCCACCACCTTTATCTTCCAGAATAAACGCCTTCGGAACACTTACAACGTCAGCTTCAAGCATTAACATGCCGATACGCTTGTCAATTATCTCATGAACGTTAAAAGTAGGTATTGGCTCAATATCTGGGAACTCGATTTTGATACCGGTCAAGCCTACAAATGCAAAAACCTTGTTTAGTTTCTCAACCGAATTTGCAAGGAAGTTGATTGCAGCAATACCGCCATTTGCAATACCTCTAAACAATTGTATCAAAGGATTTGCAACCTTTATTATCTGGTTGAATATTTCTTCGTTACGGTTCAGCTTCTTCTTCTGCCGTCCATGTGCTAAACCTGTCGCCCTTACTTCAGCACCACCACCAACCAAACGCGATTTGTCAATAATTGCGCCATCTGGTATGACTGTTTTGACTTCAGTTATTGTTCCGTGATACTCTTCGTAAGTGTTTACATCGGTAGGATCGGTGTCGTACTCTAAAACGTACGTACTGCGTAGTTCATCGCTATTCTTTTTGCTTTCTTCGATCTCAACTGATGGGATTCTGTACTCAGGGCCATCACTTACAGGCTCATCACGCCTTATAAATGTCATGACACCGTCAGCAACGATAATTTTGGCGTTGAATAGTTCGGAATATTGTCGCACCATATCACCAAAGGTTCCTTGATAAACGCCGTTTTGCTCGTTTCTATCTGGATTCAAGAACCCAAATATTTTTTCGTTCAACGTTTCAGGTGTAAAGTACTTCTTCGGCAGGTGAAATAGGTCGTAATATGGGCTTTCTTTGTCCGTTAAAATGGGGCTTTCAAATTCTAAACCTAAGTGTTCACAACCTTTTATAAACAAATCACGCACATACATTCCTGCGTGATACTTAACCGGCTGTATAATCAGGTCAAACAAGTCAATGAATAGTTTTATCAAACGCGCAAACAACAAAGTACCGTAAACTATTTTAGCGATCAATTCAAATATTTCCGGAACATCAATAACCGTGGCAGATTGACCAACATCGGAAGAACTTTCTGTTACAAGGCTCAACAACTCTATTTCAATGTAGAATATCTGCGAGAACAGTATAAAACCATCAACGGCGTTGTTTTTACGATTCCTAACATAAGGCACAAAAACAAAATCATCTTTTGTGATAACGCCTGATTTGCGGTATAGGTATTCAAAAGTGAAGCTGTCTATGTTGGTGTTCATCCAATCAATGCCGCCTGCATCAATCGCAGTGGCTACAACCTTGTTTGAACTAAGTTGGTGATCTTGTGTAAAGTCTAGCAACCTTCTAAAATCACGGCTAACACCATCCTGAACCAGTTTGATATTCAAGTCGATGCCCTGAAAGATTTTACCGCTGTTTATGTGGTCGAGTATCAGCTTTGCATCTTCGTTTACAAAAATCCATTGCTGATTAGTAACCCTTGCCTGTGGTGCATCCTTATCAAACAAAAGTTCAATTTCTAAGTCTTCCAGGTTGAAAGGCGTTCCGGCGTTTTGGCCGTTTAGCTGTATTTGAATTTCAAAAGCCATTACGTTACGTTACGCCCTCCTGTGCGTTTAGTTGGTCGCTTCTTCTGTTCTTCCAGTTGCAATTGCGTTAAAATGGATGCTTTGCCGTAATCGTATATCGGTGTAGGCTGTGACTTGATAGCCTGCTTAACGCTTTTCAACTCCATTATCATTTGTTGATACATCTCCATATTAACCGCCGCGCCTGTGTGCCTTGTAGATGGTGCGTTGTTAATGTAGTTGTTAAGTATTTGTGGAGCCAAATACGATTTGTTTTCAGCGATCCATTCATCTTCACGGCCTTTGTTTAATGCTGTGGCTAGTCCTGCATTCGCTGCCGTTCCTTTTGCGGTGATCACTGATTCACCACGTGACAACCAAGCTAGAATATCATCACTCGTTGTTGTTCCCGGCCCTTTCAAGTCTTCAGTACCAGTTGCAAAGGCTCCGGCAATACCACGACTAACCAACAACTCACGCAATGCCTTGACGTTTGCAGTTTCTGGGTCAGTCTGTGCAAATCCTGAAGCCAAACGCAGAAAGAAAAGGATTTCCTCACGTTTGCGCTGTTCGTCTTCCACCGATTTACGATCCCGTTCAGCTTGTGCGATTTGTTCCTTTTGAAACGCTATTTCAGTATCGCTTCCAAGTTCTGCAAGCTGTATTTGTCGGTCAATCTGCTTTTCACGGCTGGCAATTTCACGGTCAATTGAGGATAAACGGGCTTGGTTTCTTCTGTCAATCTCACGCAATATTGAATCCGTAACCTCTTTCGCTGTTTGAATTTGCCTTTGTGCCGCCGCTTCGTTTGCCTTTTCCCGTTCGTCTATTGATTTCAAAATAGCATCCTGTTCAGCGTCTAGGTTTTCTTGATCAAATTCAGGCTGTATTGAATCGAGTTCTTGGTCGGTTAAATCCCTGTAAAGAGAATTTACTTCACCAAGTGATTTAACAATATCTTGCAATGTAATATCTTGCTCTTTTAGCGCTTCAGTGTTAGTAATTACTGCACTTGTGTTTGTGTTAAAATTTCCTGTTTGCTCAACAACCAAAGAGTTAATATCAATACCTTGCTTTGCTAATTCAGCATCAATTTCAGCTAGTTCCTTTGTTGCATTTTCAGCCGTTACAATAGTATTTGCCAATCTTACAAACTGTTCTGCTTGTTGAACAGTAGCAGGAACTAATTCATTAGCTAATTGGCTTGAAAGAGCAATATTACCACCAATAGAAACCGATTGAGCATTAGACACGTCCACATTTGACTCTGCAAGTAGTTGATTTGCCCTAATCTGTTCTTGACTAGCTTCAAAAGTAGCTCTTGCTGCCTCTCCTGCCTCAATTTGAACCTGCAACCTAAGTCTTTGCGCAACTAACTCCTTTGCTTGCTCAGTCTGTAAAGCAATTTGAGCCTGAATATTTCTTAAAATCTCTGCCCTATTTAGTTCTAAAGCGCCTGTTTCAGCATTAATAGCTACAACTGATTCTCCAAACCTTTCAATTAATTTATTTGTAACACCATCCAATTCAACCTTTTGCTGTGTTGTCAGTTCTTCTTGTTTTATCAACCTATCATAACTTGCAAGTAATGATTGGTTTTCTTCGGCTAAGAACCTAGTTTCTCTAGCTAATTCAAGGGTAGACCTGTTTACATCATCAATTCCAGAGGCTACATTTAGTAAGTCAGCAGCAAAATCAACAACATTCCTAATAAATTCGCTTAAAGCTCCATCACCCCTATCAATACTTAAAACAAAGCCCTCCCATGCGGAAGTAAGTAATGTAATACGACCTTGCAAAGTGTTTAGCTGTGTTTGCGCTGCTTGTTCTGCTGCTCCGGCTGAATTGTTTAGTGATTCGGTTAGATTATCAGTTGCCTTTATGTTTTCAGCTAATACGGAAGCAGAAACCGCCGCACGTTTACCAAATTCATCCGTAGCCGCCGTTAATTTATCTTGATTTTCAATAACTTTATCAAGCACCTGTTCATAGGTTAACCCTTGCGACGCTGATTCAATGAAAATATTTCTTAACGCTGTTGCGGAACTACTCGCATCAATACCCGAATCAGATAATTTACCTAACAAAGCAAGTAATCTAGTAAAAGGTATGCCAGCTTGATTTGCAGCGCCACCCACAATAGGAATGGCTGTAGCAAGTCTTTGGAAGTTTAAAGCACTCTGTTGAGTAGACGCGGTTAACGAATCAATAATACCTGGAGCATCTTCAGTATCTAAATCCCTAAAAGTTCTGACAATCGCACCAACTAATTCTGCCGTTTCCGCTGTCTCTGACCTTAAAGCAATAGAACCATTAATTAAGGCCGGTGTTAAATCAATTATCTCACTTTGAGTAAAACCTAGCCTAGCTAAACTTTCTTGCAATTGAAGTACTTGTGTAGCACTCTTTGCAGTTGTTGCACCTAACTCTTCTGCTTGTTCTGTTAATTCTGTGGTTTCATCAGTTGTAACACCTAATACGCTGGCTAGATTTGCAACGCCCTGATCATAGTCACTAATTATCCTAAAACCTGAAGTAAGAACTCTTTGAAGCCCAGTAATAACAGCGGTAAACGCAACAAAACGCACAGCCAAAGTTTTAACCCCTTCACGAACTCCATTCAATGCGCGTTCATACCTACCAACACTACGTTGTGAACGGCCTACTGTGCGATCAATATCTTTTAATCTAGTATCAAGCTTCTGTATTTCTTCACGCAAACCGCGGGCAACACGTGTGTTTCCACGGCCTCTAGCGGCCAAATCTTGATAACGGCGTATTAGGTCGTTTAATTCCCTTGATTGTTGTTTGTATGCGTTTGTACTGTCTCTCTGTGCTTGTGCTTCTTTTCTGGCTGCTCTTTCAACTCGTTCACGTTCCCTAGCTTCTGCACGTTTACCCCTAGCAATTGTTTGATTCAGCTTTTCTTCAGCTTCAATTGCCCGGATTACTTCCTTTTCGGTTTTTAACTCCTGTTGCTTTGCCTTTTCTGCTTGTTGCCTTGTTCGTGATTCGGCTTGAATAGCCCTTTCAAGATCGGCTTCAGCTTTTATCTCTTGTTGCGTGGTCTTTAATCGTTCGCGCTTTACCTTTTCAAGTTCTTTTTCTAGCCCGATTTGAATTTTACGCTGCTTTTCAATCTCCTTTGCGAGTGCTGCAACTTGTTTTTCACTGTCGGCTAACTCCTTTATTCCGGTTACGCGGTCAAGCTTGATGCCGCCGAAAGACTTTTGAATGCGTTTGGCAGTGTCAATAGCTGACTTTTCAAGCTCTTTGTTCTTCTCAATGCCAACCTGTAGAGCCTGAACGTAAGGACTGATAAGTTCATCCTTACTTGTGAAGACCTGTTTACTATCAATTCTTGCCATTTGCCTGCTTTTCAATCATTTTTAAGGCGGTGTAAAACTCCAAAACACTCCACTCCTTTGTGTTAACACGACCGGCCCCGGAATGCTTACCCACTAAAATAGCCAATTCAGCCAACTTATTCGGTTTATGCCTGTTTGCCTCAGTCATTTGCATTTGCTTCATCAGGTAGCCTGCCTGCGTGAAATAATGGCGATCACCTGTGATTATTCCCTTCAATTGCAGTGAAACAATTTTTTTGCGCTTCTTCAGGTTAATTTTGTATCCGGATGGTAACCCGAATTCGTCAATATACTGCTGTTGTAACACATCCCAAATTTCGGAAAGTTTGCCAACTTCTTCTTCAGTCAGTTCTTCACTAAATGGAACTTTCAACAAGAATTTCAGGTCATTGGTTCGACTTACCTTATCCCAATTGTATACAGGCAACGTATCAATATCCTGATATGCGCAACCATCAAGCCAAGAGTGCGCGCCTGAACTCTTCCTGAACACGCGGGAGAATAAATTCAATAAGTATCGCCAAACTTTCATCTGTTAAACCAATCATTTTGCGCCCGAATCGATCAAAGTTTTCTTCGCCAATCCGTGCAATGTTTGCTGAAATAATAGCCAAACCGCGCTGAACGTCGACACGGAAAGACTTGTAAAATACACCCTCGTCAAATAAGGTGATGCGGTCTGTGGGCAAGTTTTTACGCTGCTTTTCTTCAATTGTACGCCTTGAATACCCGCCGCGTGGATCAATAGAACGCAATTCAACGCCTTCGCTGTCAATACCCTTGTCAAATAACTGATCGCCTGTATTTAGATCAATTATCTTCTGTTTAACTTCTTCACGGTCAAACACACGGAGAAACACTTCTTCAGGGTCAATTGATCGGGCTTTTTTGATTGCGTCTTCTAATGCCATAAAAAAAGGGGGCTATTTGCCGCCCCCCTCCTTTTCGTTTTTGCTAGTAGTCCGTTTCGGTTTTCGCTTTGGCTTCGGTTTGTTAGCTTTCTGGAACTCTTCAATTCCTTTCCAAGTTGCTTCAGCTTGTCCACCTAATGCCTTACCGTGTGCGCTGTGAAAATCATCTTCAGTCAGTTCAAGCGCGTGGGCTTTAGCGATACTAAAACGGCCTATTTGTATGTAATCAGTCATAACGACTCAAATTGATTACGGTGTTGTGAATTGTGTTTCCTTTACTTTATCACCGTCATAGCCTGACTTGGTAATGTCAGAGTAAAGTGTTTTAGCGACTAATGCTCCAAACGTAATTGTATAACGACCATCAACAGTTGCAGATTCAGTAACAGTCAATGGAGTGACGGGCGCGTTATCTGTAACGTTAAACAATGCAATATCAGCAAGCACAAGATCTCTAACAGGCTCCGGCGCGCAGAAGTCACCGAATGGAAGGTAATAGTCAATTTGTACTTCAGTAGTCGTGATTGTTCCTGCAACTACTTCAGCACATGGTTCAAGTAATCCATCCACATCGTTAAGGTCAACATCATTTGCCACGCCTTCACCTGGAATAAGCACACGTAAGTCACCATCATCTTCGCGTTTGTCTACTGTGAAGTTAATCACAACCGCTGCATCTGAATCGTTAGTTTTCTTCACGTACTCCGCGTAGAAAGTTGTGATTCTAACAGGGTTGATTTTGTTCGCGTCAGTTGCATCCTTTGCACCAACAAGCTGGCCTTCTTCGTCAACATAGTAAACTGCATTTTTGTTGCATCTACCCTTGTTGATTTGACGCGCTAGTTCTGGACTTGCACCGTCGAAGATAAAGCCACTAAAAGTACGCGGGCCTTGACGAAGGAAACGTGTAACACCTGAATCAAGTGTTTGAAGAACAGCATCAGCACGTTCATCGGTAACGTTCTCAAAGTTTACAATAGGAACCCAACGTTTTGACACGTCTGATTCGTTAATTTTACCGGTTACAAAAGCACTGTTTACGGTATCAGAATCGCAGTCGATCTGATTACGTGTGCCATCGTTTGCAACCTGATACATAAGAAATAGCGTAGATGTGATCCCCGGTTGAGGTACACATGATGGGAAACCAGTGTTCCCGTTGCCACTTCCACATTTACAAGCTTTCATTGCCATGATAAGTAGTGTTTAAATTAACATTTTGAATTGCAAATTACTAAATTTTTGAATGGTAGCGTGATTTGTAGCTCTACACCACTCGTTGTATCATTGAATACATTTTTGTCGCGCATATCCTGCGAATCGCTGCCCCCGAAGAAGTCACCGAACTTCGGCCAAGGAATTGTTGTAAACCCGTCCGGCCTTCTGAAGTATTTATTGCGCGTGTCGTTGCAGTTATCAATAAACTCCTGAACTAGGTTTAACATCGGTTGAATTGCTTCGCTATAATGATCATCAGTATTCCAGTTCTTCCAGTCAGTATCGTCAAGGAAGAAAATACGCGTTTCTAGCGTGCGTTTATCCTCTTGCGCCGCGTTTCTTCTATTGTTGTGACGGTTGCGAATGTTCTCCTTCACCCAAATAAGCGGAAATTTATCGCCTGATATGCGTATTTCGGTTAGTTCCTTGTTCTGCATCTTTACCGTATTATGGAAGTAACGCGGTGGAGGAACTATAAATGTTTCGTTTGTGGTCGGTGCTACGGCTGTTGTGCCGGTGATACTTTCGTTATTAACAAAGCTGGTAACCGTGAAGTTGTTGCCGCCAATAGTCAAAACCATGTGTTTCCGGGCGTGAAACGTCTTGCACACCTCGATAGTGTAAGAACCGCCGCCGTTGTCCGTCACGCCCTTAATTTTACCTTCAAAACTGAAGGTTGCAATAAATTCTTCTATGATGTCAACGGCTGCTTTCATTATAGTAAGTGTCTACAATTAAATTTTAATAGGTTGTACTTTCTATGCTTCACCTTTTCAAATCTCGAATAAAAAGTTTCTGGATTTATCTCAGAGTCTTCAACGATATCCGTAGGCCTTATAACCGTGTTGCATAAAATTGGGTAATCGCTGTTACGCTTAAACCGAACAGTCTGGCCGTTATAACTGTATCTAACAGAGCATTTAGGTGATAACGAAGTAGCCGCGCCTAGCAATGTGATAACCTTATCAGGTTTGGAGTAAATCCTTTGAACAATGGAAGGGTTATAATCGTCACTTTTCAAACGCTGCCATTTATACCGATTTCTAAATATTGCCACGTAAACTATAAGAGCTAAATCTACTGCGATAAATTTACTAAAATTGTCGCCAGTTGATACGCCTAAAAGCCTGATTGAATAATCTATAAAGTCATAGGCAGTCACGCATATTATGCCAGCTGCCAATATAAGGTTAACGACATTTTTACTCTCATATTTAAATATTAGCGCAACACAAACTAAGTGCAATAAAGCATTTAGCGAGTAATAAAGCATAGGCTCGTCTATTGAGTAGGGTAGCCAACTCATCACAATAAATATAATTGCGAACAGCCTCATCCCTTTGGTGGTGCCTTAACTGGTTTATTGTTGCGCCAATCACCGGCTAACTTTATGATAGTCTCTTGATCGTTAGACTCCACTTCCACGCCTTCTGCCTCATTGGCTAGGTCGATAATTATCTGCTTTAAATTGCTCATGTTAAAGAGTTTAAATAATTAGTTACATCATTTACTATTGAGTCGTGAATCGCTTGCGTATATCCATTATCAATATCTTGCTGTGTTATTGTGTTTATTTCGTTTTGTAAAACGTAAAGGGCTGGCTCCCAATCCCCATTGTTAATACGTCTTTCAACCTTTGCAAGCTTATTGTAAATATAATTTATATTGGCGCTTGTAAGTAGTCCGTCTCTAAACGCAAGGCCAAAGTATTGGGCTTTGGCCTGAAAAAAATACTCCTTACCATCTGCCTGCATTTGTTCGTAAAGAGGCATTATCTCGGCTGTTGGGACTACATCGTCAACGGTTAGCGCATTATAAAAGTCAATGATTGCCAACTCGTCCACTTCGTCCGGTTGACTCACAAAGTAAATATAAAGGGATTGTCCCTCAGTTGTACCGCTAAATAGTGAAGGATAGTTATCCCTTGCCCAAGCATTAAAGTAGCTCAGGTTAGCATTAACATTTATCGGTGTTGTTATCCTATACATTTGCTGATAGATTTACATGATTGGCTTTTGAATTCATAATCCCTGCACACTTTCGGCCTTACGTCATAAACAGTGCAAAGCCTAGTTGATCTATCCATGAATACGCAATAACCGCTGGCATCCTTCTTTAATTTACCGAACAAATCTCCATACATCTCATCGAGATACATTTCCTTGCCTTGATATTGAGGGTTTGACTTCACAAATTCAGCCGACCTAACAGACACTGAATCGCTTTTGTGACCAATAAGTACCTGATACTCTTCTTTAGTCACGTCAACTTCTAGCCTGCAACAATTAGACATGCAATTTATACAACTTGTTACTTCCATGTTGCTATAAATATTTCACCACCTGTCCATGTTGTCGAATCGCCAAGCGTTGATATGAACAAATGTACTTTATCCCCAGCGGTTAGATTAACGCCGCCCCATGTGCCGCTAATGCCGTTAGCCTTGTTCTTCTTACCTTGCTGTTGTTGCGTGTATGGTGTTGGCCCTGCAACTGCGCCACTACCCGTGTCTATGCCGTATATCAACTCGATTGCCCCGTTATCCTTATTCAAATCAGTGCCAATGTTAACACGTCCAAAGATTATGTAACTGCCTGTTTCTGCGACTGTAATCTCAAGCACACCCGAAGACGGCACACATTCAAGCGGAGTGCCAAACGCTGCGTTAACTGTGCCGCCGTTTGTGTTTGTTGATTTCTGGCTGTAATATGTATCGCCCCCACCGCTTACGCTTATGGTTAACTTGCCGCCGCCCTCATCTGTTAAGGTTGCGTTACCTTCTATGTTTATTGTGTTAAAGCTACCTAGTGACGTATCGTTTTCCTCAATGGTTATCGTAGACCCTGAACCTGTATCGCCTTTATCTCCTTTCGCTCCTTGTAGTTTAACCACTGAAAAGGTGCTTTCATCTCCTACAAACGTGCCTGTTAGCGCGCTTGTCGTTTGCGATTCAACTTGTATTTGAACCTCAATATATTGCCCTGCGTTTAACTTTACAGGCGGTGGGTTTAATATACATGTCCAAAAATCGGAACTGGTTCCGCTGTTACGTATGTAAGAGCTTCCAGTTGGCAAGTCTTGAACTACACCGTCAATAAGATATTTAGTAACAAATTGAACGCGCTGTCCGGATGCTTCCATCCTGATATTCGCACCTAATAAATATGTGCCATCTTCATCAACCTCTATTCGGCTGGTGTTACTGCTTATTGAGTGCGTAAATCCGCTATCCTTCTCGGTCTCGACGTCCCAATTTAATATTGTGGGTGATGCTTGTGCAACTGTTGTCGTGGTATCGGTAGATTTAAGGACAATAATAGGTAATGGGCCAGCAGCGCCGCCGGTTATTATCGACCCATTATATTCAATATTGCCCGTGGTTGTGTTGTTATACAAACCTTCCTTATCCGATAAGGCATTTATTTCAGTTTGATTTAAATCAACCAGCTTTAATATATCTCCTTGCTCACTCATGCTATGTGCTAATTAATACCCTGTACAAATTATTCGCAATATTACCCGCCCTACTGACCTCAATAGCGTTTACTGAAGACCTTTCAACTCTCCAATTTATATCTCGTCCGTCTGCTAGTCTAAACACCTGTGCTGTAACGTCTAAAGTGTTTAAATTATGCGTAATCGTAAATATAGTTCTTCCGCCAGAAACAGTACGGCTAACAGAAGATTCAGCGTTGTTTAAATTAACGTTGAAAGTAGGCCTTACAACATAACCAGCGTCATTATTAAGATCGCTAATGTTGTCACCTGGTTGAATTGCATTACCTAGTAAAGTTCTTTCAGGGTTAGTTATAATTTGCCCACTACCTGCGTTCGTTACATCGTTGTGAGTGGTTACAGATCCATCTGCCGAAACTTTT
>SPKZ01006454.1_pt1 | contig 18873 bp, 18 predicted proteins | sample 2456571 | NCBI WGS metagenome assembly SPKZ01 (sample SAMN11192286, study PRJNA482655) | marine metagenome | biome: ENVO:00000447; feature: ENVO:00000244|ENVO:00000211|ENVO:00000569|ENVO:00002023; material: ENVO:00002151; isolation source: ocean water from marine abyssalpelagic zone ... | reverse complement strand
GACTGACATGTCTAAAGTATGCCAAGTAACTGGTAAAAGACCAATTACAGGTAACAACGTATCGCACGCTAAGAACCACACGCGTCGTCGTTTTTTACCGAACCTACACACTCACCGTTTTTGGGTTGAGAGTGAAAACCGTTTTATTAAATTACGTCTTACTGCAAAAGGTATGCGTATTATTGATAAGAAAGGTATCGACGTGGTACTAGCAGAAATGCGTGCCCGTGGCGAAAAAGTTTAAGGAATTAAAAAATGCGCGAAAAAATTAAATTAGTATCTAGTGAAAGCAGTCATTTTTATACGACTGACAAGAACAAACGTACTATGCCTGAAAAGCTAGAACTTAGAAAGTTCGATCCTATTTTACGCAAGCACGTTATGTACAAAGAAGCTAAAATCAAGTAATTGATTTTTTCTTCTCAAAAAAGCTCAGCAATATGCTGGGCTTTTTTTATGTCTAAAATACGGTAAACTAAATTTTTTATATTGGAATTGTCTCGGTGAAGTTATCTAAGCGTAGTTGGAATAACGTGATGATTTTTGCATGTTTAGCAATGATTATTATTTTTAACACAATGAGTGACAAGTTGGTTGATAATGCAGAGGGTGATTCTGCCTCCGTGCTGCCACCACAAAGCATGATTTTAACCTTCGACACCCCTGAGTACACTATTGAACGTTTGGGTCGAAATTGGCTGCTAACGCTTAAAAAAGACCAGACTTCGCTTAACGATATTGAACAACAACAATTTGCCCAACACTTAGTGGAGTATTGGCAGTTAGCCAGCGGTGATATTGTGACAGCGACCAGTGATGAGCCGGGCTATCGAATCGTCGTGTGGTTAGCAACCGAGCAAGAACCCCGTCGTTTTTGGATTCAGCCAACCGTTGGCTTGTTAACCGAGCTGCACAGCCAAACGACCTGGCAGTTAACTCCCAATCAATTAATGCAGCTGTATATTGCGCTGCCGCAAGCTATCAAAGAGTAATTAATGCCTGAGTTACCAGAAGTTGAAGTGAGTAAACTGGGTGTTAGCAAGCACCTAAATCACCAAGTCATTACCGATATTATTGTCCGTACTCCTAAGTTACGTTGGGATATCCCAGTGGAGCAATTAAAGTCATTAATCGGTCAGCGGATCACCGCGGTGACTCGACGTGCAAAGTATTTAGTGATCGAAACCTTAACCGGCGACATAGTTATTCATTTGGGAATGTCCGGCAGTTTACGGGTGATTGCCAGTGATACGCCGTTAAAAAAACACGATCATTTTGATTTGGTGATTGCTGACAAGGTATTAAGACTCAATGATCCAAGACGCTTTGGCGCATTATTATTTGCACTGCCAGATCAACCTCACGCAGTGTTTGCTAAGTTAGGACCGGAGCCTTTAACTGGCGACTTTACTCCTGAGCATCTTATCCGGATGTGTCAAAAACGTAAGGCTTTGATTAAACAAGTGATTATGGATAACCCCGTGGTGGTTGGGGTTGGTAATATTTATGCCAATGAGGCGTTATTTTTGGCTGGCATTGATCCCCGCACTCCGGCGAATCAAGTCAATAAAAAGAAACTAACTGAATTAGTGGCAGTGATTAAAGCGGTGTTGGCGGCGGCCATCAAGCAAGGTGGCACCACGTTAAAAGATTTCAGTCAAACTGACGGCAAGCCAGGGTATTTCGCGCAGTCATTACATGTTTATGGTCGTGCTGGCGAAGCCTGTACCCAATGTGAAAATATTTTAGAACAGGTTAAAATTGGTCAGCGGGCCACTGTGTATTGTCCGCAATGTCAGAAATAATGAACAAAAAGGTATTATTTTGGAGATAAAACAACGAATCATTATGGTGATCGATTCACTTAATGGCGGTGGCGCAGAAGCGGTCGTATTACGTTTACTCGACGCGATTAATCATAAAATACCCACGGCACAGGCTCATTTGGTCGTGTTGTCACAGCGTGGTGATTATCATATTGGTGATAATCCATTTATTCATATTTTAAATTTTAAATCCAATAAAAATATGGAATTGTTTTGGACTAAAACAAAAGTTGTATCATCGCTTAAATCCACCGTCGAACATATTGAACAGCAGTTTGGTGCGGTTGATGGCATTTTCTCCCATCTTGATCTGACGAATGTGATGGTAAAAGCTTTAGCGATTGATGTGCCTAAATATTACATTGTACATAATTCAATAACATTAGAGTTAGCGGCGGATCGTCAACGGGGATTATTTAAATATTTAAAACAAAAACGACGTAAAGCTTTATTAAATGATGAAAAATTAATTTGTGTCTCGAAGGGCGTGCAAAGTGAGTTGCCATTGCCGTGGTTACAGCCGAAAGATATTTGTACCATTTATAATCCCTTTGATGTTGAGCAGATCACCCAATTATCTCACTGCCAAAAGACTACCGTGGTTAAACAGCCGTATATTTTGCATATTGGGCGACTATCGGTTCAAAAGCGTCACGATCGATTGTTTGAAGCATTTAAGGCGCTAAATACCGATCATCAATTGGTGTTGTTAACGCAACCGAGCAAAAAACTCACCCGTTTGATTGAAAAGTACCAATTAAGTGAGCGAGTTATCGTTACTGGCTTTCAAGATAATCCATTTGTGTGGATGCGCCATGCCGATTTATTGGTGCTGTCTTCAGATTACGAAGGATTTGGTAATGTTTTAGTGGAATCTTTGCTCTGTGGAACACCCGTTGCAACGACTAATTGTGACCATGGCCCCAGTGAAATTCTTGCTGATTATCATCCAGAATGGATAGCGAAAGATTTTTCTGCTCAGGCGCTCAGTCAAGTCATGGCTGATATTTTAATGCAGCAACCATTGGTCACATTAGACCAATGGCCGCTATATCATCAAATTGAAGCCCAATACGCCGGACAACAGTATTTAGATTTACTTAACCGCTAATCATTAATAGCGATATTGCCAAGAAATATCAGCGTTAAATGTGTTATCAGCGCTTTTTTGTTGGAACGTCGAATGGCTGGCATCAGCGCCCAACGATAGCAAACCATTAAATAACGGCAATTGATATTGCAGCTCGAGCTGAACAATCTCTTCGGCTATTTTCGTGACCGTATTACCTGATTCAGGATTGTTAGGGAAACGATCTCGATTGTCGCTGTTGAGCTTGCCAACGCGTACTTTACTGTGCCAGCTGTGACCCGAACTACTTTGCGCCAACAAGCCTAAGGTAACAATTTTTGCGTCGTTATCGTAGCTGGTGCCAAGGGATTTTTGATGATAACGGTAGCCAGTGTAATAAGTACCGTGTTCATAATAACAATTTAGGCTGTTTTTGTCGGCGCCACAGGCTACTTGGGTTTCGGTGTATTCGACAAAAATTCGTATCGGCAGTTGTTGCCATTGCACCACCGTATCGATCCCGAAGGTGTAGGCTTTATCCGCCGGCTTGATGTATTTAACCGCATCTTCGCCAATTGTTTGGCCGTAGACCGAAAAAGGGATACCAAACAAACTGTCAGACCATCTAATATCAAAGCCTGCTAGCTGATTACCAATTTTAGTATGCATTGATGCATCACATGAAGCAGCACCATTAGCACAGACTTCCTGTGAGGTCGCCGCTTTTAAAAAATCTTTAATTGAATTTGGTTGCCCTTGGCCGCCCCATTGAATTGACCAGCTTGCGCCAATTTCAAGTTGGTTTAGGGGGCGAATTGTCGCTCGTGTACTCCATAATAGCGCGTTAGGGACATGACGGCTCGATTCCATTTTTGCCATTTGTGCGGTGAAAGTCCAAGGGCCAATCCAGTTTAACCAGGGCGTTTCAAAGGCTGCACTGTTATTGCGGCTTAAGCTCAGAGCTGGCAAAGGGCGTGCGTTGTTGGACATGATCAAACTGGAGTCCCAACCGGGTCCCCACCATTGTGGAATAGCACCCGCGCGGATAATCCAATTACCATAGGTCGCCGCTAAATAACTATTATCGAAAGTCAGTGTTTGACCGCCTTGCGGCTTGTAACGCAGTTGGGTGCTGAGCTTCGCAGCCCAAAAACTGCCAATATATTCACTGCTTAATTGTAGCTGGCCTTTTTGATGATGGGTATCACCGAAGCCAGTAAAGCGTTTAGGGTTACTGGCGAGACCAACTTTTACTTGGTGGTTAAAATCATTGTTCATTGCCCGCTGATAATAGTGTAGAACATTAGCGTAACTATTTGATAATTTTGGCGATAAACTCTTGCTGTTGGCCTTTAATAAATCATTGTTAATGGCTCCCCACATCAAGGGGTAGGTTGTGACCGGCGCCGTAATCACGCCCGCGTCAGCAAGTTGTTGGATATGATGGCGTAAAAATAGATCCGAAGCATCAATCCACGGCGAGGCGATTAATTGGCTGGAAAAAAGAACCGTAACAGCCAAGGCGGCCTGACGAGCTAAAAACATAACATTATTGCCTTATTTTTTTGTATTGAGAGCAGCCGATACAATGTCGGGAACAAATTGGCTAACATCACCACCGTGTAGAGCAACTTCTTTGACCAAGGTTGAAGAAATAAACGAGTTTTGCTCAGCCGGGGTTAAAAAGACACTTTCAAGCTCAGGGTAAAGTCGGCGATTCATATTGGCTAGTTGAAATTCATACTCAAAATCAGATACCGCTCGTAAGCCACGAATAAGCACCGTAGCTTGATATTCTTTGGCAAAGTCCACTAATAAGCCACTAAAACCAACCACAATGACATTGTCTAAATGTTTGGTGACTGCAATCGCTAATTTAACGCGCTCATCGAGGGTGAAGCGAGGTTTTTTGCTCGGATTGTTCGCTACGCCAACAATCACTTGATTGAATAACTTCGCGGCCCGTTCAACCAAATCAATATGACCATTGGTGATTGGATCGAATGTACCAGGATAGATCGCTTTAGTGTGCATGGTTAGCCTAATTAAGGTTGTTATTTGGTATGTTGGCTATTGTTATCAAAATGCTTTGCTGGGTCAATAAGAAGATAACAAAGCTTGTAATTGAGACATGGCGATATTCAAGCCATTTTGCTGTGCCGATTGGGCTAAATTTCTCTTTAATTGAGCTAGCGTATCGTTATTTAATAACTGTGTTGCCTGTTGTGTTATTACTGAGCTTTCGGTTTCACAGCTAATAATCAGCCCTTGATTGAAACAGGCGCTAATACGTGCTGGCTGATCTTTAGAGACTGGCGTGGTTAAACAGGGCTTAGCCATGGCAATAGTTTGTAAAAGACTATCACCGCCACTAATAACAACGGCCTTTGCGGCGTCAATTAAATTGATGAATTGGGCATTATCAAGTTGTTTAATCGCAATGACATTATCGGCTTGGGTAATTTCTTTTGGGTAATTAGAGCCATAGACCATGACACACTTTATCTGATGCTGTTGGGCAATGGCTGCTGCGGCTTGGGCATAAATATCCGCAGCTAGTGCTTCACCAATGCGATGGCCGCCGGAACCAGCATTAAAGATTAAGTATTGTCCTGCGGTCAGTTGATATTGTTCGAGCAATTTTTGTTGCTGGATTGGGTCGGCCGGAGTAAATATCACGCCGGTATTGATTGGTGCTGCTTTTTTGTATAGAGCTAACTTTAATTTTTGAAATACACTAAGTGCTGGCATCACAAATTCAGGCTGAACCACCCAATGACTGTCGGTCACTCGAAGGCGGCCTAATTTTAATCCTCGATTGCGCTTCTTTTTGTGTTGGCTAATAAAGACCACTTTGGCGCCGACATCATGGGCCTGTTGTAATTGTGATTTTCGACCAGAAGCATCAAAAATCACGATATTTGGCCGTAATTTTTTAATGTAATGGTTAACTTCTTTGACGTGTTTAGTTGGGGACTGCTCGGTTAACAAGGTCGTGAATGGACAGTCATTGGCATAGGGCGCCTGTTTACTTAAAATAAAGTGGATGTCGGCGTTGGGCCAAGTGATCATCACTTGTTGGGCCAAGATCATCGATCGCATATATTCGCCAATACCTTCGGCAGAAGAAACGGGCACAAATAAGAAAACAGGAGCAGTACTGGACATTAAGATACCTTTATTGGTCGTTAATCGGTTGTTGGCCATAGCGCTTAGGGGCTAAATCAAGATCTAATATCATGGTTTCAAATACATTTTTAACATCTTGCAATGCAATAGATTCCATTAAATTAGCACCTTTTGCGCGGGAGCCCCATTTGATTAACACCAGCGGTTTCTTCTGTTGTTCGACAATATGTTGATCGTAAGTACTCACCACATATTCGCGAAACAAGTAGGGGCCAGTACGATGTGGGTTACTGTGGGCATATAAACCTAGCACCGGTGTACCAACGCTCACGGCCATATGAACGGGACCGGTGTCTGGTGCGAGTACAATATCGGCCTGTTTTATCACCGCTAGGAGCTGTTTTAAGCTGGTTTTAGCAATGAGGTTGAGTGGCTTACAGTCGCAAAGTTTAATAATATGTTGGCTAAGATCTTGTTCAAACTGGGTTGGACCGCCGCACAGGGTCACTCTCCATCCTTTGCTGATAGCATAGTCAGCCATGGCTGCATAATGCTTGGCCGACCAATTACGCTCAGCTTTACTGGCCGCGGGCGCTATCACTAACGTCCGACGATCCGGATCAAAATGTTGGTTGGCCCAAGCGCTATCTTGCTCATTAATTGGCATATGCCATTGTGGCGTTAAGTCGGTGACGCCAGCAATTTCAGCAAAGGCCATAAAACCGTCGAGGACATGAGCATTTTTTTGCGCCTTAACCCGGCGATTACCAAATACCCATTGCCCTTCTTTCGCGCGTTTTTTATCAAAACCCACTTTGTATTTGGCCTTAATACACAAGCTGGCGACACTGGCCCGTAACGCCACTTGCATGGTTAGTAAGACATCGAACTTTCGGCCTTTAAGGGTCATTCTTAAATCTTTGTAACCTTGGACACCGGCTTTTTTGTCAAAAATGACAAATTCTATGCCCGGTAAACCATCGAGTAATAACGCTTCGACCTTGCCGATCACCCAAGTAATATCGGCTTCAGGCCAGCGTTTTTGAATCGCTTGCACCGCTGCGACCGCATTACAAACATCGCCAATGGCGCTTAAGCGTAAAATACAAATTGATTGTGGCTGATGCCCAGGGTAATTCATGGCGATAAACTTATTGGTTACAAATAAAAAATAGAGTTTATCATATCCTGAGGATTACGATAAAATAACTAAAAATTTTTGATGGGTGAAGCAACGGTGATATTAAAACTGCAACAATTAGATTCCGCTAGCGGTCAGCAATGGTTACTTGGCATTGACTCACAAAAAGTATTGCCGCAATATTTCAAACCCGATTATTGGCAGCAACAGCAAAAAATACTGGGCCAGTCCCGGGGTCGCAATGTCACTTGGTTTGTGGGTGAAAAATCACAACCGATGGTGCTACGTCATTATTATCGTGGTGGTTTAATCGGTAAACTAATTAATGATTGTTATGTTTTTAGTGGCATAAAAAATACCCGTGCTTACCGAGAGTTCTCACTCTTACTGCAATTAGAGCAACTTGAATTACCAGCTTGTCGGGTGGTTGCGGCGCAAGTCACTCGCTCTGGTTTGATTTACCGTGCTGACTTATTAATGAAAATGGTGGAGGGCGGTCAAGATTTAGTGGCTTTGTTGAGTAAGGGCTCGTTGACCGAGCAACAGTGGCAGAATATTGGCCACACCATTGCGCAGTTTCATCAAGCGCGGGTTTATCACGCGGATCTTAATGCCCATAACATTTTGATCGATAACGACGATAAAGTCTGGTTAATTGATTTTGATCGCGGTGAAATTAAAGCGCAGCAAGGACAATGGTGCCAACAGAATCTCGATCGGTTGTTACGCTCTTTTGAAAAAGAACGTAATAAACTCGATAATTTTTATTATAGAGATCAAGACTGGCAAACATTACTTAGTGCTTATCAAGCTGGCTATTAACCCAACTCATGAGTCGTTCTAAGGTGCCTTGGTTACTGATAACAAATTGTTTTGCGTTATCACCCATGATTAACCTGAGAGTTGGTTGGTTAAATAAATTGAATAATTCACGGCCTAATTGTGCTTGATCTGCCACTTTGATCATGCCTTTTGCCGCGATTAATTTTTCGCTTATGTCACTAAAATTAAACAAATGTCGACCCATCAATACAGGTTTCCCTAATGCTGCTGGCTCTAAGGGATTGTGACCGCCACGTTCAATTAAGCTACCACCAATAAAGGCGACATCGGCGACGCCGCACATTAATAATAACTCGCCCATGGTGTCACCGACCACTACCTGATGGTTTTCGGTTGGTATTTGATGAGTGCTGCGTCTGATAAAATTAAACCCGAGGTCGCGGCATTGCTGAGCAACATCGTCAAAGCGTTCGCTATGGCGCGGCACTATAATTAATAACAAATTAGGCAGTTGTTTGATCAATGTTTGGTGAGTCAGCAGGATTTTATGATCTTCAATTGGATGAGTGCTGCCGGCAATCCAGACTGGACGACTCGGTGCCCATTGCTGTTTTAGTTGCTGCTGTTGAACGATTAAATCTGGCGAAATGGTCAAATCGAACTTAATACTGCCACTAATTTTCAATTTTTCTGGGTCTAGCCCTAGTTCAATAAAGCGTTGACCATCACTGGTAAATTGCGCGCTGATCTGATTAATTTGGCTGAGCATTTGTCGCATTAATGGTGCTGCTTTTTTTAGATAGCCATTAGCAGATTTTTGCGACATTCTGGCATTGGCGAGCAGAATCGGAGTGTCAGTGAGGTGCAATTGGTTGATCATGTTAGGCCATAATTCTGTTTCCATAATAATACAGATATCAGGCGTTAGTTTGGTGATGAAACGTTTCATCGACCCCGGTAAATCCAGCGGCAAATAACAATGAAGTACTTGATCATTAAATGCTTTTTTTACCGCAGCACTACCGGTCGGCGTGCTAGTTGTTACGACAATATGATGGTTCGGATATTGGTTAATTATTTGGTTAATTAGAGGAGTGGCGGCGATGGTCTCTCCGACTGACACCGAATGGATTAGGATCACTGGTTTGCTAATGCTAAAGCGATTAAAGCCAAAGCGTTCACTAATTCGACCTCGGTAATCAGTGCTGCGAATGGCACGATAACCTAAATATAGTAAAATAATAGGAGTCATTAGATATAAAAAAAAGCTATAAAGGAGTTTATTCATTTGTTTTGCTTGTTATAGGTTAACAGGGTACATTAAGCCAACATTATGATTATGTGACCTTCATCATACTTTGTTTTATTCCAATTATAAAAAGATAGTGATCAACTACTAATGAAAACGAAAGACAAAATTATTCAGGCCAGTATTGAGCTATTCAATCTGCAGGGTGAAAGAAATGTTTCAACCAATCATATTGCGACACATTTAGGTATTAGCCCTGGGAATCTTTATTATCATTATCGAAATAAAGACGACATTATACGTTCAATTTATAAAATGTACGAAAAAAATCTCGATCAAATGTTTCAGCCACAAGAGAAAGATAGTGTCGGGATGGACGAGATGATGTTTTATCTTGATCGGGTTTTTTATTCGATGTGGCGTTTTCGGTTCTTTTATGCCAACTTACCAGACATTCTAGCCCGTGACCCTGAACTTCATGAACGCTATTTGGTGGCACAAAAACACCTTTATCAACGGATGTTTCAGATTTTAAAAGAAATGCGCGAGCAACAATACATTACGCTCGATGACGAAATGCTTAATGATTTAGCACATACCTTAAAGTTAGTGGTGACATTTTGGATTAGTTACCAACATACCCAATCACAACAAGAAATTACTCAGTCGACCATTTCGGAAGGGGTGTTAAAAGTGATTTGTATTTTCAAAGGTTATTTAACCGAGCTCGGACGAGAGCATCTAGATAAAATTGAACAAAATTATCGATATTTAATGAAATCAGATCACATATCACCGGTAATGGATTAGAAAAGCTAATCCATTCTTTTGTTTGAAGCTGTAATGAAATCTTTACCACGATAAAAACTAATGTTAGTCGTGATTCGCTATTTTAAAGCTGCTTTAGCCGTCAAATCAGACTAAAATGACCCCCTATCAATTACTCTATGAATTTAGGAGACATCATGTCTGCAGCATTTACTGATTTTCTCAATCAACAACTGGCTCAAGTTAAAGAGCAAGGGCTTTATAAAGATGAGCGTCAGCTGCTTTCTCCTCAGCAAACGGGTATTGCTGTCAGCGAAGGCAATGTTATTAACTTTTGTGCTAATAACTATTTAGGATTAGCGAATCATCCTGAGTTGATTAAAGCGGCTAAGCAAGGGCTCGACGATAACGGCTTTGGTATGGCGTCCGTTCGTTTTATTTGTGGTACTCAAGATATTCACAAGCAGTTAGAGAGTAAGCTGACGTCATTTTTAGGGATGGAAGATACCATCTTATATTCTTCGTGTTTCGATGCCAACACCGGATTATTTGAAACCCTATTAGGCCCCGATGACGCGATTATTTCTGATGCTTTAAACCATGCTTCTGTGATTGATGGTATCCGTTTATGTAAAGCTAAGCGTTTTCGTTATGCTAACAATGACATGGCTGCATTAGAAGAGCAGTTAATAGCGGCGACTGAAGCCGGTGCACGATTTAAATTAATCGCTACCGATGGCGTGTTTTCAATGGATGGTGTTATCGCAAATTTAAAAGGAATTTGTGATTTAGCCGATAAGTATGACGCGATGGTAATGGTTGATGATTCTCATGCTGTTGGTTTTGTGGGTGACGAAGGTCGTGGTACCCATGAACATTGTGATGTCATGGGACGAGTTGATATTATTACTGGTACCTTAGGCAAGGCACTTGGTGGTGCTTCTGGTGGTTTTACCTCGGCCAGTAAAGAAATTGTTGAATGGTTACGTCAACGCTCTCGTCCTTATTTATTCTCTAATTCATTAGCACCCGCTATCGTGACGGCATCGATTAAAGTATTAGACATGCTCGATAATGGTCAGGAACTACGGGATCGTGTTAAAGCGAATGCTGAATATTTCCGCGCTGAAATGACTGAAGCGGGTTTCACCATGGCTGGCGCGGATCATGCGATTGTTCCTGTGATGTTAGGTGATGCTAAATTAGCGCAGAAGATGGCCAACTTACTTTTGGCTAAAGGCATTTATGTTATTGGCTTTTCGTTCCCGGTGGTTCCTAAAGGTGCTGCGCGGATTCGTACTCAAATGTCGGCTGCTCATACTAAAGAGCAATTAGACCAAGCTATTGCTGCGTTTATTGCCGTGGGTAAAGAACTTAAGGTTATTGCATGAAAGCGCTAAGCAAGTTAAAGGCTGAAAAAGGCATCTGGATGGTTGATGCCCCTAAACCACAGGTTGGCCATAACGATCTTTTAATTAAAATTACTAAAACGGCTATTTGTGGCACTGATATGCACATTTATAACTGGGACGATTGGGCGCAGCGTACTATTCCTGTACCGATGGTTGTTGGTCATGAATATGTCGGCAAGGTGGTTGAAATTGGCCAAGAAGTCAAAGGCTTTACCATTGGTGACCGTGTCTCGGGTGAAGGACATATCACCTGTGGTCATTGTCGTAATTGTCGTGGTGGTCGTACTCACTTATGTCGTAATACTATTGGTGTTGGCGTTAACCGTGAAGGTTCTTTTGCTGAGTATTTAGTGATCCCAGCATTTAACGCTTTTAAATTGCCCGATGATATCTCCGATGATTTGGCCGCGGTATTTGACCCCTTTGGTAATGCAGTTCATACCGCATTGTCGTTCGATTTAGTCGGTGAAGATGTGCTAATTACCGGTGCGGGACCGATTGGGATTATGGCGGTGGCTATTTGTAAGCATGTTGGCGCACGCCATGTCGTGATTACCGATGTTAACCCATATCGTTTAGAGTTAGCCAAAAAAATGGGTGCCACTCGCGCGGTTAATGTAATGAACGAGAACCTAGAGGATGTTATGAGTGAGCTTGGCATGACCGAAGGTTTTGATGTTGGTATGGAAATGTCCGGCGTGCCGTCGGCTTTTCAAAGCATGCTGAAAAACATGAATCACGGTGGTCGCATTGCGATGCTGGGTATTCCACCGTCAGATATGTCAATCGACTGGGATCAAATAATATTCAAGGGATTGGTTATTAAAGGGATTTATGGTCGTGAAATGTTTGAAACTTGGTATAAAATGGCCAGTTTAATTCAATCAGGATTAGATATTTCGTCAATTATTACTCATCATTTCCCGATTGATGAGTTCCAAAAAGGCTTTGACGTAATGGGCTCTGGCCAATCGGGCAAAGTTATCCTCAGCTGGGATTAACCTCAAAAATGATAGCCCCACTGTAAGTGGGGTTGTCATTGTCTACTACGTATTCTCTTCACTAAACAATTGTTCTTCCAATGACACACCCTTAGCAATTTGACGATAATTCAAACCGTGCTGGTATAAATTCTCTAATAATGTCAGGTCAAAGCGTGGTGACTTCTCTTCATGATAACTGACAATGAAACTGTGCTGCTGAGTTTGTCTAACCGCAATGACATCGCTAAAACTTTGTAATGTAGTTAAGGGATCTATCGCGGTTTGCGGCATTAAGTGTAAGGTTATTTGTTGTAGTGGATTAGTCGACATCGCGCCAATCTCTTGTTGGGTTAAGACACCGTGATCAAGCATTAATACCGTGGTGCAAAGTTGCTCTAATTCACTTAAGTTATGAGAGCTAATAACAAAATGTGCTTGATCCGATAAATTGGTGACCAGTTGACGGACTTTTCGGGCATTGGCAGGGTCTAGTCCGGCGGTTGGTTCATCGAGCATCACCAATTGCGGTTGGCCAATTAGGGTTTGTGCGATTGCGACCCGTTTTCGCATACCATGACTTAATGCCGCAGGGCGTTCATTGTAAACATCGCTTAGGTCGACGATGTCTAACACCCGTTGACTTTCTATCTTGGCTTGCTTGCTATTATAGCCCTGTAATTTGGCGTAAAAGCTAAGCTGGTGGCTAATCGCAAAGCGGTCATCAAACTGGGCGTCTTGCGGCAATGCACTGACTCGGCCAAATAAGCGATTACTGCCAGGCGCTTGGTCAAAAATTTTGATCTCGCCACTGCTCGGTAATTGATAATGACATAGCAAACTAAATAGCGTGGTTTTCCCCGCGCCGTTAGGCCCGACTAAGGCAGTTGCACCATGGTTATTGGCCGTCGCATTACCTAAAGTGAAGCTGACATTGTTGAGGGCTTGCTTTGAACCAAAGCTTTTAGAGACATTACTACACTCGATGATATGACTCATATTGCTCTCCGATTGAACACGACTTGCGCTAGGGCTAAATAAATCACCGTTTGCACTAAGGGTAAAATAATCATTGGCAATGAAGATAAGCCATCAGACTGAACGGTACGAGTCAGCTGCTGTCCAGGGAGGACCATTAATAAATTGCCTAACACTGGCCAATAAAATGAGGCGACATTAATGATTGAACTCACAATGGGAATGACAATAATCGTGGCGACGACACTTAAGCGCGGTGAGCGAAATATCGCGTTAAACAGTGCCATTAATCCAATAAATGGTAAACAAAGTACAATTAAATTGCCAAAGACTAGCCCGAGTTCTTGACCGCTGGTCATTAAGGCTGATGGGTCTCGTGATAACCCCATAAGCCAAGTGGCCAATATGGTCATGCTAATGAGGGCGGTAATAATCATCAATTGACCGAAAAAACGACCAAATAAAATATGGTTACGGTTAGCGCGTAATGAAATAAATCGTAAGGTGCCTCGGGTATTGTCCGATGCGGTTTGATCACTGGAAAACAACACGCTAATCATCGGAAATGAAAATGCTGCAATTAACCAATACACCGCCAGCTCTGGAGATTGCCAATTTAATAGATATTCGAGATTGAGTTTTTGCGAAAAAAACATGAAATTATCTAAAAAATTCGGATTACTCATGATATTAGCGGCTTGATAAACGGGATACTTTAATATCAAAAACCAAATAATTGCAAAGGCGGCCACTAGCACGATACCGCGCTTAGTCATAAACAATCTAATTAATTCAAATTGGCAAATAAGCCAGATTATTTTTAGGCCACTAGGTTGTTGAGGCAGGGCAGCTGGTGTGATCATTTATTTTCCGTCGGTTAAGTTAATTCAATAAAATGCGCTTGCATTTGTTCGATAATTTGTGGCGTTAGTTTTTGGCTTTGTTTCTGTTGGTGACAATAATAAACCATGGTGGCTGTGCCACTGACGGTTTTTTTGCCATGTTGCCAGCATTCTTGATAGACATCGAATGAGGCACCGCCAATACGGCTAATGTAAGTTTTGATTTCGACATCGCTACCATAGTGAGTTTCATCATGAAAACTGACATTAAACGACCCTAACATTAGCTTCCAATTATTGAGATCCATATCTGGGGTGAAAAATCGAAACACTGGATCGCGAGCCGACTCAAACCACATTGGTAATACCGTATTATTAATGTGACCAAGGGCATCGGTTTCAAGAAAGCGCGGTACAAGGGGGCAAGAAAACATATCAATCTCCATTTAAATTTACACTAACTTATCAAAAACATGTCGTTTATCCTATGATTTTAGTAATATTGCTCCTTAAATTCTGCAATGTGGACCCTTTAGATGGTTAATTTTAAACAATTGGTCAGCCAACTTTCTCAGCAAGCACAGCGCACTAATCATCGTTATGTGCTGGTACTTGCTGGTGATGAACCTTGGGCGATCGAATTATTAATTGAAACCCTCAACGCCACTGAGACTTTTTGGCTCGGTCATGGTGATTGGGCGAGTTGTATTGCAATCAATCAATATAAAAGCATGTTGGGTCAAGAATGCTCCCGCTTAGTCTTTAACGGTTACAGTGGTTTTAATCCAGACGCCTTTGGTGCGGCTAGTGGTACGCTTGTTGGTGGTGGTTTATGTTTTATTATTACGCCATCGTTGGCGACATGGCCTCAGTTTAACGATCCAGATTATTTGCGTTATGTCGCCGACGCTCAGCAAGTGACGAGAGTGACGCCATGCTTTATTACCCGAGCGATTAGCCTGTTTGAACATCAGGATCATTGTTATATGGTCAATCAAACACAGCCGGTGCCAATGATTGAAACGGCGGTTACGCTAAACAAGTTGCACGATGGTGCTGAGCAACCCTATGCAACGGTAGAGCAGCAACAGGTGGTTGAGTTGATCATTAAAACAGTGACGGGACACCGTCGGCGTCCGTTAGTGATTAGCGCTGACCGTGGCCGTGGTAAATCTGCTGCACTGGGCATTGCCGCTGCGCATTTGTTAACCCATAAAGTCGATCGTATTTTGGTTAGTTCACCCCATGTCGGCGCCATTCAAACGCTATTAAAACATGCTTCTTCATTACTTGACGGTGCCACGGTTAATAAGTATCAGTTAGATTGGCGAGGTAAGTCGATTTGTTTTGTCGCCCCAGATCAACTGATCAATCAGTTACCTGACTGTGATCTATTGTTGATTGATGAAGCGGCCGCCATTCCTACTAACATGCTGGAAATTATTGCGACTCATTATTCTCGATTAGTGTTTGCCACCACAATTCATGGTTATGAAGGAACCGGACGAGGATTTGTTCTACGGTTTTTAAAGCAGCTTAGTACGATAGCCCCTGCGTATCGGCGAGTGACTATGCAGCAACCAATTCGTTGGAATAGCGGCGATCCTTTTGAGCAACTGAGTGGCAATTTATTAGGGTTAAATACCAATGCGGCGAATGTTGACTCATTGGTTGGCGCGGATATATCAAATCGTCTTATTCTTTCCACCGTTACTGCTCAGCAGTTGGTCAAAGACGCTGAACTACTCGATCAAGTTTTTGGGCTACTGGTGCTCGCACATTACCAAACGTCAGCGTCTGATTTTCGGCAGCTATTAGATGCACCAGATCTAACGATTTTTATCGCAACGGTTGATGGTCTTGTTGTTGCGACAGCTTTGGTATTGCGTGAAGACCAAATTACTGCGGCCTTAGCTGAGAAAATATGGTTGGGGCAGCGGCGATTACGGGGACAGTTAATTCCGCAATCGTTGATTGCTCATGTTGGATTACAACAAGCTGGCGATTACACCTATGCACGGATAATGCGTATCGCGGTGCAACCGCAGTTGCATCGACAAGGTATTGGTTGCCTGCTAAATCAATTTATTGAGCAGTGGGCAGTTGATAATCAATTAGATTTTATCGGTGCTAGTTTTGGTGCTACCGCTTCACTAATTGATTATTGGTTATCTTTAGGCTATCAAACCGTGCGTTTAGGGATCACGCGTGATGCGGCCAGTGGTACACATTCGGCGATGGTATTAAAAACCATTAATCAGAGTGAAGGTAATCGAGCGTTACTGGTATTGGCTCAAACAGCGTTTCAACAAAATTTTCATTACACCGTCGTTAGTGAATTTAAAACACTGGAGCATCAGATGGTGGTGTCAGTACTAAAAAATATCACAACATTAGTGAAATTAACCACCGGAGATCATTCAAATATTGCGGTCTATACCGAAAGTCCACGTCCATTCGAGCTTGTTGGTTACTCCATTGTACGTTTAATTTGGTGCAGTAATAAAGACTTAAGCAAGCTGTCATCTTCAGTTCAGTATCTTCTAGTAGCAAAGGTGCTACAACAACAGCCTTGGAATGAGGTGATTAAATCGGGTAAGTTTAGTGGCCGAAAAACCGCAGAAATCGCATTAAAACAGGCCGTTTCCCAACTATATAACCTAGCCATTAATCCTAATGAGATGTATTCAAGTAATGGTTTTGATAAATAAATAAAAAATTTACTTGCACAAAGTTTCAAACGGTTGTTTAATTCCTCAACTTAGCCTAAAGTTTATTCATTAGTACTGTACCCTTTAGCCAAAATCCGCTATCTTGAATTCGCTTGACGTTAACGTCAAGGTAGCTAAATACAAATAATAATAGTTACGTAGCAATAGTAATATAGGAGCATAATATGGAACGTGAATCGATGGAGTTTGACGTTGTCATCGTTGGCGCCGGCCCAGCAGGATTGTCTGCTGCATGTCGTTTGATGCAAGCAGCAAAAGAACAAGAGCAAGAAATCACCGTTTGTCTGGTCGAGAAAGGCTCTGAGGTTGGAGCGCATATTTTATCGGGTGCCGTATTTGAACCGAAAGCACTGACCGAACTTTTTCCAAACTGGAAAGAGCTTGGAGCACCACTACACACCGAAGTTAAAGGTGATGATATTTATTTATTAAGCAGTGACAGTAAAGGGATCAAAATCCCTAATATGTTGGTGCCTAAAACCATGCACAATGAAGGCAACTACATTGTGAGTCTTGGTAATGTCTGTCGTTGGCTTGGTGAGCAAGCTGAGCAACTAGGGGTGGAAATTTTCCCTGGCTTTGCAGCAGCAGAAACCATTTATCATGAAGACGGTGCCGTGAAAGGTATTTTGATTGGTGACATGGGGATTTCAGAAGCAGGCGAAGAGAAAGACTCTTATATGCCAGGTATGGAGTTACATGCTAAATACACTATCTTTGCTGAAGGTTGTCGAGGCCACCTTGGTAAAGAGTTGCAGCAACGCTTTAATCTTAACGAAGGTCGTAGTCCACAACACTATGGCTTAGGGATTAAAGAAATTTGGACAATCCCACCGGAGCAACATCAGCAGGGTAAAGTTGTTCATACTGCTGGTTGGCCATTAACTGATGGCGCATCTGGCGGTGGCTTCTTATACCATATTGAAGATAATCAAGTGGTGGTCGGTTTAATCGTTGATCTTAATTACAGTAATCCTTATTTGAGTCCGTTTGATGAATTCCAACGGTATAAGCATCACCCACAAATTTCTAAATATCTAACTGGCGGGACACGTTTGTCATATGGTGCCCGTGCCATTGCCAAAGGGGGTCTGAATTCATTATCTAAAATGAGCTTTGCTGGTGGTTTAATTGTTGGCTGTGATGCTGGCACCTTAAATTTTGCTAAGATCAAAGGCAGTCATACCGCGATGAAGTCTGGAATGATTGCAGCGGATGTTATTGTCACTGAATTAGCTAAAGGTGAGGAAGCCGCGAGTGAATTGACTCAATATGCTACAGCATTTAAAGAGTCTTGGATCTATGACGAACTTTACCGTTCTCGTAACTTTGGCCCAGCACTGCATAAATTTGGCATGATGGTTGGCGGGGCGTTTAACACTATTGATCAAAATGTGTTTAATGGTAAGTTTCCGGTTAATTTCAAAGATGAAGCGCTCGATCATGCTCAGCTTAAATTAGCGAAAGATTCCAAAGAAATTGCTTATCCAAAACCTGACGGCAAATTAAGTTTTGATAAATTATCATCGGTATTTTTATCCAACACATTTCATGAAGAAGATCAGCGTTGCCATTTAACGCTGGCAGATATGTCTATTCCACTGTCGGTTAATTTAGAAAAATGGGCTGAACCTGCACAGCGTTATTGCCCGGCTGGGGTATATGAAATCGTTGAAGAAAACGGTGAAAAACGCTTCCAGATTAATGGTCAAAATTGTGTGCACTGTAAAACCTGCGACATCAAAGATCCTAGCCAAAATATTACTTGGATCTCCCCTGAAGGTGGTGGCGGTCCGAATTATCCTAATATGTAATGACCGTTGAATGAACAATCCCGCTTAATGGCGGGATTTTTTTTATCAAAAAACTATTAGTGGGCTAAGCTGTATAAAACTAGTCTCCATTTTCTTACATTACTTGCTCACCAGTGACATAATTTCAGCTTTAATTACCTTAAAATATGT
>SPKZ01020527.1_pt1 | contig 18894 bp, 27 predicted proteins | sample 2456571 | NCBI WGS metagenome assembly SPKZ01 (sample SAMN11192286, study PRJNA482655) | marine metagenome | biome: ENVO:00000447; feature: ENVO:00000244|ENVO:00000211|ENVO:00000569|ENVO:00002023; material: ENVO:00002151; isolation source: ocean water from marine abyssalpelagic zone ... | reverse complement strand
CTTGCGCCTCTAGTGTTGTGCACTTAGACTTAGCTTTTATTTGAGGTAAATACTTTTTCACCAAATTCACAGTAGTCTCGTTATTAAGACCTGAAAGGATTAACTCACCGAATTTATCCCAATTCAATTTTCTTCCTTCCCATCCGTTGTATTCCAAGTCATATTTCAACATTGTAAATACATCTTTCCAAGAACCTACTGATATGAATAATCCGATGTTATCCCAAAAGACTTTCTCATCTTTTAAGTGTAACCAAATCATTCTAAATATACCTTCGTGCTTTAACTCCGCACCCTTTTGAGCCGTATCTGTTATTTGCCCGTTGGCTAATTGTGTTTTTCTTGTAATCATTCTTACGTAGAATGAAAATAAAACACTTAATTCTTTATTTTCAGCCCATACTGAATCACAGTCCTTAGAAATTTCTGAGAATTTTCTAGGTACTTTATATGAACCTAATTTTCCAAATTGGTCAACTAGAACATCCCCTGTAGTAGAGTATTTCAATGCACCGTTTTCCGATAATGTCTTTGCTGAATCTTTCAATGCTGATTGCACGAAGATTGATTTTGTTGAAGCTTTCGCTCCTGCTTTTGACTTATTTGATGTAGTATCAAATAAAGTCTTTTGTTTGTTGTCGAACATTTTAAAAACTTTAATTTTATGTTTATATTAATTATATCTGATATTCCACGCCAAGTACCTCAGATAGGTGAAAGGATTCGAACCTTTCTTGTCTCGAAACAAGATTTGAATATGAATTCATATTCAAATCTTAATCATTAGTATTTGAAAATGATTTGACTCATTCACAAACTTTACCCTTTTTTGAGTAAGAAAATTACAAGTGTCACTTTTTGTTTGTTTGAATAAAAACTTTTGTGATTGCTGTATGACACTTTATCCAGAACAGGTTTTTTGTTTTATCTTAAACTTTAAATACTTGCTGTATCTGTTCTTGTTTTAATTATAGTACAAAGGTAATGAAAAGTTTTACATTTGCAAAATTATTTTTCTTTTTTCGTAACAGGAATATATATCGAGTATATAAACCCCCTTTTTTCCACTTTAGAGAAAAGGCTTTTAAAACTGCTTTAAAAGCTATTATGAGCCTTTTCTTTAAGGTGATACAAAGGTAAGATATTTTTTTGGACTATCCTAATAATTTTGAATATAATTCAAAATTACTTGAAACTTTTTGAATTTTTTGAAACTTAAAGGAGTCGTGTTCAATACTTTATTAATATAACTTTTTATATAGCTTAATATTATCGTTATGATTCCTATAATACCTGAAATTATCATAACATGTCCAAATATTGGAATACTTAATAATATATATCCTGTTATAATTAAAACAACAGAATGAACTATAACACCTATATTAGACATAAAATTTTGTAAAATCAATTTCTATATTAGGCTCATGATTATTAGCAAAGAATACTTTAGCATTTTCAGAGTCATACCATTCACTTAATGAAATACCTAAGTGTGTTTTACACATCCATTCAGCAATATTTGAGCGAACCTCTGTATCATTAGAACCCCACATAACACATTCGCCTTGTAGGGTTTGTGGCATATGGTTAAACATTTTCAACTTCACACCTAAGTCAATATCTGAATCAAATGGTAAGTCATCGAAATGCATATCATCTAATATGTCTTTAACTTGACCTAATATAAACTGTATATTATTTTCTTTCTTCTTCACGTGTACTTTCTTTTTTGCTCTATATTTAGGTTTACTTGTAGGGAAATTTAACATTGCTTTAGCATCAGGGTTATTCTGCATCATTTCTTGATACTGTTTAAGACCTGCATCACTACTAACATCAATATATTCATAGCCCATTTTCTCAGCTAATTTCTTAGATACTCCTGCTTTACTACTCAATGCTATATTAGAGCCTTTATTAGCTTCAATCAATTTTTCAAGATATGTACCCTCTTCTAGCTCTCTAGAGATTATATCTTCAAGAGCTTTTAATTGCTCTTCTTTATTTTTATTTTCGCTCATCTTTATTTTTCATTTAACATATAATATGTCACCTATATTTAATTTTAAATGACCATCCAATTTTAGAAATAGTAAACCGTTCATTATTTCATATACTAAAATTTCATATACATAACCATCATCATCTATTAATGTATCATCATCACTTATCCAATAATTATCAGAAAGCATATAATCAGATAATATTACACAATCAGATATCTTATCTATTATCTCAGTGCCGTATGATTCATTTTTTTTCTTTGATAAATCTTCACCAATATTAGCAAGTGAATTAGTAATGTATTCGGAATATGGTATAGAGTTAGCTAACTCTTCAGCTAATTTTTCCAAATATAATTTATGACCATTTTCATTTTCATTTTCGATTATATAATCAAAATAATTTATTTCTTTATTATTATCATCCATCTTCTTCTAAATTAAACTGCATAACTAAATCATTTAAAAAAGATTCATCTATACATACCCAAAGATAATGATTTACATTATTAGTCATTGTATGAAAACCAATTTCAATATACCATTTTTCAACAGACCCTCTTCTATGAATTATTGTAAAATGAGATTTATAATCTAATTTAGACATAATATCATCGAAGCTCATATCTACTTTAACTCTTCTTAAACTTTTAGAACAGTCTATTTCATCGACCCACCAATTATAACAAATTGATTTACCATACTCTAAAATTTCTTTTTTAGTATCTAAATCAATTCCTAAAGTTTTATAAAATAAGTGCTTCGCCATCTTTTTCTTTTTCTAGTTCCATCTTCCTTTTCACATAATTTTTATAAGACATTAAAGCCTCATTTTTATTAAATGCTTTTCTAAATTGTTTATCTCTATCATCTTTCCTATCTTCCCTTTCATATGTTTGGTATATTTTCACAATTCCATCTATCATCTTTATTTTAGAATGAAAGTAATACAATGTTATAAGGGTTATTGTTATAAAAGGTATACCCCATATATAAAGAGGTAATAAAATCATTAAGGTTGCGTTAATCCATATAATACACATAGAATTTCTACATATAGAACTCCTAACATTTCTCGATACATTATAGAAGTCTTTATTATAGTCGTAACTTATCTTAGTAGTACCACCATATATTACATCTAATACCTTATTTAAGGTTTGTTTCATTTTTCTTAACATCTACTAATAATTTAGCTATCATAACAGTTCCCGAACGATGTTTAAATACACTTATCGGTTTAATAAAACCACCTTTAATTAAAGGTGGTATATAAGGATTTGTTCTAAAATTTGTCATATTATCACCTACGAAAAAACAAACTTCATCATCAAATAGTACCATATTTCTCCTATCAATTGTCCAAGGGTACATACAATCAGGTTCGTTAATACATTTCTGCCAAAAACTATATGCTTTATCTGTAGGTTTAGCGTATATCAAAGGATATTTTTTAATATCCTTTGCAGTCTGCATACTATTATATTCTAATGTAAATTCCAATTCTCTTTCTAAACCACCAGGGATAGCTTTGAATGTTTTAGGCTGAAAAAAAGAAGATTTCTTTTTAATTCCAAATCTTCTTTTTTTATACTCATTAAAACATAAATATTCATCACCAATACGATAATCTATATTATAATTTTCATTATAGTAAATTTTCATATTGTTTTGCGAATTTTGGATTTTTCATCTTCTTACAAAAATTCATATAAGATAAATACTTATATACATTCTCTATAATAGGAGTATCATAATGTTTAGAATGGTCATATATGGCTACAATATACTGCACAGTAACTTTAAACATTCCAAGTACAAATACCACTTTAAAAAACCATAAAGGGAATATTATATACAATACACTAAGCGTAAACATTATTGTTAAATAGCCTATCGTATTTACCAAACATGTAGTGAATAGCAATTTTATTACATTGACAATAGATAATCTTTTTCTAATCATAATTAAATTAAATTAAATTTATTAATTCTTTAACACTATCCTTTCCTCTAACATACATAATACTGATTAAATCAGGGCTATCATGACCACCTGTTAAACAATATCTCAAACTAGGCATTACTTTACCCATCTTCAGATTATTAGCTACACAAGCATCATAAATACCTTGTTTAATAGTATCAACGGAATCAAAATTAGCGTTACTAATCCATTCTTTCAAAGTATCTAAACCTTCTTGTGTTACCTTCTTTTTAAAGTCATCTTTATAAGTAGGTTCAATGAAAAAATGTTTAGCATGACTATAAACATCTTTTAACAATGTAGACCTATCTTTACATGCATCAGCAACTATTTTTACTTTAGGTATATTCAGTTTTGTATAATTATCTTTAAATAATCCACGACAACCTTTCATTAATAATTCGGTGCTAGGTATATCATTTATCAGTTGTGAGTTTAGATAATCTAATTTATCCTTGAATACTTTAGCACCTGATTTACCTATTCTTGTTAAATCAAATGTTGATATCATATCTTCTAAACTAATAGAATCTGAATCTGAATCTGAATCTCCATCTTTATTAACTGAATATCCTAACAACAATAAGAAGTTTAACAAAGAATGTGGCTCATAACCCATTTCTTTATAACCTTCTGTCCCATCATAACTAGTTACAAATACAGACAAGCCATATTTATGAGCATTCCTTTTTGAAATCTTAGCACCATCAGGCGTAAGCAATAAAGGACAATGTACAAAGGTTGGTAATTCTAAATCTAATGCTTTATACAAATTAATATGTAAGGGAGTAGAGTTTAACCACTCATCACCTCTAATCACATGGCTAATTTCCATCAAAGAATCATCTACTACATTAGCTAAATGATATGTTGGTAATCCATCAGATTTGAAAAGAACTTTATCATCTAAAGTATCATGGTCAAATGTAACATCACCTTTAGCAACATCATTGACAGTAGTAGAACCTTTTTCCCACTTCCATCTAATCACATATGGTTCGTTATTATCAAATTTCTTTTTTAATTCTTCTTTACTAATAGATAAAGAGTTATTCATACTCAACCTTGTTAAATGATTATAACAAGGTCTAGGGTCTAACTTATCCCAATTATCTCTAGCAGTTTTTAAATCATCTGAAGTATCAAACGCATAGTATGCTTTACCATAACCTACTAATTCCTGTGCATACCCTTCGTATTCTCTTTGGCTTTGTACATAGGGAGCGTGTTTACCACCTTTCCAAGGAGACTCATCAAAATCAATCCCTAACCATTTAAAACTATCAATAATATGTTTCTCAGAGTTAGGGTCTAATCTTGTTTGGTCAGTATCTTCTAATCTAAGAATGCATTCACCTCCATTTTGTTTAGAAAAAAGGTAATTCAACAATGCCATTTTACATCCTCCGATATGCAGCGCACCAGTTGGTGAAGGCGCAAATCTTGTTCTGATAGATTTATTATTTTTCATATTATCTTTTTAATAAAATGGTATAAAAATTTCACCCATCTTATCCATTTTATTTTTAAATTTCTTAAATTTCTTATAGTTCATGAATGAAGTATTACTATACTTTTTATACATTATGTTAAATATAACACTCCTATAAATGTTTACCATAGCCATTGACAATATGACATAAATCATACCACATGCTAATAGCAATCCAAACATTTCTCTTATTATATCTATATCCATATCCATAAGTAATTACAAATTTAACAAAAAAAAAGTCAGAATACAAATATTCTGACTACATAGATTTATCATTTTTTAAAAAGATGTTCTATTTTAGAGTTTCTAAAACTTTTAATTATATATTTTCTCAATACGGGAATAGCCTTCTCACAATTGATTCTTGTATCATGGTCAAATGTTATAAGTGAATCCTTTTCATATTCTGTACATAATACAGTTATAGTATCAAATATTCTGAAAATATATTCAAGTATATCTATATCATATTTCCTCTGTAATTGTATTATAACCATACAATATAATGAAACATATTTACTATCTTTATCATATAAAGATTCTAATAGTTTATAAAGCTCTATAGTATTAAAATCTTTAGGAATATCTCGGTCTAACATCTTAATTGCAGTGTTCCATGCATCATATACTTTTGACATATCTATATTATTGTCAATTAAATATTGTTCGTAATTAGTCATTCCCATTCTCATTCCCATTCTCATTCCCATTTCCAAATAGTATATTAATTTTTCTTTTTCTAATATTTCTTAATATATTAGAATCAATATATTTTAGAGCTTTTTTTAACTCCTCGTCTGTTGTAGCATTATCTAGTGTTGTGTATATTACACCTCTTTCATTAAAAACATATTCTAATATGTTATTAATAGTCTCAATTTTAGTAGATGGCTTGACAAATTTAGCAACAGCTTTTATCACATAAGGTAAGAAATTATTATAACCACTATTTACTGTTTGTTTGTTATTTTGTTGGACAGGTGGCATACCACTACCATGTCCACCTAAATGGTTATACTCTAATTGAATATTAGACATAGAACCTTCCCAAAGACCCATAGACTCAGTATATAATACTAAACATTCAATAATTTCATCCTTTATTTTAACATCTTTAAACAGTGCATTCATAATAGGAAGCCATTTCTGAGTAATTTTACTAGTATTATAACCACTTTTTAATGTGGTTCTTAAATATTTCTCATAACTAGTCATTTAATAGTATATTTATATTCATTTTTCTAAGGAAGACTTTATGTGTACTACTAAATAAAATAACCTGCTCATATAACAATTCTATACAATTTTCGATATATTTCTTAATTTTTAAATCCTTATAATCTTCCTTACTTAGTTTAGTTTTATAGTAATGTATTTTACCTTTCATTCCATTTTTACACATAGAAATATCACTATCATTACCAAATAATTCTCTTAATGGATAAGTTGCAGTCTCTTCGTCATACAAAGTATATTTGATTACTATACCACATCTGAGGTTAAAATTATAATAGTAGTAATTAGAATTACCTAAATCACCGATTCTTTCATCCTTTATTTTAATCATCTCATGTAATGAGACATCTTCTATATTGATTGTATTACCATCTTCCATTTCCATATTCTTTATATAGTAGGTTTAAATTTTGTTTAGTTTGGAAAGGAAGAAAGATAAAGAGATATATAAGGGGTAATACAATTATGAGTATTGAGTCTTTTATCAAAGGCTTTAGAATTATACCAAGGTGTAATAAAAATATTTGTAGAGGTTTATGTAAAAATAAATAAATAATTATGGAAATTAACTACAACGGGATAGGTACGCCTACTCCACAAGCACACGTCACACGCTCAAAATCTAAGAGCAGAGGAAAATTAAAAATCTACAACAACAACAGCGTTTATTTAGAAGAAGGAGAAGAATTTGAAATCGAATTATTCAATCCTACTCAAAAGACTGTATTGGCTAAAATAGAATTCAATGGTGAAATGATTTCACATAGTGGATTAGTATTGAAGCAAGGACAAAGAGTATTCTTAGAAAGATTTTTCGATGATAATAGAAAATTCAAATTTGAAGTCTATGATATTGAAAATACACAGAAAACTAGAATTAAAGCTGATTTAGCTAAATCAAATGCAACATCTAAAAACTCTGAAATTTCAACAAGAGAAAAATTAAATGAATTCTTGGAAGGTCAAGCTTTATTAGATAATATTAACGAGATTAATAAACTAAAAGAAGATGCCGTTAATTTTGAAACGTTAGAAGATGAATTAAGCCTTAGAGCAAACCAAGTAGAACATGCTACTAGAAATAACGGAGATTTAAAAATTTACTTCTTCAATGAAAAAGAAGTTAAAGAAAACCCTTATGTCATATTAACAGGTAATTGGAAAAGCAATCTATATAATAACGATTTTAACCCTTATAATCAAATAAATGATGGTTCGTTTAACACTAACATTACTTATAAGGATTCTGTAAACACATTTTCATCTGATACAAGCGGTATGGATGACTCATTAACAGGTAGTCTTAACAGTCTTAATGGTACTAGAATTACAAGTACTGCATGTTTAGACTCTCTAGGTATGATGAGTCTAGATATTGATAATAATGATAATCAACTTAAAGACAATTCATTAAAAAGCAAAAAAAGGATGAAGAAATCTGTAGATGAACAAATGGATGCAAGGTCATTTTTCTCTCAAAATAGTTTAGGTGATGTCGAAGTTAAATTAGATGAACTTATTGGAAACAAAGTCGAAGATACAACTGAAACAGGTAGAATAGGACAAGGTTCTAAATCGGGTCAAAGGTTTGAAACTGTTGATTTAGATTTTGAACAATTCACTTTTCATTCTATTGAATATAAATTATACCCAATAAGTGAGAAGCCTATTGAATCAGCAGATTTAAGACAGTATTGTTCACAATGTGGTAAGAAGTTAAAAAAGACTGATATGTACTGTGCTTCGTGCGGTAAAAAGGCAGACTAAACTTTACTAAAGTAAATAAAAAAAGGAGAACTTATTAAGTTCTCCTTTTTTTATTTCGATAATTACTTAGAGATATATTCTAAGCACTTTTTAAAACCCTCACTAAATTCATGTAGGTTTTCTTTTCCTCTACTAGCTTCGATGTTTAAAGCAAATTCAACTAATTCGTCACTATCAATGAAATCTTTAGCATTTTCAATATTCTGTTTAAATTCTTTAAACCTTTCTAACTTAGGTATATACTCAGAATTAATTTTCACTGCAATTTCTTCTGCAATTTCTTCTGCCGTTTTATTAGAAGTTCTATCAATTGTAATATCCCTAATCCATTTCCTCATCCACCCAAATAAGTTCCTATTTTCAATGTGGATTTGTCCTCCTTTAACTTCAATATCTATATCAGGAAATTTAGATTGTAGTTCTAAATTAATAATATCTTCGAAAGGAGAATTATACATATCTATACAGTAATGATAACAATCATGGAAATTCTCTACACTTTTCATTGCACGTCTGCTACCATCATCATATGTCACAGGATAATTAGTAGTTAAATAATCTTCTATCATTGTCCAATCACAACATCTTGATGTACAATCATAAAAACATACTAAAGAGTCACCTATTCTACAATAACTTAAAGAAAGTGATACAGGATATGGTTGTCCTGAAGATATAACTGTACCAACGTTTATACCATTACCAAAACTATAATTTTTCCAAGGTAAAGCTTTTTCTAAATGATTCCAATCTTTATCTTCATATTTCTTAATCAGACGATACATATCATCAGAGTTACCTTCTATAAAGAATGATACTTTAGGAAGTAAACTTTCCATGTTATAATCATTCAATCCGAAAAATTCTAAATCTTCTCTATACATATTTATAATTTCAATTTCAATTTCAGTTTCAATTTTTAAATAATGTTAATCTACCCATTTAATTTTAGAACAATTCTTATCCATAAACGCTCTGAATCCATCACTTAATACTTGAATCCATTTAGGAATTTTCCTTTGAGAACGTTTTAATTCTATTCTAGCTTCTCTTTTATCTTTTTCTTCATCAGTAAGTGTTTTAATTATATTCTTAGACTTTAAGTAATCTATTAAAGAAACTATTCCAAATATTAGTGAAACGAAAGCAGAAATACCTGCTATCATAATACCTATAAATTTCCCTAAATTTAATAGAACTTGTAAAATACCATTATTCGTAACTTCGACATATCCTATAAGAACTATACCTAAAACTAGAATGGCGAAAATTTGGAACATAAACATTGCACCCATATGAAGTTTTTCGGGGTTTTTCCTAAATTTTTTGAAGAATAAAGCTATAGATAATCCTGGGAACGAAAGCGATATAAACAACATACCTAAAGCTACCAACCATGATAGTTTACATATCCCAAGTGGTAAATCTTTTTCACCTGTTGTATATCTATACAACCATGATACAAACCCTGATTTTTTATATGTGTGTGATTTTCTAACTTCCATTATATCTTATTTTTTATATTTGGTAAATAAATTTCTAACAAAGATACTAATTTAAATTTATTAACCTTGCTTATTCTCTTATTTTTATTTTTATTAACTAACTCCATGAAAGTAGATACTACTTTATTAAATTTGAAACTCTCAGTATAAGAGAATATTGTATCTCGGAAAGCTTTCACATCAATATATTCATCACCTTCTTCAGTATTAATCCATGTAGCAAATCTTCTAATGAATTTCTGAACACCTTTTATTTTACTATCGTCCCAACTACCACCATCGAAATAATGACCAATGAACATTAAATAAAATTTTAACTCATCTGCATCATACTCAGAAGGGTCAACGACATTACCTAAACTCTTACTCATCTTAACACCTTCGTTAAGAATCATTCCTTGATGAATTACCTTAGTAAATGGTTCTTCGTAGTCTACCCAACCTGCATCATACATTACCATATTAATGAATCTAGCATAAATCAAATGCATACATGCATGTTCATTACCACCAACATAAACATCAACAGGTTTAGGTTTCAATCCTTTCATCATAGAATATACATAGTAATAGAAACTAGAGTCTACAAAGGTATCCATTGTATCCGTAGTATCTTCAGGGATTGGACACCCCCAATTACGTTGCCTAGATATACACCAATCATGTTGGTTCTCTAACCATTTACGTTGAGCATTAATAGTAGATTTCGGATAGTCTATATGGTCAAGGTTGTTAATCAATCTATCTTTATAGTCTGTAATTTTGAAGTACCATTGGTCTTTTAATACTTTGTCAACCACATCTGATTTACATCTATCACACTTACCGTCTTTAACCTGTTCTCTTGCTAATACGGTTTCACAACTTTCACAGAAATTCACTTTACCATCTGCTTTATATGCTACACCTCTATCTTTTAACAAAGTGAATAGCTTCTGAGACCATTTTTGATACTCAGGGCTACTAGTAATCAACATTTCCTCATACTTAGTATCCATATGAGTCATTTGACTACGGAAGTTCTCAATATTCTCTTCAGTAACTTCGGATGCATCCCTACCTACTTTCTTAGCATAGTTTTCAGCAGGTAAACCAAAGCTATCATAACCAAAAGGTTGAAACACGTTTTCACCTTTAAATCTAAGATAGTTACAATAACTATCCATAATGGCATAGTTATAATAATGTCCTATATGTAAACCACTCCCTGATGGGTATGGAAACATAACACATACATATTTATAATCTTGGTTACTCATTGCTAGTTTTTTTAAATGTTGGATAAGTACCGTCCTGTTTTTTATTAAACTCTATCTCCTTAATTTTTTTATTATTCTTTTTATACTTTAAATAATCTTGAACTACATTATTAATTAATATCAGCCCAAAAACTATAAAATAAATATAACTTAGATTATTTAATAATAAGGATAAAAATAATAATTGAAAAATAGTTCTATCAATGTTGAAGAATTCACCTAAACCTTTACATACACCGAACGCAAACCCATTCTCACCTAATTTTAAATTTTCTAATTTATATTCTCCCAACTTTTGTTTCATAACTCTTTGATTTTCAGTAACATATACAAAAACATACAAGATTATGATATATTACTTATTATTATTATTTATTTATTATACTTTTTATTTATTGTTATTGTTTTACCATTTATAGATATTACCCAATCACCTGTCACCAATGTTCTATTAGGATTTTCTTCTAACCATTTATAATTAAATGATACATCGTAAAACCAATCACCTCCCTCTAACCTAGCCACCTTTTTTATAGATTCTTGATAGTCATCTGGAGATATATCATCTATAATATCTATTCCATCAGAAGGTAAAAATACTAATGGGTAAGTGTATCTACCTATTTGAAACAATATGGTAGATAATATTACAAATGATAGAAATAATTTTGTAATAAATGAAACAATTAGGTTAAACTTCTTTTTACTAGTTATTGTAGTATTATATTCATATTTCATTAAAATGTGTATCAATATTATTATAGAAATTAAACCAAACACTAAAAAAAATATAGTGTATACTATTTTAGTAAAATTTACTTGGTTATGATACCATATTCCATATGGCAAAGGACTTAATAAAAATCCTACAATCATTACTATTCCAATAATATAAAAATATTTACTACAATGTGTATAAACATTTTTGAAATGCTCTTTACGTTTTTCTTTTTTAAACCCTTTTAACGAATTACTCATCTACTTTATATTTATGTTTTGTTGATGTATAATAAACCCAATTTCTATTACATTTACGTTTTACAAAAATCACATAAAACAATGGCTTTATGTGAAAATAAAATTTGGTTGTTTTCATTTTTATATGAACGAAACACAACAGGAATAAGAAACTTATAATAATCATATTTATTTAATTGCTTTTATAGACATCACCATCGACATCACCTTTTATATTAACTGTAACTGCTCTAATATCACCATCGACATCACCTTTTATGTCAATGTTATTCCCTTCTAGTATATCACCATCAATATCGCCTTTTACATTTATAGTCGAACCTGCTTTGATATCACCTGAGACATCTCCGCAACTTGTACTACTACCACTTATAACATCACCTTCGACATCATTACATGTTGTACTACTACCTGATTTAACATCACCTGTGACATCATTACATGTAACACTACCACCTGCTGTGATATCACCTGTAATATCACCTTTTATGTTTAATTCTTCACAAGTAACATCACCAATTATATCATTACAGTTGATAGTTTTAGCACTGATATTATTATTTATATCGTCACACTGAAGTTTATCTACTACAACATTTTCAACATCACCACTAATATACAATTCGTTATCACACTCTACAGATTCAACATTACCATTAATCACAATAATAATTTTATCATGAGGCAATTGAATAAGTTGTCCATCCATTTGAATAGTATTACCTTTAATGGAAATATGTCTTTTCATAGTATAGGTTTCTGTTTTACCATCACCATCACCTAAAATAATACTAATTGTATTTTTGAAAAACTCTTTTATTTTTTGTTTATAGTCTTTAAAACTTTCGCTCATTATATCAAATTAAATTAAATTCTTAGAATAAATCTTTAGGTATATACTTATCACCTTCACCACTTTTAATACGGTTCAATGCTTTGATTGCTGAAGATGATACGTGATGATATTCAGTTTCACTTGGGAGGTATATCATATTGATATCTGACCAAATATCTTTCATCAATTTAGCATTATTTTGTTCATATGCTATATCTTCGTTATTTCTAAATCCTCTAATAAGGAAAACATCTTCAGTAGAAGAACGTTCTTCTAAATAAGTTGGTAGAAATCCTTCAAAAGAAACTACTTCACATGCAGTCTTTTTAAACACATTTTCAACTCTTTCTTCGGTATCAGTTATTTTATCTTTACTAGGGTTTTGTCCAATTAGTATTACTACTTTATCAAACATTGTTTTAGCCTTTTCAATGATATCTAAATGACCGTTATGAATAGGATTAAAACTTCCTGCATAAAATGCTACTCTTGGTCTATAATTATCAACATATTGAATTAAATTCTTAATGTTATCGCTAGAGTGTTTATATGCGTTTAGAAAATTTAGTCTAGATTTTTTATAATCACTAGTAGATACAAAACTATATTCTTTACGAATACCTTCCTCCCATTTTAATACTTTAGTCCAATCTGTTTCTTGGAAAATAAACATGTCAAATAACATAAATTCTTGACCAATTTCAGAAGATGTTATATGAGATTCGGTTGCTTTTATTATGTCATATACAGTATAGAATAAATTAGATTTATATAAAGTAGATTTTGACCAAACTTCTTCAAAGTAATCGGCTGACAGTTCTTCATTACTTCTTCCTAGCGTATATTCTCCCCCTGATTTAATATTCCAAGGGAAATAAATAACATCATGAAATACAGCAGTGATTTTAAGAATTAAATTAGATTCATCATCTTTTGAAAATGTTGATTTTTTAATTTTATCTAATAAATCAATTACATGTTCTATTGTATGATAAGCTCTCCAAGGCTCAGAATATTTTTCTATTATATCAGAAATAACTTCCTTTGGAAAATGTTCTCCAAGGAAGTCTAATTCTTTATATTGTTTTTCTATTATTAACATTGTTTTTCTATATTCAGGTAAATATACGAATAAGTTGGTTATAAACCTATTAGTATAATATGAGGTTTGTATATTCTCCTAATTTCGTCCCAACGTATAAAATAATCCACCATGAAATATTTGATAAAATAAAAACTCTAGCAAATATTTGAAAATTAGGAATCTTTACTCTTGTGATAGGAACTGTTATCGCTGATACTACAAGGAATATGTAGAAATAGCATTTAGTTAAATATTTAACATCTTGAATATTATATTGATATAATAAATCCAATGGTGAAGATATTGCTATTAGAATTATAAATGAGAATAATATAATCATTACTATTCCTGCGGGTTTCGATTTTTCTACTAATGTCATGATTTGTTATTAATGTTAATGTTAATGTTAAAATATTAAAGTTGTTATGTATCCAAAGTAATATGTTATAAAACAAAAGCTATATAAAATAGTAATTGTTACTAATGTTCTATAGGATATAAATGAAAAATATGAATAATAACCTTTTCTGATTTCATTATCATCTAATTTTGTACCTCCTGTTATTGCAGATATAATAGTGCTTATTCCTATTATTACGAAAAACATCCATCTATGAAATCCTGTAGTTTCTGCTACTTCAACTTCTTGGTAGATGTAATATGGAATTAACCCTACTAAAAGAGTTAAAAATATAACACATGTAGTAATCATTACATATTTTTCAATGTGCAATGCATTGGTTTTGATATTAGTTGTTAGTTTATCTTTCTTTTTATTAAATTTAAACCGCTTGTATGATAGATTCATTATTAGTTATATTTTAAAGTTAAGGTTAAGGTTGAGTAAATAATATAGGGTGGAGTAATGACCCTATATAATACATTAGTATTAAGATAGAATATAAAAGAAATGTTATTTTAAATACTTTTATTATGTATGAATAAAACATATCAAGTTTTGTAACATAATCATAAAAATCTGAAAGCCATATGAATATAAAAGAAATGGTTGTTATAATACCTAATAATATACTATGAAACATCTTAAAAGATATATTTTCTTCTTCTAATAAATTCTCATAGCAAATATAAGGTAATATGGATAGTAAACTAAATAGAATAATAGCAACTATGCTTACAACAGCGTATTTTTTGGATAAATTGAATAAATGTGTTATTTTCTCATTACGCTTCATTTTTGTAAAGCTTTCTAGTGATTGTGACATATTTTTATTTTAATAAAATGCAAAGTTATAAATAATTATTTGAATATCAAAGGTATAGAGTATATTACTTAAATTTTTCATTCAGAAGGTATAATGCTTTCCTATCGGGTTTTCTAACTTTATTATCCAATTGTTTTACTAGAATATCACTATGTGATTTCAAAAACTTACATTTCTTTATTTTAATCTCGTTGTCTTCAATAAAATATGTTATATCCATATAACACTGATGTACAGATTCATAGTTAGCTATTGAATAGTGATTGCTGTATATGGTTTCAGTTAAATATGGGTAGAAATCTATTTTATAATTTACTCCTTCAATACAGAATAATATAATAAATGATTTTGATTTTGATTTTTTGGTAACATTTGTTTTACTATCACTTATAATTTTAGTTAAAATTTTAAATTCTTTTTTAGATTTCAATACTTCAATTAATGGTTTTTTCTTCCTAGCTTTTCTCCATTTATATTTCTCTAAATATACTTGTTTTAACCTATTATCATTGATATCATTATTCTTAGCTTCTAATAGTTTGGTTTTTTTATAGTTGGTATAACTTAAATCTACTATCTTTTCGTTTTCGGCTTCTTTTTCGTTTTCGATTTCGAAATATTGTTGATAAAAGTTTGGAGCTATAAAGTAATCATTATTATCCTCCTCACCATCTTCAACTCTTTTTCCGACCATTTTTTTGACAGTTTTTTTGATAATGTTTACTGCTAGTATATGAGGTAGCAATATTATATCGGTAGTTTTAGATGCTACTTTAATTATAGTTTTAGTTATTTTACTCATTGATTAAGTTGATATCGAAGAAACATTTTTCTTGCATAGTAATATTTAATTTTTCTTGCATATCTTGTAATTCTTCTGTTATTTTCTTTTCAAATTTCTTTTCCAAGTAATCACGTAGACCTTCTTTACTATGATTATATAATTCATTATATTTACCAAATAACTTATAATATGTGAAATGATGATGTATTGTGTTAAAGATTATTCTATCACTATCATTTCTATTAGAACTTAATACTACTTTGAATTCAGATATAATATTCCACTTTTCATTAAAAGATACTGTAGTATAACCCATACTGTCTGAATATACTTTTGTATGGTTTTTTAAAAGCATTTTATTTAAAGTTTGGAATAATTTAAGAGTATTATCATATAAATATGAAAAATCCTTTTCTTCCTGTTCAAATGGATTTACTACTTTGATAGAATCTTCTTTATATTTTGGGAAAGAAAGATTAGTATTAGCATCTACATCAGTCACAATAGTAACATCTTTGAGACTATTCAGATGATTTTCTAACATATCACCTAACCTCTCTTGTTTTCTCTTTTGTTTAAATAATTTATCAAACATATAAAGTTTTATTTATCAATATTTCTTTTAATATCCCAACCATCAGGCATGAAATTAGGATTCATTGAATCAACAAAATGTTGTCTCCATCTTTCAGAAAACTCCTGTATATCTGTGATTTCATCTACAATCAATTTACCCCAAGGTATAGGTATGATACTATTACATTCTTTAACATATTCTACTATGTTATCCATAGTACATTTAATATCTGTTAAATCTTCAAACCTAATCATCAAATCAAGCAGAGGCTTCATAGGTATTTTATTATGATGTTGAATCAAAGTATTAGCTATTGACCTAGCAGGGTTTCCACTATTAACAGTTGCAGAGTATTCATCATGCGTAGGAACACCTAATTCTATTGCAATCTCATTTTTCAATTCCATTGCGAATTTATTCTCATATATATAATGTTGTTTTCTTGTAATTAAAACTACATCGTGAGAACTTCTATCTTTAAACCTTAGTTCAAAATGTTTCCTGAAGCAATATGGTATAACATGGTGCTTAGTAAGAGATGTTAAAGTATTATCACCTGTTACGACACAAATATTCTCTTTAGACGTAAGGTAATAAGGGTCATCTACATCATGTCCTAGACCATTGGGTGTAAAACTTAATTTAATATGTATTCCACCATCATCATCTGTTTTAATTGTTTCTGCTAACCCTTTATCTAAATACCAATTAATTTTTTTGGTATTACCCATAAACATAAAGTCTCCGTCAGGTGAGAAAATCTTATGATTCCCATATAGTTTATCTAAATTCTTTATACCTTTATCCTTACTATTCATTACTATTTATCATTACTATTCATTACTATTCATTACTATTTATCATTACTATTCATTACTATTTATTATTGTATTATAAAACATTAAACGCTTCAATACATTCTTTTTTGTCTTTAAATACGTACAACCATATATCTTTAAATCTTAAATCTATACATAAACATATTTGCTTTAATAATATCTGTCTATGTTTATTGCCAACATTCATATAATTTGATAGTGAAGCATTAGCCATTTTACTTTGTTCTTTTTTTAAATATTCTATTAGTTCTTTATCCATATCAAAACGTTTTATGACACTGTTTTTATTCCATTTTCGTACCTCATAACGACACATACACTAGCCATTAATAATTATATTCTTCTTCTTTTTTTGTTTTTTGCTTATAGCTTGTTCTGATATCTTCTTTCATCATTACTCTGAAATCCATATTAGGTTCACTACTAGACCAATTATTATCAGTTGAAGACCATTTCATTTTCATATTACCCCACTCGATATTAGAAATGTCTTGTATGATTTTATTTTTGAATAAATCTAGATATTTTATTTCCGTCCAACTGTTATCAGAGCCTAGCACATCACCCTCAATACTTTTAAAGCATATATTAGACACTGAACCAATCCCACCATGTCCACCTGCAACTGTAATATCATCATCAGAGCCTACGTGCGTTGATGGGTCTTGATAATTTAAATGTTCTTTAAAGTTATCCAATAAATCACACATATATTTACCAAGGTCTTTCACTATCGAACCATCTTTTAATACAGGTCTCTCGTCATCAGGTATTGATTTCATGTCACCGTAACATACAATCTGTAACGTGCTACCATATTGTAATAAAATATAGTCTATAGTATCAGGAATCTTACCTGAAATAATATCCTCTTCAAGTATAGCTCTTGCTCTTATACCATTTGCCCATGTTCCTGAAGGTATGAAGGCTAAGTTTCCTAAAATTTGATAACCTTTGCCTTTTAAATCTATTTTATTTTCTTTATCAATGTAATTCTCTTCGATAAAGTGTTTTTGGTTAAGGAATACAGTTTTTTCTTCTTGGCGACCTCTAGTTTTATTACTCATTTGACCTAATCTCCACTTGCCATCAGCAATGAAGCTTTTCCTATCTCCTGTTTTAGGGAAGATGTTATTCCCTCCATAAAACCTTAATAAGTTTTGGTATACTGCATATATAGAAGGTTCTTTTGTATTATGGATAACTTCAATTAATGTTGCATAATCACTCCTTTTAATCATTTGGTTAAAAGCCCCTGCAAATGTTAATTTTGGGTGCTTCGATGCTTTAATTTTCTTCCAATCAAAATATAAAGT
>SPKZ01001279.1_pt1 | contig 18953 bp, 18 predicted proteins | sample 2456571 | NCBI WGS metagenome assembly SPKZ01 (sample SAMN11192286, study PRJNA482655) | marine metagenome | biome: ENVO:00000447; feature: ENVO:00000244|ENVO:00000211|ENVO:00000569|ENVO:00002023; material: ENVO:00002151; isolation source: ocean water from marine abyssalpelagic zone ... | reverse complement strand
GGTTCATCTTCATTGTTAACCAGAATTATCCGTCTGTGCTTAGCGCTAAGAACAAACTCAAACAGCGAGTCAGCCTCATCCAAAAGGCAGAACTTAGTGACGCCTCCTTTGTTGCATACATCACTAGCATTTTTTGTTCTAAGATCAACTACATTGCTCATAATTTTAGCTTCACCTGGGCGCATTATTCCAAGATCGCTTGCTGTTGATATATAATGTTCCATTTCGGCAATACCCATGCTTTCTTCAATAGCTTTATTGCCAAGAAATCCGTTAACAGCATTGACAAAAGGTGTTAATAAAAAGGTGATTATTCTAATTGGTATGTTTACATATTTAGCAATAATTTCTGGATTCTTTGCACCTGAAACCTTGGGTTTTATTTCTGCGTACATAAGCATTATGATCGTAAGTATTGCTAAATATTGTGTATGGCCAGCAGGATCGTGATATAAAGCTGATAAAGCGCCGATAACAGCAGAGCCACCAACATTAATTATTGTATTTAGCATTATGATAGCGCCTAAATATCTAGGCTGTTCTTTCTGTATATTGCTTAAACTTGAAGCTAACTTTTCATTTTCTTTTTTAATGAGGCCGATCTTAAAGCTGGTCATAGCTACGATTGACACTTCACATAAGCTGCAAAGTGCTGATGCCAATATCACGAATACAGATGAAAGTAATAATAGTTGATAGTTGTCAGTTAATTCCATAAATCTCTGTTTTTCCTTTTGTTTTTGTTTTTGCTTTTGATGATTATACTTTTTTTTAATTAAAGGTCAATCTTTATCTTTATTTTAATCGAGCGTAAACTCGCTTGAAAAATAAATAAAACTTTAGTGTATAATTTTAATTCGTGGAGATTAATTTTACAATTCGGTAAATTATAGGGCGATAATTAATTCAATCAATTTACATATTGAAAAAAATAAGTAAAATAAATTAAAATAATAAGATCTAAATATAAAAGGCAAGATTTTAATGAAAATACCATTAGATAAACCAAAATATGTAGAGGGTCAGGTGTACATTGCACGTAAAGATGTTGTTTTTGACTCGACTATGCTATATCAGCTTTTTACTCGCGGGAATGATTTTGTTGAAATTAGGGATGATATCAAAGGGGGAATTAAAATAAAAAATAATTCTAAATTAATAATAAACAAACTATACAGAGAGTCACATTATCCTAAACGTGAATTTATATCTATTTATATAACACACCCAGACTGTAAGGGTACTGCAAGAATATCTGTTCTTAGAACCTCTGAATTTGAATTGAAGTTAGATTTGTTTTCTGATGCAGGACTGGCGAATATACTTAATGAGTTTGAAAATATAACGTTAAAAAAATATTCATATGATAAAGAGCTGGCTAATCAAATAGTAAAAAAAACATATTCAGATATATTTTCATTAATCAGTCCTGTATTTGTATTTAGTGGTAGGAAAACGATTTCCGTTGCTGATTTCTTTTTAAAGCCAAAGATAAGGCTTAATGAAATAATAGAAAAAAATGGGCGCAGTAGGATTAATGACTGGCGACTTTTTGAAGGTCTCTTAATTGAAGGTAAAATTGCAAATGACATTCTAAATGACATCAACGCATTGTCTGAAAGTATTGGTGAGATGGATTGCGATTATACAGTAAGTGTTTATCAAATTAAATCTGAAATATTCATTCAGTTTAAAAAAACAAATGAACTGGCCTCTGCGGCTGAAAAAGCGTTGTTACTTTGTAATTCGCTCTCTAATGATTTATCTGAAGGTTTAAATTTATATGAAATTATTCATGATTTTAGAGCCATATCTAAACTTAAAAACAATCATGTAATTAAAATAAGCAATGAAAGTCAACGTTATAGAACAAAGAATAAAGAAGAAGTATTGAAAATGTTAAATAATGACTTATTCAGTATGTACTTAGAGTCAAAAAGAAAAAAAGGTTCTAGAACTTTAAAAATGAAAGGGTTATGTTTTGAATTTAGATCTTACGGACTAGATTTTCCAGAGCGATATCTAGCTCTTAATCGTAATGGTAATGAAATCATAATAATCAGAGAGTGCTAGTTAATAATTTAATTTAAGGGTGCTGGTGAGGTGGTGAGCTCTCGTTATTATTCACCACCGTAAATTCGTATTAGTTAGCTGTTGCTTTCGCTAAACTTATCATTATTAAAGAAATGATCTGCGCACAACACAGGAATTCTAGCGTACACAAGAGCTGTATGATTGTAGTTTACGTGAACCTTATCCGTGACCCAGTTCGCACTTGCCTCCTTGATTGATACAGTGCCATCACCAGGCTCTTTTAAAAGTCCATTTATACCTAAGTTAAAAGTCCCGATAATACTACCCACGGGTACATCAGGACGCAACAGAACAGTCGATTTAAGCAATATATTGCTTTCATTTATCTTCTTAAACATCGGCCTTACAAACTTATTTCCTATTATTATTTTTGCTAAATTACTTCCGTTAACTGGAGACCCAATTGTAACTACCTTGATATTTTTAAAATTGGTTTGATAGCAATTGAGATATTTAAAAATTAATAACCCCCCTAGTGAATGACCATAAAAATACAGTTGATCCCCAGGAATTTTTTTACAAAAATCGTGAAACTGATCTGTAGTTTTTTTGGAAAAGCGAGTGCTTCTATAATTGAAGTTGTAGGTTTTATACCCTAATGATTTGAAATTACTCTCGACTTTCATCATGATTTTGCTGCTCATGAATAACCCGTGAACTATCACGACTGACTTCGCCATATGAATTTACAACCTTTTGATTTTATTATTTTTAAAGTTACGAAAAAGTATAATGCATAGATGTAAAACATACAATTGATAAATATCTGGTTAATTGATATTTAAGGTTTTATGAGTTAATCAAGCACCTTATTTACAAGTTTACGATGGGATTACACCCTTAAAATGCGGAGTTTATTATCAGTGCAGAGAGAAATAGTTTCTTGAAACTATTTAACAAACTATTAATATAATACATTTACCAAATGCATTAATTACTTTAAACTCCGAATCGACAATGGCTAAAATTAAAATAAAAATTAAAATAAAGAATAACAAAAGGTGTAATAAAATGGATATTAATAAAAAAACAGTCCGATTTTTTCAAACACTCGGGATTAATAAGTCTTTTTTAGAAAAAACACAAATTATAGAGGCTTTTAGTGGTTTCTGTGAGGATAACGAATCTAATGAAATATTAAAATCAAAACTAGACTACTTCAGGTGCGAACGCATTGATGTTGCGAGCACTTATTTGATCGATGATCTTATCCAGGCGTTACTGACTGTAAAGATGCGTAATTGGTGTTCGAAGCATTTACTTGATAATAAAAACATAGTTAGCGAAATAGCGATTATAAAAGGAGATGTGGTAATTGAACCAATAGAGATGATGAGGAAGATTTACGGGGAAGCGATGCTGTCAAATATTATCGATAGCGCCGAAGCTTATGCAACGTTCAATATTGGAGCGGAACTTGAGAAGATAATTATCATTTCCAAATCTGATAAGTATAGTGCTAACAGGTCTAAACCTAAGGCTTTTAAGTCGCTTTCAGAAAAAGTTTTTAATGAAATTTTAAATGAAAAAATCATTGAGGTTAAACTCTATATGCTAAACGTTAAAAGCCACATAAAGGTGGCTTAATCATGATTTTAAAATCAATATTTCTTATCATCATGCTGGCCTCAAGCAGTAGCTATGCAAAAAGCGTTTATCACGATAAATATTTGCATGTTGGTGCGTCTTCAGTAATAGGGTTTGTTTCCCAATCTGCATTTGATAGTAGAGCTAAGAGCTACGCTGCATGTATGAGTGTAGGCATTGCAAAAGAAACTTATGATTATCATAATTATGGTTTATTTGACCTTGAGGATCTTGGATCTGATCTTGTTGGTTGTGCGATAGGTATTGAGTTAAGTAAACAGTTAGGGTTTACTATTTTTCCAAGTCAGGAAGATGACATTACAATGCTAAATATTTCAATACCACTATAATTATCTGACCTTAATAATATGTTATAATAATAATAATAATAATAATAATAAATGAGATGTCGAATTATGAACTATAAAGAAGTGGGTATAGAACTTATTGATTTCAACATTGATAAGATGACTCTACTAAAAGAATGGATGAGCGGTTTAAATCTAGACGGAAGAACGCCAAAAGGACAAAAGTACAACAAAGACGGTCTGATTTTTATATCTAATCAAATTAAAATGCATAAGTTATTTGATTCAGACCTTCCTATTCATAATATATCGGCAACAACGTCAAGGTGGACACCTGAAAGCGTAGAGTTAATGACAGCTGCTTTTACTAAGGAAAGGCTGACATCAATATGCTCGAAGGGAATTACGGTTCGTAACGAATCAAAAATGACAGAGGCTAAATTCAAAAATTACGCAAGAGAGGTTGTGAAAACAATAAACAGTCTTGGCCTATTTCATAAGAAAGCCACAAATGACTTGGTCGTGGTACTTAAAAACAAAGGCGACATTAAGTCTATAGCATTATACAAGAGCAACTTAGATGAAATTTGGATACAGTCGGATTCTAAAATTGATAATGATCTCTATGGCCACGGAAAGTATGTACTAGTGCATGAGATCGGACATAGGTTCGAGGCCATTTACGGATTACCAGAAGGGTTTTCTGACAGTAAATTCGCAACAACAAAATACTCGTATACAATGACAGATTTTGGCGGCTCAGAAGCTTTCGCTGAAGCGTTTGCAGTGTCACACTGGAAAGATAAATATCCAGAATTTTCGAAAGTTATAGATGCATATATTCCTATGATGATTGAACACTCAAAAAACACTATAAGTAAAAAAAGAAGTTTACCTGCCCACCTGACCTCTTTGGGGATTTAACCTTTCATCCCGCTATTAATTATAGTGGGGTGAATATATTTTAAAAATAAACAACACTATTAATTGTTTATTCAGATTAATCCACGTACTATATCAAACCTATATAAATCTGCCTAAATATAACAAAAATAGAAGTAAGCAACCTCTTGGAGTCATCAGTAAGGACAGCGTTTGTTTGTATAGATTAATGCGAATTAATTTAAAAAATCATAATCAATAGGCATAATTTAAATTATATTTTTATCAGGAAGGATTTTGTGCATGAATAAACTAAAAAAGTCAGAACTTGATGATTTAAACGAAAAAATAAAAGATGAAGAAGAAATGGCGATTTTAATGTCTTACATAAGGGATGGCATAGATCATGAAAACATATTTATGGCGAGAGGCAACTCAGGCGTCGGTTTTAAAAAACACTTGTCAGAAAGGTTGGATGCTAGATTTCGAACTATGTCATTAAAAATGCTTAGGGAAAAAAGAAGTGAATTGCAGTTGGAAATTCTAAAATTTGTTAGCATGGAATTTAGAGAGGAAGTCATAGGGCCTCTAAAAAATCCCAAAAGTATAAGGATGCATTCTTAATGCTTAGTCATTATGAAAATTTCTTAAAACATCCATTTATGCTTGGATTGCCGATACTAAGTATCGTTTCAGCTCATTTTTTTGGACTTTATCATCTTTTTTATGTCTATGGGCTTTATTACAAAACAACTCCAAATCTATTTTTAGTCATAGTATCAGTCTTAATTTTATTTTCATGGATTCATTTCAACTTTAAGACATTAGGTAATGACAGAAAAAACTCTGGTATTTTTATTTTCATATTTGTAATACTGCCATTTACTAATTCCTTTGTGGAGATTAGCGTTCTACCTGGTGCTGAGAACATATCTTTTGTAACCATGTACTTAATGATCACTATTTCTTTGTTTGATAAGGTTTTAGCGTTTAAATTTGAAAAAGATAAGTGATAAGATCTCAGGTTACTTACTTTCGATGAATAACCCCTTACTTATATTTTACTTTTCCTGCATCTTATGTATAATCGCTAATTAAATACAAAAACAAGAAAACAATCACTTAAAAATTATCTCTTGGAGGAGAACATGAAAGGACTATTGTTTCTATTATTTATATTTATTACTCTTTGGGCATTAAAAGATGTCATTAAAGCCGTATTCAGCGAAAAAGACAATGTTAAAGGGGAACTGGGTGATGTCGTAAATTCTCAGTCTTCAGATGGTAATGAAAAATCTAAAAACAAAGGTTTCTCGAACATAAAGAAAAAATCATTTGGTGATCTAAAAGTAAAAGAGGCAGTTAGCCTTTTTTACAAAAATGTTATTGATATCTTTATGAGAAAAACAAATATTGTAATCGGTTCTATTAAATTTAGAATTAATTCAGTGCTTGGAATGGTAATGTTTATCGTGTGGGTATCAGCTGTAAGCGGAAGTACTAGCTTACTTGAAAGCTTGCTATTAACAGGTTTTTTTATTGCAGGGTTTGTTATTTTTGGCACTAAAAAAACAGAAAGTGGCACTTAAATTAACTGAGCATTTAAGATAATGAAAACAAAAGTAAAAAAAATGGTGTTAGCTATTTTCTCAATTTTATTGATTTCTGGATGTTCCTCAAACTCAAATCGAGATGATTTCCTTTTTTCTAAAATTAACTCCTCGCTTGTTTGCTCTGGAGATTACAGAAATGACAACGGTCAAGTATCGGATGGGATGGAGAGATCTATAGCGTTTTGGATTGAACGTGGCATGAAAATAACTGACATGCATGAGTTGGCACAAAAAAACATTAGTGATTATTTAGTCTGTAAAGTAATAATGCTTGGTACGCTAAAAAATTCGAAAGAAATATTAAGCGAGAAAAGTGCTAAAAAATTAAGGGACGATCTGTATAGCTTTTTAAGAAGATTTGAAGAAAATGATTTAGAAGGTTCAGGTAGCAAAGTAAATATTAATAATCAGTCAGCAGTCGGCATTTAAAATAAAACAAAACTTTAAAATAAAAAATAATTTATGGGAATTAAAATGAAAAGTAAAACTTTTGGAATAATTAAACCTAACGCAACAGCACTTAATCTTCAAGGCGGAATATTTAAAGTTATCGAAGAAAACGACCTTAAAGTAGTCTTAAAAAAAGAATTTGTACTTACTCGTGAACAAGCTGGTGAATTTTACAAAGAGCATGACGGAAAATTTTTCTTTGAAGAACTGATCGACTTTATGACATCGGGCCCAGTTATAGCCTTTGTTGTAGAAGGTGAAGATGCAATGCCGAGATACAGGGAGCTAATGGGAAAAACAGACCCAGCGCAAGCTGATAAAGGTACATTGCGTTTTATGTTTGCAACTAAGAAAAGTGAAAACTCAGTACATGGTTCAGATAGTCCTGAATCAGCAGAAAGAGAGATTAATTTCTTTTTCGCTTAGTTCAAACTGTTAAGTAATATTGTAAATACAAACCAAGCATATTAATGATTTGCTTGGTTTGTACGTTTTAGTTAAATTAAATAAATTTTAAGCTTGTTCTTTTAAATAGTCAGGCAAGTGAAAAGCACAAAAAACACAAAAAACACAACTTAGTTGTCGAATATTAAGTTAAAGGGAGTTAGTAATGAATTATATAATGTCGATAGTTTTTCTGGTTTTTTTATTTACAAAGCAAGGGCGCGAGGATTACAAGCGATTCTTAAAAAGCACCATAATGAAAAATAAGTCTGAAAGAAAAAAGACATATATTTTAATTGCGCTGATTATTTCGAGTGTTGTTTATCTTTCAATGGATTTCACCAGCAGTGAGATCGCCAATAATGACAGTAATGTGGTTATTGAAAAATCAGAAAAACCCAATAAAAGACAAATGGAAGACGACGAGAGAAATAAGAAGATCTTAAGTCTAACACTAGAGATTCAAAGCTTTAATAGAAATGTAAAAGTTCCAACTTACGAAGCTGAAAAAGTTAAAATTGAAATGTTAGAAAATCTTCGAAGAACTTATGAGGCTATTGGTGACGGTGCAATTTTAAGTTTTGAACGTGAAATTGAAGAAAATAAGTATAAAAACGAACATTTAGAGTCTAGCTTAAACTCACTGAAGCTTAAGATGAAAAATATTCAAATTAAAATTTTAGGTGAAATTTCTACAAAAAAGAAAAGCATAGCTAAAAATGAAAATGAAAATAAAAAAAGAGAAGCTAGGCTACTAAGAGATAAAGAATTAAGTGACATTGAAAATAGCAGCAGAACATATAACTTAATAATACACAAAGAGATTGAAAACTGTCATAAAGCTGTCGCTAAGAACAGTTATGGTAGATACATTAACTGCGATAAAACCTTCCAGAATTATGAAAATAATGAAAAAATATCAGGATTAGTTTTTCTTGTTAAGAGATCGAAAGGTTCTGGTATAGGTCGTAATGATATCTACTTCCCAATATATAAAGATGATGGTGGTAACTACACCTATTCAAATGGCGTATCGGCAGATCATGATGGTTTTCACTTTGTAGTATCTAAATTCAAAGAAATTAAAAAACGAGTATTTGATGGTGATGACGGCAGTGTAAAGCCACTCAAGAGTAATAAAGTAAAAACCTCATCAAAGCGATTACCGCCTAAAGATGTAATTAAAAAAGTAACTAAAAAAGTAACTGAAAAAGTGGTTGTTAAAAAATCACCTAGAGGTGAATTGTCTTATAATTACGCAGTTTATAAAGATAAAACATCTTGCCTTAAGGCCGAGTCTGGAAAATCACTTGCTTCTTGGGTTGAACTTGATTGTGATTATACTTTTCCATCTCAAGTTAAAACTTATGATGGTGAAAGATACAAGCGAACTGGTTTAGTTTTAGTGATTCCTCCTTATAAAAGTAAGTCTAAAGGCTTTTTGCATTACCCAATATACAGATCTGATACTAATCGTTACATTTACCCAAATGGAAGAGAAGTTTCTCATGATGGGTTTGTAAATGGAAGTCTATCGCTTGATCAAATAAAGTTAAAATTTATACTTTAAGAAAAATAGAATGTCGCTTAACTACCCCTAATTGTAGATAAGCGACATCGTAAATTATTAAAAGGCACTCTTTAGCCTTTTAATTAACCTTTAAGATTAAAATTCAGTCAGGTAAAATGATGAAGCAAATTGATTAGGTTTTTTTATCGTGACATGAGACTATAAGCCTCAGCAAGGATGAAGTATTTTTTCATGAGCTAGCTGTATTTATTCTTACATTGTTTAAATGTAATTTCACGTATGATAAAGCGAAAAGTAAAGTGTCAGTGAATTTTATTCCTGGGCGCTTTAATAGGCAAAGCTTTATATTATCTTTATCTGAGTAATATAAAGCTATGCAATCATGCATCTTAACCGCCCTATTAAGATGTGTGAAATATTCAACCTGAACCTTTAGGTTTTCAGCAATTGCTGAATTTACGGTAAGAAAAAGGTTGAATAAAAACGAGCTATTGTACAAATAGCAGCGCAGCGTCAATGCGCAATGAGCTGCAAGCTCTTTTGTAAGGCGTGGGGAGTAATCACCCTATAATGAGTTAGATTTAACCCGTCAGTTTGTAGTTAAAGTTTTCTAGAGCCTAGAGTCTAGAGCTTTAAATTTAGAAACGGAAAGGTTGAAGTTCATATCATGGTTGGAAATGTTCCTCTTTGAAATGCACTGCAAATATCTATTTGGCCTAACGGCACACCCATCGCCTAAACGATTAAAGCATCCCAATATACAATTCCATCCAATCAATTCCATCCAATCAATTCCGCCAAGCGTCAAATCTAAGTCACACCTAGCTCTCATGCGGCCCTGTTATGGCGAGGAGGCAATAAAAAGCGTAACTCCTAACTCAGAAAATCTGGAAGCTAACTTCCCGTCATTAGCTGCTTAGGCGGAGATTGGTTACTCCATACCTTCTAAATCATCAACGGAAGAAACTTGTACAATTTCAGGGATCTTGTCAATGACGCCAAGTTCTACTAATTCCTGGTACTCATCAACGTTTTCCTGCTCTGCTTTTGCTAAATCTGTCATGTCAGCTACCTTTAATATGGTGAATAATGATATAATGAATAATAAATAAAAATAATAAAATATCGGATAATTATCATGACATATAAGAAAAAAAGAAGCAATACTAAAGCTAAAGCTGTCTATATAGATAAAAACGTAATGGACAAAATAACTGACTTCATCTCTCTAGAAGGAAGTTTTGGAAATTATGATTCGAATGAAACTTTCCAGAAAAAAGTAATTTCACTCATTGAAGATTTAGAAATAACGGAAATAGCAAATAGCAAAGATCCTGCAAAGTTAGAATCTAAGTTTGCTGAATTGAAAAGTGAAATACTTACTGCTGATTTAACTCTTGGTCAAAGCTCAGTAGGTGAAATTCTAAAGAAAGCAAATAGCTCACGAAACAATGCTGATGCTGGGCTATCAATGGCGAAGCTTGATATTTATAATATTTGGAAGCAAGCTTTTCAAATAGGGAATGGGGAATCTACTGGGATTGCAACGTGGATTAGCGAACCAATTTATGGTGAAAAGTTTATGCCATTTAAAGAGAAAGGTGAACGCTATATTTATACAGGCTATAAAAATCAGATGTTAATAACGTCAGCATTAGAAGATAGCATGAAGGAAGCGTCATCCATGATTATTACTAAAAACGACATTCAAACCCTGGTTAATGAGAACTTTGCATATGATCCATCTTCTGAAAAAACAGAAGAACAACAGATTAAAAGTAATTTTTTCTCTGCATTAAAAGGAAAAATGTCTTTATGTAGTATTTACGTGCCAAAAATATACGTATCATACACAACTGCAAGTGGTGAAAAATGGAAAGATAACGAGGGTAAGGTTAGAAAGCCTTCTGAAGCTGAAATTCAAACTCACAACCTTAGAAAGTCAGAGAGTGTTACCTTCATGTCTTCGCCTGTCTGGTCTATATCTCAGTTTAAAGATTACCTAAGTGATGATGCGCTTGAGAGCTACAAGGCATTATCAGAAAAAAGAAACCCGACACTGGGAAGAATGCGAGCTAACATTGATCAAGATTTAGCTTCAATTATAAATGATAAAATAAAACAACACTTAGAAGAGCAAAATATAAAATATAAAGAAACCACTAGCAATTCTTTCTATAAACCTCTAAGTGATAGCATGTTTGTGGTAGAGGGCGATAGATTCAGTAATCCTATTTTTAATTACAGAACATTTATGCACGAGCTTGCTCATTCAAGCATGCATCTAATTGGCAGAAGAGTGACGTTTGAAGGTAAAGACCAAAACTATCATTATGCTGTAGAAGAAATAGTTGCGGAGACAGTCTCTTACCTTAGTGTAAAACGATTAGAAAAAGAGTTAAAAGAAGAATTTGGTGGATCTCTGCCTCCAGAGTGGGAGAAAAACTTTGCAGACTCCTATAATAAAAGCGGTCATTACATAGACTACTATGAAGGTGACTCTAATTTTGGAGAAATGATAAAAGAAAACATTAAAGGGTTCGGAATAAAAGATATTGGAGTGATTAATGAGACTATAAAGAATATAGTTTTAACCAATCAGTTAATCTATAATGGAAATCATCTTGGAAAAGAAATAACAAAAGAATACAGGTTAGATAAAGCTAAGGGTAACTTAAGACACTGGAAAGACAAGCACGTTAAAGAAATAGGTGTAACAGCTAATCCTTCAGCTTTAAATCGTTAACTTGGAATTCATAAATTGCGAAAATAGCCCTGTGTTTGTTTGACTTTAATCTTCCAGTTTAATTGATAAGACAGTCATCAACTGCAAGCAGGGCTAATTATGCGCAATGTCTTTTTTTAGAAGTATACTGCGGCATCATTCCCCATAACCCAGTGTTTTTATGCATGTAAACTTCAAGTTCGTCAAATCCATCTTTGTAATAAGAGGATAAGTCAAATCCGTTAACAATACCAAGTGCATCTCTGATTTCACTTTTAATATTTTCAGAGTGATTTCCAACACTTAAATCAGAATGTTCTTCCATTATGGTATCGGGTATTAAATTCATATTAACAAGCGCAGAATTTAAGTTGATCAGATTAATGGAGTAATCATTAATAGAAGAAATCTTGCTATTTTTTATGTAGTTATCACTATGATTTCTGTATTCTTTTAAAGAAATGAATGTAAATTTAAGTTCGCTTTCAACACCACTATACAATTCAAAATTACCATCCATACCAGAAAACTTAAGTATTCCATTTTTTATAGCATATCGAATACCTTTATCTCTAATGCTAAGAACATGGTCAATACTTAGTTTGGAGTTATCTAGCTGCCCAGCGCAAAGCAAGAAATACTTGCTTCGTGTTGTTGCTAATGGAGATATGATTGAATTAATTGATCTGTCAACCCTCAAAGATGCATCAATGGCATACATTGACCGAAGTAGCTCGCTTGCTTGTATATTCATGTTGTGATGCTCTCTATGTTTTGAATAAACAAGATTTTAGTCCTAGAGAGCTCAAATGTCAACAATAAACGCCAGGAACACGAAAACCCCCTGAGCGGAGGTTATTTAAAGCAAAGGCTATGCAATAAAAAAATTAAAACTACATACTATCTTGCAATTTCCTTTACAATCACTGATAAATTAATCATACCTTTACACTTCAGATCGTTTATTTTTACCAAGCTAGACAATAATACATTGAGTGCTCTTATTTTTCAACAAGTTAATCCGATAAATTTACATTTGTTTTTTTAGAACTTTGAGTTATCGAAATCATATGAAAGAGTGTGAAAAGCGCAATTTTCAGGTAGAGGTTAAAAATAAATGCATTAATTTTCAATGTCTCTTATGAGATATTCATTTAGCTTGACTTTGGGTTATACATAAGTATATTGAGGTATGCGTTTTAAGGTATGCGTTTTAAGGTATGTGTTTTAAGGTATGCGTTTTAAGGTATGCGTTTTAAGGTATATGATTTAAAGTTAGCTTCAGATGTTAAAAAACAATAGTTAGCTTCAGATGTTAAAAAACAATAGTTAGCTTCAGATGTTAAAAAACAATAGTTAGCTTTAAACGTTAAAAGCAATAGTTAGTTTTTTGAATTTTGATTAAAACAAAAGGTGGAAATTGATAAATGGAATATTGTCTTCAAAATAGCACGGATGCCCACAGAAATTTAAATGGAATTTCAGGGGGTGGCACTGTGTACGTTTCAGAACTTAAGTTGGTAGTTAAAGATCTTTCAATTGAGCAGTCTTTAATGTCACTAGCAGATCAGTCTGCGGAAGCTCAAGACTCTATTTATAGGCATGTTAATAACCTTCCCCAGGAAGCTCAGGTTTTTGCATATGCTCATTTCAATTTAATTAAATCAAAGATGATAACCAAAGAGTTTGCAACGTTAGATGTTGATGGGAGAGTTATTGAGAAATACACATCAAAACAATATTTAGATGATGTATCTTTGGTTATGAATGCCTTAGATCTGGAAAGTTATGAGGTTTCACATGAAATAAGTAATGTTCTAAATGCCAGTCAGCAATTTGAAGTTTTCAAATGGATGTCAGAACAAGAAAACTCCATAAGCCTTATTGATCAGCATGAAAAAAACATTAAATCTTCACTTAGTCAGTTTAAAGATTTAGATAGTATCGCGTTACCAACTTTGGAGAGACCTATTAAAATTGAAATTCATAAAAACAAGAAAGAGAGTTACATATTAACTGTAGATAGTCTGAAATCAGCAAGTAATCTGATAAACGAAATATCAAGCAGATCGATATCGACACTTAAGAACTATGGTTTTGTTCTATTCACAACAAGCGCTTTTTAAAAATCCATAAGTTGAATTATTAGTAAAGCAAATAAGCAAATAAGCAAATAAGCAAATAAGCAAATAAGTGAAAAGTAAAAAATAAAAATAAAAATAAAAATAAAAAATAGCTTCCTGATACAAAATTACAGGAAATAAAAACTGAGAATGTGAAAGCATCTCAGTTTTTTTGGTTTTAAAGTTTGTTACTAGTAGGATAAAAAAGAAGCTGTCTATATTTTGTTTATAGTTAGGCTATTGGACTTTTAAAATCCCTCTCCATTTAAAGGAGAGGGTGGTATTTCTACTTTCTTAGTTAAGATCTATTTCAACATCAGAATAGTTATCAATATATATCTTTTTAGAATCATTTTCCCCGTTCTTCTTACAAGCATAAACAAGGTTTAGGAAATCCGTGCCCTTTAAGAAAACAGGTGTTTTGTAGCAGTAATTAAACGTGCTGGTTATGGTATTATCAATTGCCTGGGAAAATGGGTCAGAGAATCTTTTTTTACTGATGATGTTGAAAAAAACGTACCCATCATCATTTAGCGTATTTGACAGTTTAGTCATGAATTCTTTTGTTGTTACGTGCCAAGGCATACTTTCTCTATGGGTGAATAGATCAACAATGATTGCATCCACTTTATCTTCATTTCTATCTAGATATATTCTTGCATCTGTAAATTCAACTTCACCATTGATTCTTCTTTTTAGAATATAATTTTCAGCAATACGTTTTAGTGCGGGGTCTATATCTATATATTTGTACCGATTTGATTTATCACCTCTTGATATCGTAAAGCCACCAGCGCCCAAAACCAAGATGTCAGAATCTTCAATTCCCAGCCCTGTCATCATAGTTCTGATGGTTGTAGCATACTTAAATGGCATACCATTACTATCAATGCCGCTAGCGTGGCTGTTGTTGAGAATTAAGGCGATGCCTTTTTCATCTTCCTTTATGCTGTAGTTTGCATATTCATTAGTTACCAGGAATTTACCTTGCTCTATTGGTTTGTTGACGACATAGCATAGTGAAATTATGAAAGTTGATGTGAAAATTATAGTTGAACGCTTGTTTTTATCTGAAAGGTAAATTGAAAGTGAGCACAGAATTGCCACATCTATAACCAAAGTCCACGCCATGCCGAAGTAGGATATAAATATTAAAGATGTAACGATACTTCCTAGAACTGAGCCGATAGTATTTACTGAAAGTGCAAGTCCAGTAGTTTCAGAAACGCGCTGTTCCTTCATGAAGTTTGTAAGTAAAGGCATTGTCTGGCCAAGTAAAAACACAGGAGGAGCTAAAAACAATAATAGATATATTGTTATTTCAATCATTGTGTTTCCAATGATGTCTTTGGATAATATAAAAAACAATTCCATGAATAGGTATGAAAACCCGATGGATATCAATATTGCTGAATAAATCATGTTATTTTTAAGTGTTTTTAGCTGATTTTTTGTCCTGGAACCACCAGTGTGATATCCGAGAGCTAAGAAAGCTAAAAAAATTCCGATTACAAGGCTGCTGATTATCACATTGCTTCCAGCAAATGGGACGAGCTGTCTCATGATGAAAACCTGTAGTGAAACCGAGGCGAACCCTTCAGCTAAAAGTATGACTTTAGCTTTCTGATGAGTTATTTCAAGATCTGAGTTATTCATTTTGTTTTTCCATATTCTTTTTTTTATGATTATACGTTTAAGATTAACTATATCAAGAATTAAATCATTTCTAATAATGATTATAAATATTGATATAGTCGATCATTAATTAGATTTATTTAGACGACTTTAAACTCTAAATTCACCAATTATTATGCTTTGGTTTTTTTAAAAAAAACTCAATTTTAAAATCATTAAATTTAATCAACGAAATGATTATGAAATATAATGTGGCTAGGGTGTTAATGAGTTGTTACCCGTTGTTTTATTGATGTTGAACGTTAATCATTATTAGTTAGATTGCTATTTTTTTATAAGGTAGTTCTTTAGTTAGCAATTAGTTATTTAGTGGTATTTTATAATAACATCTTATTAAGTGATAGTTTAATAACCTATTACTTACTAAGTGATAGGTTATTTTAAAGTAGCAAAGTAACAAGGGCAGCATGCCGAAAAATCAAGCAGTTATAAATTAAAGTGAAACAAAATGCGCATTTAGGATAATTAATATATAACCTTGTCGATTGAAGTGATACTTTATGTCATGTTTTTTACAAAGTGCTGAATTACCTTGATTAGCACGAGATGATCAACCATAAGAATACCTGCTTTCACTGTCCTGTCATCTGGCACGATAAGGTTTTAAAGTTAAGCCAAGGTAGTACATCATTTTAAAGAGGATTGCTATGCCATCATTACTAATAACCTCAAGAAATACCCCATCGTCAGATGCTTGGATTAAACTTATTGAAATGTCCTCGTTTGGAAGTGATATTCTGGTAATTTCTGATCTTAAGGAAGTTTTTCCGATTATGACTAGTCACAATATAAGCTTGTTGGTTATAGATTGCGAATTGCGCAGCATGTCCATCTATGACAGCATTAGAATGTCTAAAAGCTATAGATTGTCGTCAGTATCAATAGTCGTAGCAAACGGCGTGTCTGTATCATTACTGAGCTCTCCGACAGATAGACGGCCAGAGTTTATAATCGAGCGACCGCTTAAAATATCAGAGATTAAAAAATCATTAAAGATTGCATCAGAAAAAAGAAATTCCACCATAAAGCAGAGACATCTTTTTGATAACAACATGGTGGATGAAATAAAGTTAGAATTGGATAAATTGCATAGATACACAGTTGATAATCAAAAGATTTCTGATAACGAAGTGTGGGTTGCTTTAACATTTATAGAAATTCTATTTAAGAATAAAGAGGTTGAATCATCGGTCTTATTTTTAAATAAATTTATAATTGCATCGCCTTCGTTAGATGTAAAGCAAAAATTCGTCCATTCTATGGCAAGATATTTTTTAAGTATTAGTAAACCAGAAAAAGCAATAAAATTACTTAAAGATAATCAAAATAATAAAGGCAGTGTTGATAATTTCTCACTGTATCTTCTGAGTGAGTCGTTAACTAAAATTGGAGAGCATGCTAGATCTAACCAGTTACTTGAAATGCTTGAAATTCAATCGCAATACACCCCATCGCAATCTTACTCTCTTAAAGCGTTTAATTGTTTTGATTTGAAAATGTATGCTGGTGCAGTAACTGCTCAGATAGAATCTATAAGGTGGATTAATTTAGAGTTGGATGATAATGATGATTGCTTTAATCAATATTTATTGCTAACAAAATATGCCGAAGCATATTGGCGTTCTAATGAGGATATAGATAAAACGCTGATTAAAAATATTAGTAGTGCATTCATATCGAAAAACACCTTTAATAGCGATAAATGGATGGAAGTGCAGAGCGCAGATTTTAAGATTAGAGAGCTTATCGTTAAAGGGGACGTTGGCCATCTTATTTCTTATGTAAAGAACCTGATTGAAAATAATGTTCAAATTCTAGATGGTAATGATCAGTTGATTTCATTGATCTTGAAGCAGATAGGGAAATTTGAACTTGGTGAATTTGATTACGATATGATTATTTCTTTAGCTAAAAACAAGAAGGAAATAATTAGCAGTTCCTCTCTGGAGGATAGAGGTCATAAATATTACGAAATGGCAGTAAATGATTATCAGAAAGGGGATGCTTCCAGTGCAGAGTTGCTGTTACTTAAAGCAAGAATAGCGCTTCCAAAATCTATAATTGTCAACATTCTACATATTCGGGTGAATATCAGCCTTTACATTAAGTTTAAATCTGAAAGGTTGTTGTCAGATTCATATAGGTATTTGGAAACGCTTGAAACTATAGTTAACAGTAGACATTTATACTATGCTACTTTTATAGCTTTAAAGAAAAGAATTGAACAATTTGATGATTTTAAAACAACCTGACTGTTAATCGCCAGAATGGCAGTATCTTACTGCCCTAATGATTAATTTTCAACTTTAATATCAGCGATCTTATTGGTCACTAATTATTTCATTGTGAACTAGACGTTATTTTAACGTCTATTCCTTTGACTTATTTTTACACTACGCTTGATTCTATCTATGTTTCTTTGCCTTACTTCAAAGTGTTCGCGAGTTCCCACAGGGAAAATAGCGCTTGTTGCATTATTTTCAGGGAAAATCCAGAAGTTATAGGTTAGGTCGAACTGATTTGTTAGCGCTAAAATAAGACCTGATTCATAGGCTGATTTGGCAACAAGATAATAATCATCAGTACGAAGTTTTAGGTTCATTCTTTCTCTAAGCGCACCTTTGCCATCAAATAAAGCATAATTCTCCTGATCTACATAGATGACGTTACCAGTATGGCTGCTCTTGGTGATGTTAGAGTCAACAAGATCATGATATCCGTTTTCGACAAGCTTATCTCTGAAATTAAGAAGTCTATCTTGAATGCTGACTTCTAAAAATTTAGATTTTCTCATATGACTCTCTGTCTTATTAGCACTTCTCCATATTTCGTTAAGCGTTGTTAGTAAAGGTTTTAAATCCGATCTTGATCTTATTCTTGTGAGTAATGATGAGTAGTATCTTCCGACCACTACAGAGTAATTTCTTGATTTAATCTTGCGTTCTAAAAAATTACGAAGATAAATTTCAGGGGATTTTTTTGTAACTGAAGCATTACTATAGTAAGAGAGGGTCGCAATAAAAGCAGCGTCTCCGATATTAATAAAGTGCATTTTTTTACCAGGTGTTCATTATCTTGGCGGGGCAGTATACATGAGAATAGAAAAATGTCGAATATGCTTAGTAGTATAGCAAGCATTAACTTTAACAGGTAAATATCGGAATGCTCTGATAGCGTATAACTGGCTTAGTGGAGATGAAAATAAAAGTAACTTAGTGATTAATTTTTACATTTTCTAGCTGAATTAATCGGCACACCGCAGTATTTACATTGTTTTTTGCGGTGTCACTCAATACTACAACTCAGAAGAAAGAGTTCCCCTGCTTTAGCTAGTGGTACTTACATTAGCACTTATGAATTTACTATCATCTACAAAGTCATCTGCATTAAAAACAGAAACGGAGGAATTTTTCAGGTACGAACCTGTGTCGATAAAGTAGTGATTACTTATTCAATAAGGATGCCTAACGATAGAGTGGCCAGATATTACAAAGTCAATAT
>SPKZ01018425.1_pt1 | contig 18981 bp, 18 predicted proteins | sample 2456571 | NCBI WGS metagenome assembly SPKZ01 (sample SAMN11192286, study PRJNA482655) | marine metagenome | biome: ENVO:00000447; feature: ENVO:00000244|ENVO:00000211|ENVO:00000569|ENVO:00002023; material: ENVO:00002151; isolation source: ocean water from marine abyssalpelagic zone ... | reverse complement strand
CCATTCTCTTCAATCAATGCCTTACCTAAAGACGTTTATAATTCCAGCTGAATCCGGCATCTTGAGGTAACATGGGTATATATAACTTGAAAACAAAACGTTGTGTTATCATGAAAAAAAATTAAGGGGCGCTGCAATGAGTAAATTGACCAATAAGTTAACAGAAGATTATCCACAGCATATAGAACAATTACAACAAATAACTAAACAAGCTTTGTCGCGCGAAAACATTGAAGGTATTGTTATTCATTCTGGCCAAGAGATTAAAGCTTTTCTTGATGACAATACTTACCCTTTTAGAGTAAACCCCCACTTTAAACATTGGTTACCATTAATTGATGCACCTAACTGCTGGCTTGTTATTAATGGTGAAGATAAACCCACGTTAATATATTATCAACCAGTTGATTTTTGGCATAAAATATCACCTTTAACCGAAAGTTATTGGGGGGAATTTTTTAATATAAAAATTCTGAAACAAGCCAGCGATGTTGATAAGTTATTACCTTATGATAAAAAAGATTTCGCTTATATTGGTAGTCATGTTGAAGTTGCTAAAGCGCTTGGTTTTGAGGCCATTAACCCTGAGGCATTACTTAATTATTTTCATTATCACCGTGCTTATAAAACATCTTATGAACAAGAGTGTTTACGTCAATCAAACTATTTAGCCGTAATGGCACATAAAGTCGCTAAAGCGGCATTTTTAAGTGGTGATACTGAATTTGAGATCCAAAATGCTTATCTTAATGCCATAGGTTATACCGCCAATGAAACACCTTATGGCAATATTGTTGCGTTAAATAAAAACTGTTCTATTTTGCATTATATGGATTTAGATAAAAAAGCCCCGCAAACGCATCAATCTTTTTTAATTGATGCGGGCGCTAATTTTAATGGCTATGCCGCTGATATTACACGTACTTATTCTTTCAGACGAGATAAATTTGCTGAATTGATAGCTCGTATGGATCAACTGATGTTAAATGCAGTGAATGGCTTAAAGCCAGGACTTAATTATGCTGATTTACACATTGCTACTTATCAAGAAATAGCACAAGTATTGGTAGAGTTTGATTTTATCAATGTTAGTGCTGATACCGCGGTAGATTCAGGCATAGTGAGTACGTTTTTTCCTCATGGTTTGGGGCATCATCTTGGTTTACAGGTACATGATGTTGGCGGTTTTATGGCTGATGAACGCGGTACACATATTAATACCCCAGCAGCCCATCCATTTTTACGTTCATCAAGAGTTATTGAAGTAGGGCAAGTTTTTACTATTGAGCCAGGCTTGTATTTTATTGACTCGTTATTGAATAGCTTAAAAGAATCAACTAATAGCGATCAAGTTAATTGGCAAAAAATAGATGAAATGCGACCCTTTGGTGGTATTCGTATCGAAGATAATATTATTGTTCATCAATCACATAATGAAAACATGACTCGTGATTTAGGTTTGTAGTTTGTGGTGATTAAAGATTATCAAATAGCGGTTAATAAAGTTGAGCATGAAACTATTGTTAATCGTAGTCGCTTTATTTGTTATCTAGCGCCTTGTACTAGCATTGACGAAGCAAAAGCTCAGGTTAAACTTCTGCAACTGACACACCCGCAAGCGAGTCATCATTGCTATGCTTTTTTAACTAAGGCTGCTAATGATAGCCTAGGTTATGGCTACTCTGATGATGGTGAGCCAAGTGGCACAGCTGGAAAACCTATACTTGCCGTATTACAAGGTGGTGGTACTGGCCAAGTATGTGCGGTAGTGGTGCGATATTTTGGTGGTACTAAGCTAGGTACAGGTGGTTTACAGCGAGCTTATGCCGACAGTGTTCGCCAAGCGTTAGTTTTTTTACAAGCGAAAACCAAAATAGCTATGGCGGCGAAAACCCTAGCATGTCAATATAGCCAAGTTGATGATGTGTTACATATAATTAGCCAAGCTGAAGGGCAGGTTATAGAACAAGAGTATTTGCAACAAGTGCAGTTTAGTTTATTAATCCCAGAAGCTAAATTGGTGCTAGTAGCGCAAAAATTACAAACATTATCGGCAGGAAAATTAGTATTAACTAATTTGAAGTAATAGCATTTAACTACTCAAAAATAATAAACGTGCAATATAAAAATATTATTCGAATTTTAGGTTTATTGGTGGCACTACTTAGTGTCACTATGTTACCGCCAGCTTTGGTCTCCATGATTTATCGTGATGGTGGTGGTGTACCTTTTCTATTAGGTTTTCTTTGGTGCTTGATTACCGGTTTTTTAGCTTGGTATCCGAATAGGCATCAAAAAAAAGACTTAAAAGCCCGGGAAGGTTTTCTTATTGTGGTGCTATTTTGGCTAGTGTTGGCAAGCTTTTCTGCTATTCCTCTGATTTTATTAGAACAACCATATTTATCTGTTACCGATGCTTTTTTTGAATCATTTTCTGGTTTAACGACTACTGGTGCAACTATTTTAAATCATATAGAAGGTTTGCCCCATGCCGTTTTATGGTATCGCCAGCAATTACAATGGCTTGGTGGTATGGGAATTATTGTCTTAGCGGTGGCAGTATTACCTATGCTGGGTATAGGTGGTATGCAATTATATCGTGCAGAAACACCAGGACCAGTTAAAGAGTCAAAAATGACGCCACGTATTGCGGATACGGCTAAGCATCTATGGTATATCTATTTTTCATTGACTGTAGCCTGTGCTGTTGCCTATTGGCTGGCGGGTATGTCGGGTTTTGATGCCATATGCCATTCATTTTCAACTATCGCTATTGGCGGATTTTCTACTCATGATGCCAGTATGGGCTATTTTAATAGCCCAGTAATTAACTTAGTGTGTGTATTCTTTTTGATTATTGCTGGCGTTAACTTTGCCTTACATTATGCCGTTTTGCAAAGTAAGTCATTGAAAAACTATTTTTACGATCCTGAATTCAAAGTATTCATTGCCATACAAGTAGTATTAACATTAATTTGTTTTACTGTCTTGATGGCCTATGGCACTTATCAAGATGCTGATCAGGCTTTCGATCAGGCATTGTTCCAATCGGTTTCTATTAGTACCACGGCAGGTTTTGCGACCACGTCGTTTGCTGACTGGCCAACTCTGTTGCCTGTGCTATTAATTTTTGCTAGCTTTATTGGTGGTTGTGCTGGCAGTACTGGTGGTGGTATGAAAGTAGTACGGGTGTTGTTGTTGTATCTACAAGGCTTGCGTGAGCTCAATAAACTGGTTCATCCCAAAGCAGTGTTCAGTATTAAAATGGGTAAAAAAGTTTTGCCTGATCGCGTTGTTGAAGCCGTTTGGGGGTTCTTTTCCGCCTACGCAGCGGTGTTTGTTATTTGCATGTTATTACTACTTGCCACAGGTATGGATGATATTACTGCCTTTACCGCTGTCGCTGCGTCTATTAATAACCTTGGTCCAGGGTTAGGTGAGGTTGCTGCGAATTACTCAGAAATTGGTGATACCAGTAAATGGATATTAATTATGGCAATGTTGTTTGGTCGTTTAGAAATATTTACCTTATTGGTATTATTTACCCCAGCTTTTTGGCGTACCTAATCTAGGGGCTGATCCCTTGGTATGACTTGTTTTTACCACTTATGCCACAAACCTAACCAAGCTTGAGTTTCTGACTTGAAATTTTGCGGATTAACTTGCGCTAGGCCAAAGTCTATGGCGATATTGTTTATACCAGTAAAGCCACGGATATTGGTGATTTGTCCTTGAATACCATAACTATTAATAAGCGATTGCCTAGTCATTTTATGGCGAGTGTAAAATAGTCTTGCGCCTTTGAATGGTATAAAAGCGCTTATTTTTTCGTAATGATTACCTTGTTGTTGATAAAAGGCCAATTCAGGTGCTAGTTGTTTGTTTAAGTGAGCTTTCGGTTGAATAAGAGTTGAATTGAAGCCCCCTAAACTTAGCATGTTACCTGCATCTTTTGAGCGTTCTGCCCTTGAATAATTAAATCCTAGGTAAAACTCGTGGAAATGTCCTACCACTGTAAGTGAGTAATTACTTCCGCTGTACCATTTGTTTTTATTGATTTTTTTAACTTTACCAGCTAGGTGATATAAGTTGGCTTGTTGATTTATACCCCAAGTTTGTTGTTCATGAAACCAGCTTTGAGTAAAACCAATAGCAATATACTCACTCGAAAGATTATCGAGCTCTGTAAGCTTAACTTGGCCGACGGTATCAAAAGTAAAGGTGTTATAACGATAAGGGTAGCTAGCTTCAAGATGAAGGCCTTGTTCTTTAAGTTGACCTAAAGCTAGTGCATCACTATCTTGTTGTTGGGTTTTTACCTCAAATTGATAAGCATGTGCGGCTAGTTTTACCGGCCAACCTTGCCAGCGAACATTTCCGCCGAAGCCTGATAGCACATTATCAAATATATCTTGACTGATATTTACCTGCCAATCAAAGCGCTGCAAAGCATCACTACTTTTATAACCTAGCTCGACCATGCTGCTACTGGCTGAATTATAGCTAGCCGCCAAAGTTAGTGTGCCTTGCTGTGGCCCAAAACCATAGGGTGTTATGTGACCAATAGTTTTATCAATAGTTATTTGCGCTTTATCAAGGGTAAACTTGCCTGCTAAGTGAGTTGTTACTATGCCACTTTGGGTTGTATTAGTGATGGTTATTCTTTCGCTGTTATTAAGTTGTAATTGATATAAGTCAGGACCTTGGGAGTTAATAGCCAAATGTAATAATTGATTTTTATCTAGGATAACAGGCCAGCTAACAGGATACTGACCAGAGGTTAAGGCTGTTAGTTTTTGTTCGATAAAGTTATATTGATATAGTTTTGTTTCACCTTTTACGCCAGCAACATAAAAAATACTGTCACCCTCTTTTGACCATTCAGGAAAGGATAAAAATTGATAATTTATCGGTAATGGTACAACTTGTTCATTGATGATGGTGTTGTCGTTGATATCAAGCGTAGCAACTTTTAATCGCCATTTTTCATTTAGGCTGGTTTGTAAATAAGCGAAAGTTACTTTATTGGTGTTGTTGTTATTTTTTGGCTGAGGCTTAACGCGGACAAAATCATAAACAGACTCTACACTGGCAGGCGTTAATACTTGTTCAAATTTACCATCAATAGTTAATAGCACTAATTGTGAACTACCGTATCTGCTGCGCTCGGCTATAATAAACGGGTTATTGGTCTCAATATTTGCGATATCAAAACGGCGAACATTTGCATTGGTAGTAAGTTGTTTTATCGTGTCGCTGGGAATATGCCAGGCGAATAAATCTTGATGGCGGCTATTTTTCCTATCAACAGTTGTTGCTCCGTAGATGATGGTGTCATTATCAAGCCAACGAGGGTTGTTAATGCCATTATAGTTTTTTTGATTTAAGGTGAATTTTTGTTCACGCTTGAATACTTCGGGTGCTTTACTGGCGATATCCTGTGGATCGGCTTGAAGTAACGCTTCCACAGCATCTTTATATTCTTGCTGTTTTTTAGTATTATCATCGGTGCTATAAACGGCAAGGGTTATTTTATTGCTGTTATTTAGCTTTTGGCTACTGTCGACAATGGCTAAGTATTTGCCATTTGGGCTTATACTCGGCGCGGAAACGGTACCGTTGAGATCAAGCCATAATGTTGAGGTATTCTCAGTATAATTTTGTTCTTTGGTAAGCGCCTTAAAAGTGTATTCTGCGACAAATCGTTGATATAAGTGCTTGGCTGAATCTTGAAAAACACCTTTAAAGGCTTGTGCGAAATTACGTTTTTTAACTGCTCGCCAACGTGTCCATACTGCATCTAAGGTGTCTTCACCATAATTGTCTTCTAGCCACTTTAAGTAACGAACACCCACTAAATACGCCATTGAACCAGATAAGTAATCATCATTTATCTCACTAAGTTGCGCGTAGTTAGGCAGAGCACCTTCACGTGCAAATTGTTGAATAACCGCTTCTACTGCATTGTTATAGAGCCGACCACGACCAGTAAGTTTTGATTCTAGCAGGGTTGCATAGCCTTCACTGACCCAACGATGCTTTGTTATTTGGCTTGCATCATAAATATCGTACCAATTTGCTATGTTATTACGCCAATTAGCGCGGTTTTTTTGTCCTAAATGTACTAGATGTACGTATTCGTGCAGCACTAATAGTTGTTGCCAGCCAGTTGAATTAGCGATAACACTGTCTGATTGTGGCGGCGTAGCGAATAAAACCATATACGGGGCATTACTTAATGGTATAGCAAAACCATTCGCGGCATTAAAGGGATCAATTATGTAGGTATCTACTTTTTCATCTAGCACTCGACCTTGTTGCTTTTTTATTAACGTGCGCACCAACTCCATTTCCCGAGCGCTTGATAAGGCCCACTTTTTATATTGAGGAGTATAGTGAACACGAAAGTTTTCTGTTTCAAATGTTTGCCAATCTTGTGCGGTATCAACTAGTTCAGCGTTCGCTGCAAAAATAAAGAGCACTAAGCTTAAACAGCTTGCTTTGAATAAATGTGTCAAAAATAAGTGGCGCTGACTTGGAATAGTTTTTCAACGTCACCGATATAACGTTTGTTGACTAAAAATAAGATCACGTGATCTTCTTCCCTGATCAGGGTGTTGGAATGAGCAATAAAGACTTCCGAGCCACGAACAATGGCGCCGATAGTTGTTCCAGGTGGTAACTTGATGTTTTTGATGGTACGGCCCACTACTTTTGATGACTTTTCATCACCTTTAGCGACTATTTCAATCGCTTCTGCTGAACCACCGCGTAAGCTATAAACATTATCAATAGTGCCGCGTCGAACATGGGTTAATAACGCTGAAATAGTTGCTTGTTGTGGTGAAATGGCAATGTCGATAGCGCCACCGTGTACTAGCTCTATATAAGCGTCACGTTGAATCAGCACCATGGTTTTACGCACACCAAGTTTTTTCGCTAGCAGTGATGACATGATATTGGCTTCGTCATCATTAGTAACGGCAATAAAAACATCAAATTGATCAACATTTTCTTCGGTCAGTAGCTCTATGTCAGATGAATCACCATGGAAAACAAGTGTTTGATTCAATTCTGAGGTTAATTGCGCAGCACGTTTTGCTGAACGTTCAATTAATTTTACTTGATGGTTACTTTCTAAAATTCGCGCAAGCCCTGCGCCGATGTTACCGCCGCCAACAATCATAATACGTTTATAAGCGGGCTCTAATTTTTGTAATTCATTCATGACTGCGCGTATATGAATACTAGCGGCAATAAAAAACACCTCATCATCTGCTTCTATAACGGTGGTGCCTAAGGGTCGAATAGGTTTACCGTTACGATAAATAGCCGCAACACGGGTATCCACATTAGGGATATGATCTCTTAATGTGGATAAGGCGTGGCCGACAAGTAAACCACCATAATAAGCTTTAACAGCAACTAAGCTCACTTTGCCTTGAGCGAACTCTAATACTTGTAATGCACCGGGGTAGTCAATTAAGCGGGCAATATCACGGGTAACTAATTCTTCAGGGGCAATAACATGATCAACGGGAATATGGTTTTTATGAAACAACTGTTTTGAGTGTTTTAATATTTGGTTAGAGCGAATTCTGGCAATTTTTTTATGAGTATTAAATAAAGAAGAACAAATTTGGCAAGTGATCATGTTGGTTGCATCATCTGAGGTTACTGCGATAACCATATCGGCATCTTCAGCACCAGCATTTCTAAGTACATCAGGATGGCAACCTTGGCCAACAACCACTTGTAAATCCATCTTATCTTGGAGTTCACGAAGTTTTTCTCCGTCAATATCAACAACAGATATTTCGTTATTTTCTCCAACAAGGTTTTCCGCTAAAGTACCGCCTACTTGACCAGCGCCGACTATGATTATTTTCATTTGTTGTTTTTATTCTCATTAATGAACGTCACCCTCGTGGTTACTTAATTGAGGGTCTATATTTTTATAATCTTGTTTTTAACAGTTTCGCGTAATAAAAACCATCCATATTTTCTTCTCCGGGCAATAATTGCCAGCCGAGAGTGCCTTCTTCAGATTTGTCGTTGCCGTCAATACTTACCAGCTCAGCATCGGTATTGTTATTAAGGAAATGTTTTATTTGCTCACTGTTTTCTTGCGGTAAAATACTACAGGTGGCATAAAGTAAAGTACCACCGGGCTTAAGCAAAGACCATGTTTCTTTTAGTATTTGCTGCTGAAGAATTACTAGTGCATCAATATCAGTAGCTTTACGCAACCACTTTATGTCGGGGTGGCGGCGAATAACACCTGTGCCAGAGCAGGGCGCATCTAATAATATACGGTCAAACTGCTGTCCGTCCCACCAAGTTTTAGCATTGGCTGCATCCGCGGCAATCACCTTGGCTGTTAATCCTAAACGCGTTAAATTTTCTTCTACTCTTATTAAACGACTTGCCTCAACATCAATGGCCGTCATTGACGCTATATCAGGCTTTTGTTCTAAAATATGACAGGTTTTTCCGCCAGGTGCTGCACAGCAATCAAGTACAACATCTCCCTGTTGGCAGTCAAGAAGTCTAGCTGCTTGTTGAGCTGCGCCATCTTGAACTGAAATCCAACCCTGCTCAAACCCAGGTAGTTTAGTAACATCTGTTGGGCGAGTTAGCTCGATGGCATGACTTAATGGCTCAATAGTACTAACGTCTATTTCTACTGTTGCTAATAAGCTTTGATATTGAGTGCTAGTGTGATGTTGTTGATTTACTCTTAACCACATCGGCGGTTTTTGTTGGTTGGCTGCTAGAATTTGTTGCCATTTTGTCGGATAGCCTTGCTGTACTTTTTTAATAAACCAGCTAGGGTGGTTATATTCTATTGAGGCTGGTAGTGTTTCTTGTTTTTTTTGCGTATTACTTTCACTAGCACGGACAAAGTTGCGTAACACACCGTTTATCAAAGCTTTCATCTGGCGGTTTTTCAAAGCGCCAGTAGCGGCAACGGTTTCACTAACTGCTGCGTGATCAGGAATGCGCATATATTTAATTTGATATACACCTACCAACAACAAAAAATGAAATACCCGTTGTTTACCCGTTAAAGGTTTTTGCATCAAGGCACGAACGTCATGCTCTAATTCGGGTAAATATCGCAATACGCCATAGCAAATTTCTTGCAATAAGCCTTTATCTTTTAAGTCGGCCTTATCTTGTTGCTTGGGTAATTCATCACTAAGGCTTCGTCCTTGATCTATTACGCTATAACAGCACTTCGCCGCCAAAGCGCGAATATTGATAGGTTTTTGTTTATTTACTTGAGTCGTTTTAGTTGTCATTTAATCCACTATGCCATTAATATTAGTGCCTACCTTGAACCAATCAGCACGACCATTAAGAATATCTTTTATTGGTAGGGCTTTTTTTCCGGGTAATTGCAGTATTTCTAAACAAATAGCGCCATTAGTAGTGGCCACGACAATGCCGTTTTTATCGGCAGAAATAATGGTACCAGTAGGCTTATCTAAATTTACTGCTTGTGTTGAGGCTTGCCAAACACGAATTTTATGCTGTTTATTGACGGTGTTACTTTCAGTAAAAGTAAATTGCGCGACAGGCCAAGGAATATAAGCACGAATTTTTCTGCCTAATTCGGTGGCGCTTAATTGCCAATTTAATTCGGCTTCGGTTTTATCAAGTTTATGGGCGTAAGTGGCCATACTATTATCTTGGCTAGTATTATGTTCATCAGCGTTATAGTTATTTTGTGTCATTAAGCTTAAGGTATCAAGCAGTGCTGTTGGTCCAAGCAAAGCTAATTTATCATATAGGCTAGCACTAGTGTCGGTGTGCTCAATAATGCAATCGGCAGTTAAGATCATAGCACCAGTATCTAAGCCTTTATCCATTTGCATAATAGTTACACCCGTTTTTTCATCACCCGCTTCTAGTGAGCGTTGAATAGGAGCTGCCCCACGCCATTTTGGCAATAATGAACCATGCACATTAATACAACCCAAACGTGGTGCTGCTAATATAGCTTCAGGTAAAAGTAAACCATAAGCACCCACTACCATAACATCGGCATTATATTGGATTAATTTTTGTTGGTCGTTAAGGGCTTTAAAGTTAAGGGGTTGCTCAACAGGTATGTTGTGTTCAAGTGCTAATAATTTAGTTGCACAGGCGGTTAGTTTTTTGCCTCTTCCTGCCGGTTTGTCAGGTGGGCAATAAACAGCAACTATATTATGCTCGCTGTTAATAAGTGCGAGTAAATGTTGGGCAGCAAAATCGGGTGTGCCAGCAAAAATAATATTTAAGGATTTTTTTAGAGAATTAGACATAGAGCTAAGCATTGTCCTTGTCTAATTTTGCTTCTTTTTCTAACTTGGTTTTAATGCGCTGGCGTTTTAATGGCGATAAGTAATCAACAAATAAAATACCATTTAAATGATCAAGCTCGTGCTGAATACAAATGCTCAACAGCTCTTCACCATCAAGGGTGAATTCTTTGCCGTGACGATCAAGAGCCTTAACCGTACAAGTTGTGTGGCGATCTACTTTAGCGTAAACCCCAGGAACAGATAAACATCCCTCTTCATTAACCAAGGTTTCATTGCTTTTAGCAATGATTTCTGGGTTAATTAATACCAGAGGTTGGTCGCCACTTTCAGAAACATCGATAACAACGATGCGTTGATGAATATCAACTTGGGTAGCCGCAAGACCAACACCTTTTTCTTCATACATGGTTGCTAACATATCATCTATGATGATTGAGGTCGCTTCTGTTATTTTAGCTACAGGACTAGCCTTTGTTTTTAAACGAGGATCTGGAAAACGTAATACAGTTAAAATAGTCATAATCTTATAAAAGTTTGTTAAAAGAATTAGCGATAATTCTTTTAGAGTGTTATGTTTATTATTATAGCAATTAATAATACCGCATTTCTATAACAGTGAATAAAAGCATGGAAAATCATGATAAAAGAACGAAGCGCATGCTAAAAAAAATAATTTTAACACTTTCTTTATTTGCATGTTCTTTAATTTCACTGGCTGAGCAGTTAAACATCAATGATGATGCGCCTAAAACTTACGTTGTCGTTAAAGGTGATACCCTCTGGGAAATTTCTGCTGTTTTTTTAGAACAGCCATGGTTATGGCCTAAATTATGGCGCTCAAATCCTGAAATCAACAACCCGCATTTAATATATCCCGGTGATATTATCACCTTAGTGCTTGATGAAAGAGGCGTGCCTATGCTGGTGCTGGAGTCAGCTAAAGCCAAAGCAAGTTATAAATGGTCGCCTAAAACACGTCAAAAAAATAAGGATGATATGGCAATTAGGCTGTTACCATTAGAAGTGATAGCTCCATTTATTAAATACGATCATTTATTTAGTGCCGAACAACTTGAAAAATTACCCTATGTTATTGGTAGCGATGAAGGATACCGTTCTAGTATTAATGGCTTTAAAGTTTATGTTAATAAAAATTTATTGTTAGCACAAACCTACGCTATTTATAATAAAGGTGAGGAAATTATTGATCCTGAAACTGCCGAATCTTTAGGGTTTTATGTTGATTTAGTGGCAACAGGTCAAGCGCTGCGTACCGGTAACCACAGTAAAAACGAACCAGCAACACTCAAAGTGTCTACGGCGAAACGTGAAATACGCTCGGGTGATTTTGTTGTCCCAGTACATGAGGGGCAAATGTTCCCTTCGGTATTTACCATGAAAGCAGCGGATAAATCATTGCGAGGAGCCATTATTAAAGCTACCAGTAATGGTCGTGAGTTTGGTAAGTTAGAAGTAGTGATGATTAATCGTGGCACTATACATCAGGTAACCGTTGGCGATGTTATGGCAATAAAACGCTTAAGCCCAGGGGTCATCGAAACAAGTACCGGGCCGAAATACACGGTAGAGACATCTCGCTGGAACCGATTACTAACATCAGATGGTTCAAATTATAAAATGCTAGAAGAAATTGTCGGTGAATTAATGGTTTTTAAAGTGTATCAGCAAGCAAGTATGGCACTGATTTTACGCACTGAAAAACCTGCGCGTTTACAAGATATGGTGACGGCACCAGAATAAAGTATTTCATTACCGCCTCTTCTGCTTGGGAGGAGTAATTGCTTACATGGAAGTGAAGCGCTTGTCCTGAGTTCCTGAGCTTTTCGAAATATCTAAGAAATGGAGGAGACAGGTGAGCAAAAGCAATATTCATTACTGGTTAGCGTTAAAACTTGTTCCTCGTTTAGCCATACATAAAAAACTAGCACTTGTTGATGCCTATGGAATAGCAGCGATTTTTTCTTTTCCAACATTCTCACCACTGACTTCAGTACATAATTTAACACCTAAGCAACTTACAGCATTCAACCAGCCAAATTGGTTACTGATTGATAAAATCATTAACAATAGTACTAATTGTAATAGCGAAATAATTACCTTTGATGATCCATTATACCCTTATTTACTCAAACAAATTTATGATCCGCCCCTGGTTATATTTATACAAGGCAATAAAAAATTATTAAATCAAAGTCAATTAGCTATTGTTGGTAGCCGCTCTGCTAGTGCAAACGGTCGTGAAACGGCCTTTGAGCTTGCTCAGCAATTGGTCGAAGAGGGCTTGGTGATTACCAGTGGTTTAGCTTTAGGCATTGATGCTGCTGCGCATAAAGGGGCGCTAACGTCTAATGCAAGTACCATTGCGGTAGTAGCGACCGGGTTAGATAAAGTATACCCAGCAAGGCATCGAACGTTAGCGCAACAAATAATCTTCCAGCATGGCGCAATAATTAGTGAATTTTTACCAGGCACTTTGCCAAAAGCAGGACACTTTCCGAAAAGAAATCGCATCATTAGCGGTCTTAGTATAGGTGTTTTAGTTGTTGAGGCTGCTTTGCAAAGTGGCTCTCTTATTACGGCTCGTTGTGCGTTAGAACAAAATAGGGATGTTTTTTCTATCCCTAGTGCCATTAATAACTCTCAGGCTAAAGGTTGCCACTGGTTAATTAAACAAGGCGCTAAGCTAGTGGAAGAAGTGGCCGATATACTAGAGGAGTTAACGTTTGTAAAGAAATCTGGTCTACAATTAAAGCAACAGCAAATATCACAAGGGACTGTAAATAAAGGCATTGATGAAAAAAATCAAAATAAGGACTTGTGTGTTGATGCATTGTTGGCTAGTGTGGGATTTGAGATTACTCCCGTAGATAAAGTAGTTTTCCGAAGTAAACTCCCCATAGAGGAGGTGTTAACTCGGTTAACAATATTAGAGCTTAGTGGTCTGGTGGCTGCGGTACCAGGTGGCTACCTTAGATTGTAGTATTCACTATAGGTGTAAAAGGGGCTAGTTATGTTTGATATCTTGATGTATTTATTTGAAAATTATATTCATAGTGAAGCTGAAGTCATGGTTGATCATGACATCTTAACTGATGAACTTACGCGTGCAGGCTTTCACCAAGATGAAATATACAAGGCGCTCAATTGGTTAGAAAATCTTTCTGCATTACAAGATAGTGATGCGTACCCTTATTTAACTCGCGTTGGTAATAAATCTTTCCGTATTTATACCGAGGATGAAATACAACTTCTTGATACAGAAAGTAGAGGTTTTATTTTATTTTTAGAGCAAGTCAATGTGCTTGATTTTACCACTCGTGAAATGGTAATCGATAGAGTTATGGAGCTTGATACCGCTCACTTCTCTATGGACGACTTAAAATGGGTAATACTGATGGTATTGTTCAATGTACCCGGTCAAGAAAATGCTTACTCGCAAATGGAAGATCTTATTTTTGATGAACAAGAAGGTCCATTGCACTAAGGCACACCATTAAATAATAGTTTTTTTAAGCAGAGTTGTGGCATAATATGTCACAACTCTTTTTGTAGTATCTCGCTTAACTGAACTAATTATAGCTTATTTTATGTCTAATCTGTCTAATGCCAAGCAATCACCTTTAGATAAAGAAAATCCTTTATTTTCTCGACATGAACATGCGCTTGAAAAAGCCTATGAAGTTTGCCCTGAGTGTGGTTCAGAGTTAACCATGAAACGTGGTAAAGCAGGGACATTTTTAAGTTGTTCGAATTACCCTAACTGCCAATATACACGCTCAGTGATTGAACAAGAGCGTGCTGAAGATAGAGTTTTAGCCAACAGTGAATGTCCTCACTGCGCTCATTCCTTGGCGGTAAAGCAAGGGCGTTATGGCATGTTTATTGGTTGTACCAATTATCCACAATGCCATCATATTGAAGATGAACAACACCATGAAGACATTGGTGTGGCTTGCCCATCATGTAAAGAGAAGGGTAAAGCAGGAGAATTAAAAGAAAAAACTAACCGCTTTGGTAAGACGTTTTATTCTTGTGATCAATACCCTAAATGCAAATATGTTTTAAACTATAAACCCGTAGAGCAAACTTGTCCACAGTGTCAGTGGCCGGTGTTAATTACACGAACCATGGCGAGCGGTGAGGTAATCAGTTGCCCACAAAAAAAATGCGACTATAAAAGTAAAGCTCTATAATTTTTAATATTAACCATCCATATTATTTTTAACCTTTTAAGAGAAAAACACCATGACTTCACCATTTGTTGCTATTTTAATGGGATCAGATTCTGATCTTCCGGTAATGCAAGCTACTATTGATATTCTAAAGCAATTTGATATTACTCATGAAGTTCGTGTGCGCTCAGCCCATAGAACACCTGAAGCTACTAAAGCTTATGTTCAAGATGCCGAAGAGCGAGGCTGTAAAGTATTTATTTGTGCTGCAGGTTTAGCTGCCCATTTAGCTGGCGCTGTTGCCGGTATGACTACACGCCCAGTTATTGGCGTGCCGATTGATTGTGGCCCATTACAAGGCCATGATGCTTTATTATCAACAGTAATGATGCCGGGTGGTATTCCTGTGGCGACAGTTGCTATTGGTAAAGCAGGTGCTAAAAATGCGGGTTATTTAGCGGCACAAATTTTGGGTGTTGCTGATCAAAGCATGGCAGATAAAGTACAAGCTGAGCGTAAAGCGAATGCTAAAGCTTTACTTGCAAAAGATGAAGCAATGCAAGCTAAACTAGGTTAACTTGTTGCGGTATTGCTCAATGTAGGCGCCTAAAGCACTGGTTAACAGTCTGCTAACTTTGTGCTTTATTCTTGAAACTGAATATACGCACTGACTAAATAGTGATTTTATGAGTAATACCTCAATAATTAAACTCGCTGCTGAGATATTTACCCAAGGCGGTATTATTGCTTATCCAACAGAGGCTGTTTTTGGCCTTGGTTGCGATCCTGATAATGACAACGCAGTGAGAAAATTACTATCTTTGAAGCAACGTAATGTTGATAAAGGCTTAATTTTACTTGCGGCTGATTACTCTCAATTATTACCCTATCTTGATGGTAGTGCTATTAATCAAGAACAACGCGTTAGTGTTTTATCACGTTGGCCCGATGCTCTTACCCAGGTCTTACCGGCCAATAGCAATATATCACCACTACTTTGTGGTGTTTTTGATTCTATTGCTGTTCGCATTACCAATCATCCTGATGTAGTTGCGCTGTGCAAACTAACCAATAAAGCAATTGTGTCAACGAGTGCAAATTTATCGGGCCAACCACCAGCAATCACTTGGCAGCAAGTGGAACAACAACTGGGTGATAAAGTTGATTTTATTATTAAGGCTGACACCTTAGGCTTTTTAAAACCAACAAGTATTATTAATGGTTTAACAGGTGCTATTATTCGTCAGTAAATAAAGTGTCGTGCGACAAATGTCAATTAAAAGTATCTTTGACAGCAAGGGGTTATCGATATTTACTGGTAAAAGTTGATCGAAATCAATAAAAAATTACTCTGTAAAAGTTAGCTGAAAAACCTTGCGCTAAATCAACTTTTTAAATAGTAAGAGCCCTATTATATCCGCAAATTCTTAAGGGGTATGAAACATGAAAAAATCATTATTAGCAATCGCATTATTATCAAGCCTTTCCACAATGGCATTTGCAAACCAAGCGGGTGATATTTTAGTTCGTGGTGGTGCAACTATGGTATCTCCAGATAGCGGTAAAGCTGCTGTTTTCCTAGATGGAGCTGACTCAGGTTTACAAGTATCGGTTGACGATAACACTCAACTGGGTCTAAATTTTGTTTACTTTTTTGATAAGAACTGGGCAATTGAATTATTAGCGGCTACGCCATTTGATCATGATATTAAATTACATAATGGCGATACGACAACATTACTTGCAGACACTAAGCAATTACCACCGACATTAAGTGCACTATATTATTTTGATACAGGCTCTGCGTTTAAACCTTATGTTGGCTTAGGTATTAACTATACAATTTTTTTCGATAATAGTTTTACAGGTACTTATTCTGATGCTGGTTTTAGTGATTTAAAATTAGATAACTCATTTGGTATCGCCGCACAAGTTGGTGCTGATTATGACTTAGGCGATAATTGGTCGGTGAATGTTTCGGCTCGCTACATTGATATATCAACTGATGCTACTTTTAAAGTAGGTGGGAGTGTTAATGGGTTAGCAGCGGTAGATGTAAATCCTATGGTTTATTCTGTAATGTTAGGTTATACCTTTTAATGCTTGTTTAATGACTTAAGCGAGTTTTTATAGCTTTTGAAAGTAATAAAACAAAAAGCAGTAACTTATTCAAAAGAGTTACTGCTTTTTTATGTTTTTAAAAAACTAATTCAGTTAGGCTGTAGGTAAATTTATTTATTGAAAGTACCCTAATGGACCAATACTGTGTTTTTGGTAATCCAATCAAACAATCACGCTCACCTTTTATTCACCTATTATTTGCTCAAGAGACAAAACAAGTCATTAATTATGCAATTCAATTTGCTGAGATAGATGGTTTTACCGAGGCCGTAGTTGAGTTTATTGATCAAGGTGGCAAGGGAGCAAATGTAACTGCACCTTTTAAAGAGCAAGCAATGGCAATGTGTGATGAATTAACTGAACACGCAAAATTTTCCGGTGCGGTTAATACGCTAACCTTTAAAAATGGCAAAATATATGGAGACACTACCGACGGAATTGGGTTGGTGAATGACTTACTCACTAACGGTGTCAGCCTTGAAAATAGCCGAATATTATTACTTGGCGCAGGTGGAGCATCAAAAGGTGTGGTGTTACCTTTACTGAATCAAAAACCAAAAAGTTTAACGATTGCTAATAGGACGGTTTCCAAAGCTAAAGCGATAGTTGAACAGTATACCAATCAACCGCTTTCAGCTTGCTCATTTGAAGAAGCAAACGAGCAAGTGTTTGATGTCATCATAAATGCTACCTCTGCAGGTTTAACAGGCAACGGCGTACCAATTTCTGAAAAGCTTATTACAACTAATAGTGTCTGCTATGACATGACCTATGGTAAAGAGCTAACGCCGTTTTTACAAAAAGCACAAAACCTGAAGGCGAAAAAGGTTATTGATGGAGTAGGTATGTTAGTTGGGCAAGCTGCAGAGAGTTTTTATATTTGGCGAGGGGTAAGACCAAGTGTTGAGTCCGTGATAGCGCAATTAAAATCAACAATTGCCTAGGAGTATATGTTGAATCAAGCCATTCTATTTAATGATGACTTACGCTTTGATGAAAAACAAGATGCATGGTGTTTTACTGTGTTGTTATCAGGGCAACTTATCACTGTATACTTTCATTCAATGCAATTAAAGTTATTAGGAGAAGTTGACCAATGCACCAGGTTTGATTTAGAAGAGATTGTTGAACTCTGGCTCAAAAAAAATGAGGCAGAGGAAGATGCGATTCATATCAATATGCGTTAATTGTCTTTGAATCTATTTGTTAAAGGGGATTTGGGTTTTAAGTGTCTTTTAGGTAGTCATTTTTCAATTCTACATAGTTTATTGCGGACTGTTTAAGAAAGGCCGCTTCGCTGTCTTTTAATGGACGTATTTTTTTTACAGGATTACCGACATATAAATAGCCACTGGTTAGGGTTTTGTTTGGCGGCACTAAAGAACCAGCACCAATGAACACATCATTTTCGATGACTGCTCCATCCATAATAATTGCACCCATACCAACAAGAATACGATCGCCTAGTGTACAACCATGTAACATACATTTATGACCAACGGTTACATCTGCACCAATAATTAATGGATTACCATTCGGCTTATGCTCACTTTTTCGGGTTACATGAAGAACCGTGCCATCTTGAATATTAGTGCGAGCACCGATGGTCATCGTATTTACATCTCCGCGAGCAGCAACTAAAGGCCAGATACTCACATCATCGGCTAAGGTGATATCACCAACAATAACGGCTGATTGATCAATATAGATTTTAGCGCCTAATACAGGAGTAATTCCTTGAAAGGAACGCAAATTATTAGCTGATTTATTGTTTGTCATATAGTTACCTGTTGAATGTCTGTATTTTAATGGATTTTATGTTATTAAAAATAGCATAAAATCACGAAAAGGTAGTAAATAATGTGAATTGAATAAAATTAATACGTTATTCATTAGGCTAATAATAACTGTAAAGTCAGTTGATAATTATCCAATTTGATGGCTTTAAAGGCAATAATGTCGGGGTGTGTATGAATGTTGAACACTTAAAGAGAAAAATGAAGTATTTATAAAATAAGTGTTGACCTCAAGTGAAAAACGTCTAAAATGCGCAACCAGTTCCAAGGGATAACCCAAAGAGCTGTTTTGATAAGTTATCTCCTCGCTTTTTAAGCGAATTAGCTAACTTAACGTTTTAAAGCTTAGCTTTTTAAGAGTTTGAAAAACCTTTTAAAAAAGATTAATTTTTTATAAGAAAAGCGTTGACATCAAAACACGGAAGCGTACAATGCGCATCCTGCTTCGGGCAAACGGCAACGTTAACCCCAAGCGCAGAGCGAGTAACGAATGCGATTACTGCTTATTTCTTTAACAATTAGTTATCATGCAATTTGTGTGGATACTCACATTAACTTGTT
>SPKZ01017970.1_pt1 | contig 18993 bp, 21 predicted proteins | sample 2456571 | NCBI WGS metagenome assembly SPKZ01 (sample SAMN11192286, study PRJNA482655) | marine metagenome | biome: ENVO:00000447; feature: ENVO:00000244|ENVO:00000211|ENVO:00000569|ENVO:00002023; material: ENVO:00002151; isolation source: ocean water from marine abyssalpelagic zone ... | reverse complement strand
CGGTCTGGTTGTCAGTAAACGTGTTGCTGGTACTTAGTTGGGGGTAACGATCATCACCGTCAATCTGTCGTACAACACTGTAATCCCCGTAAGAGGTTGCAACGTCGCCAGTCGGGATTTTAAAACGAAGGGCATTATCTTCGTAACCTTCAAAGCCCTGTGTATCTGACCATGTAACAAAGTCACCCGATGCTGTGGCGTTGTTGTCGAATCCGATACGGTCTACATCTTTGATGTAATTGTTTCCCATATCCAACGGACTTTGCATTTCAACATTGCCAGTCACTAGCGTACCTGTTACAGTTAGGTCACCATTAAGATCAGTATTACCTGTTACATCTAAATCACTACTAAGAGTTACATTACCTGCTACATCTAAAGTACCGTTAAGGTCGGTATTACCTGTTACACCTAGGTCACTGCTAAGAGTGGTATTACCTGTTACATCTAAATCATTACTAAGAGTTGCATTGCCTGTTACAGCTAAGCCGCCGCTAAGATCAGTGCTACCTGTTACATCTAGGTTGCTGCTAAGAGTTGCATTGCCTGTTACATCTAGAGTGCTGCTGAGAGTAGTGCTACCTACAACATCTAAATCACTACTGAGAGTAGTGTTACCTGTTACATCTAGAGTATTGCTAAGAGTTGTATCACCTGTTACATCTAGGGTACTACTAATATCAACATTACCTGCAACACCTAAATCATTACTAAGAGTTACATTTCCTGTTACATCTAGGGTGCTATTAAGGTCAACATTACCTGCAACATCTAGGTCACCGTCAAGATCAGCATTTCCTGTCACAGCTAGGGTACCATTAAGACCGGCATTACCTACAACAGTCAAATCGCTATTAAGATTAGCATTACCTGTTACACCTAGGTCACTGCTAAGAGTGGCGTTACCCGTAACGACCAGTTCACTGCTAAGAGTAGCATCATCTGCAACAGTTAGAGTACCATTGAGACTAGTATTACCCGCTACATCTAAAGTACCATTGAGATCGGTATTACCTGTGATAGTCAGATCACTACTAAGGTCAATATTGCCTGCAACAGTCAGATCACCGCTAAGGTCAGCATCCACTGTAAAAATTTCAGAAAATCTTTCGCCAGAAAGACCTAAACTATATGTATTGTCAGTCTTAGGTTTAAATGCGCTGGCATTTGCTATAAACTCTTGAGATGGGCCAAGGACTTCAATAGGCGGACCTTCTGCAGCCGTACCATCGTGCTTGTGCCCAGAGCTTGCATTAAATGCTGCTTGAATCTGGTCATATTCGGCATCAATAACATCGGGGTCTGCGATGCTACCCGGTGAAATTGTATTACCTGTATCTTGTCTTGTATAACCTGCCATAATTATCGCCTATCATTTATATTATATTCAATAGATGTGTTGTCTAGAGAAAAGCTTGGACCTATATAGTCAAATTCGTATTCTACAGATACGTTGAAACTTGATCCTACAACATTGATATCTGAAACTTTACTTGTACCGCCGCTGCCCCAAGTACGTTCTCCCCATACAAAAAACCCCCAAATTCCTCCCCCGGAGCTTAATTCAGGTAGGGTTATTTCGTCTGGTTGAGCAATACTAGTATCTCCGTAGTCAAACTTTAGTTTAGCCTTACCTCGGATAATACCCTCTGGTTCAAAATAAGTCTTTAGCTTATAGTAACCTTTCCTAACTTCAGGGTCTTCCATAGGGTAAAACGGTGTGTATAGTAAAGCACGAATACTTCTACCATCAAAAGTATTTCCAAAGTCCATCCTATACACATAACCATCGCCGTTTGCAAACAGAGCTACGTCCGAAAGGATTACGGTATCATAATAAGTGTGAGCTGAATAAACATTTATACCTCTGATCACAGACCATTCATAACTATCTGGGTTTTGACTGGCGAACTGTACGCCAAGAAGGGCTTTAACAGCATCGTCTGTTCTTACAGGATTAAACCCAAATAATCTATATTGGTTTTTACCTCTGATAATAACAGATTGCATTTGGTCGCTGGTTTGATAAAAGTCTTCTGCATAGTTTTGAATTTTTTTACTAGTAACGCCGAATTGAAAATCTCCAATTCTATCTGTAGAAGACAGTGTTCTAACACCATCCACAGACAAGAAAGCTACGTCCCCGCCTACTTCTGAAATAGTATCTTCTTTAATACACCCAATTCTTTGGGATACATTACTGATCTCAAAGTCAGCAGCACTTGAACCCGTAAGCCTGAAAATCTTTTCTCTGCAGAAGATGAATAGATTCTCTCTGAAAACAAACAAACCTGTTACTTCGTCTGTAAGTGTAATTACACCAGCCCCATTGGCCGGATCAAAGTCATCATCTGTAAGGGGTGCTGTGAAAGCTAGTTTATTGTCTTTAGCTAAGAAGATAGAGTTTTTAAACTCAGCTACAAAATCTGCATTATCTACATCCGAAGGTACTGAGATAGTTCTTAGACTTGTTCCATCATAAGTTAGAGGAGAAGTCATCCCTGTTACCATCATAGCAGTCTCTGTACCACTCATGTTGTAACTGATAAATCTTACCTTTTGAGCGGTACTGACATCAGCATGTAAGAAAGACACAGATGCTCCATTTGCAGGTGCTACTGCAATACTATTAGAAAGGGACAAAGTAGCATCGCCTGAAGTAACAGAAGTGTTCCCTACCACAGTGTAGTAGTTACCATCTACTTGAATCATATCCCCATCTCTAGGTTCTGAAGTTAAGCCTGTAACATTTAAGCTAGAGCCTGTTTGACCCGCACCGTCTACTGTTACTGTACCTCTTACAGGATTGTTAAGAGGGGTCCAACCAGAACCAGAATTAACGTAGATTGCATTATTTCTAACAGCTATAGTTTCTAAACCTAACCTAAAGATACCTTTGACTAAAGGCCCATGAGAATTATTAAAAGTAAGTAAATCTCCCCGAGAGTTGTCTACATCCATCGCAGGAGAAAAGCTAAGCACAGCTCCTCGTTTGATTGCAGTGTAAGTAACACCTGTAATAGTATATACAGTTGCACTTCCGGGAAGTGTAAAAGACTGACCAATTTCAGGTTCTTCATATAAACCAACAACTTCAAAAGAATTTGTAGGTGAAGTATAGTCTTGAGCTAGTTTAGCAATGCCGTTTAAAGGCACAAAATCATCGTGGAATTTAGTGTAACCTTCTAACCTTTTGTAACCACCTTCAATAGAAGGTTCAAAGTTTTCAAGAACTCTGGCAGAACCCGGCAGCTCTGTTGCTTGGTTAAAACCCCCTAAGTTTGTGACTAGACCGCCTTTGTGGCTAGTCATGAAAGTAGCCCATCTAGTTGGCATTACAAATCATCCTTCCTTAATATAGGCAGCTTATACTTATTTCTTACGATCATAGTAGAGCGAGCTATTACATAATCATTAATGTAAAGACCCCTCATTCTGGATAAGCTATCTTTAAAATCTTTTAAAGTCATTTGAGCATTTTCTAAATCAGACCTAAACTTGTAGGTATAATAAGTAGCTCCTTCCACAATAACAGGTCTGAACTGTTCTGGTATTGTAGGTACATCTGTTGGATCAACGAGGTCTGTAGGTAAGCTGTAGTATTCGTAAATTAGTTCATACGCTTTGTCAGGAGAGGGGGCTACTACGTAACCTAAGTCTCTGGTCTTAGCGATATGGTAAGGTTGCTTCCTGATACCTTCGTTAGTTGTATCGTACTCTTGGTCAACATAATTATTAAGATAATCAGCGTATCTAATTTCTGATAAAACTCTGGTTTCATTGTTTAACGAGTCATTCTTAGGAATACGAAAAGTTTGATTATCTGAAGTTTTATAGTTAGAAGGAAACGAGTATCTTAGTTGACCCGGAGTAAGAGTATCTGTTTGAAGTACAAAATTAAAAGGCCACATATAGTGATCTTGATTAATATCCCTGATAGCATAGTTAACAGCGTCTTTAATCTGTTCATGTGCCCCTACAAAGGATGAAAAGTTTGATTCTGTAAGCTGTACTTCGTTAAACGCTTTACATACATCGTTTGTAAGAGATAAGTAATTATAAGCCATATGAGTCCTTACCTATAAAAATAGGGAGGGAGATAACCCCCTCCCCTTGAAAGTTACGCAAGCTGGTCGCGTTGAACTTCGTTTGCTTCGACAGAAGCTGCTGTTACACCCACAGGCATAAGCACGGCGAACGCGCGAACTTTACCTGATGTTGAAACTGTTGATGCAGCTTGGATAAGAATGTCAATTGTTTCATCTGCAGCAGTAGGAGCAAGTCCTGTAACCGCAGTCATTGCAGCGTAGTCACCCGCTGTTGCAGAGTCATATGCAAAACCGTCTACGAAGACGTCAGCATCGACCCCATTGATACCTAGATCAAGAACGGTACCTGTCCCACCCGCAGGTGTTTCAGTACACTCAAGACCAGCAGCAAGTACAATTGTACCTTCTGGAAGTGTGATAGCTTCAATCACGTCAGAAGAAGCTAGAGCAGAGCCTTTCGCCACGGCTGCAGCAGCCATGTCGATTTCTACAGAAACTTGGTAGGGTTGTCCTTGAGACTTACCCAGACCCGATTCTGGTAGCACTAATGTTGATACAGTAGCCATAATTTATTTTCTCCTATATTAAGCGATGTTGTACTTAGCAGTCACAAGTGCTTCAGGGCGAAGAATCTTACGACCATACAGGTGAAGACCGCGAACAACGTCAGAAAAACCTGTTGGGCTACGGAAGCTTTCAGTTTTGTTGATTTGTTCAGCAGTTGCTACTGCAGAGTCATGACCAGCAACGATAACACCGTAGTCGGTGTTTTGGTTTGCCAAGCCAGTTGTTTCAGGACCATCACCCACAACAGGTAGGTTGTTAGAAACATAAACTCGGAAACCATTCCAGTTGTTAATCACCAGACCGTTACGAAGGGCACCCGCTTCTCCGAAGTCTACGTTAAGGAAACGTGAGTCTTCATCAGAGAGGATTTCCATCATAACAGGGTCGATCACCAGCCAACGACCTTGTTTTTCAACAAACTGTTGGTCAAGCTTACGGCCCATACGAGTCACAAGCATGTGAGGTGAAACTGTTTCTGTGGGAAGAGCAGTCGCACCCGGCAGGCGAGGAGCCACGGGGATTGAGTGGTTACCAGCAGAAGCTGTTGTGATGTTACCGAAGTCACCCTTTTTCAGCTTCATTGAAGCAAGGAGTTCATCGTTGTCTGCAGTTTCAATAGCTTTAGTACCGTTCACTTGGTCATTAACAGCATCTGCATTTTTATGCAGGCTTGTTTGCTTGTAACCTGAAAGGTAACCAAGAATTTCTTGGTCGTGCTGGTCAGCTAGACGATAAGCAGCACGGCTAGAAGCTAGGTCCATGAAGTTAATGTGAGACTGCTGTTTCTCGATGTCTTCACTCTCAAACTGGAAATAGTTTGCTTTGTCAACGATAAGAGTGAAATCTTCATCGTCAATGTCTTGTGAAGTCAACTGTTGACCACGTTTGTATTCACGAACTGTGATCTCTGGTTCTTTCATAATACGAACAGAGTCACCTTGGTTTGCGATTTCTCCGAAGTATTCTGAGTTAGTGATGTCTGAACAAACAGACGATTTACGGAAAGCAATCTGTGCTTTCTTGGAATAAATTACCGAGCTAAAATTACCGTTAGGTAGGTTACCGTGTCCCGGTGCTGATGGAAAAGCCATAATATTTCTCCTTTAGATGTTTGGCTTAATTATAGCTAAACAGTCTGCATGAGAGGCCGTACACCATTGGGTAGCGGGGTAAACCGGGCCAATTGTTACGGGTAGTCTTTTGCTTGTCTATTAGCTTTTATGAGGCAGTTAATTAACTACCAGTTAAAGGTCGTAAATAAATCGACCTTCTTTCTGAGCCAGAATAATGTCTGCCTCATGCTTCTCAAACCACGAAAGACTATTTTTCGCAATTTGAGATTCCTTATAAGTAGGTTTTTCAGTGACGTCAGATACTGTTTTCTTAGTACCTTTTGTAACAAGAGCTGCTGCTTGTTTCTGCGCAGTTTTAGCTGCAGCTTGTTTATCACCTTTATCCGACTTATAAAGATCAATCACTCGGATTACAGAATTTGCATCGTCTTCGTTTTCATACAATGCATCTTTAATCCACTTAGGTTGTTCTTCAACCCAATTATGAAATTCGTCAGAAGCTCTAAGCTCGTCAAAATCAGAATGATTTTCTCTGATCTTATTCTCAGCTTTAGTTCTATTCAATTCTTTTTGTTGGTTGTCCAAATCGTCTAAACGACTACCGAACATTTCTTTAGCTTGTTCTCTTGCAAGAGTAGCTACCACAGATGCAATTTCAGGGTGTTTCTCAACCCAAACAGCCATCTGCTCTTCGTCAGTAGGTGGTACTACCCCTTTATTGCTAGCCTCTTTGAGTTGTTCTTTAAGGTTTGCAATTTCCTCATCAAGTTTTTGTTTTTCCTTTTGAGAGTGTGATCGTAAATCTCCATAGCGTTTTTTAAATGATAATTCTTCAGAAGAAAGCGATTCATCTCCTTCCGATGTCTCCTCGTCATTTTCATCTTCAGTGTCCTGAAGCTGTTCCGATTCCTCTGTACCATCTTCCTCCTCGTCTTCGTTTTGAGTAGGTTCTGAAGCTTCTCCGTTCATCTCTTTCATAAGAGCTTCTAGTTCTTCTTCATCTCTTTTAATTTTAGCTTGGTTGCTTTTACGATTACCTGCTTTAGGTGTACTCATCATCACCGTCTCCGGGGATTCTACTGCAGTCATTGTAGTCATTATTTCTCCTTCAGGGGCCGCTTATGCGGGTAGCCTTATTTTCTTGAAGCCAGTCCTTTTTTATTAGACTTCTTCTTTCTACGTTTTGGACCTTTGGATACATAACCACCTTTATTAAATCCGATGGATGTAGCTCCACTTGCCATTGAACCGAGAGCGCCTTCAACTCTGTCTCTCTCGTCTTCAATCTCTCTAATTTCTCGTTCAGAAGCACCTCTGTCCCTAGCCGCGTCTACTACATCTCTAGAACTATCTGGTCCTGTTTCAGATGCTCTACTTGCTGCACCAGAGTAACTATCTCTTCTGTCTTCATTTCTTTCGTTATCCTCTCGACTACTTGTTCTTGGGATAGAACTTGTTGTCACAGGTGTTGTTGTAACTCCTGTAGGTGTCGAGGTAGGTGTTGGGGTATACGAAGGCGTTGACGTAGGTGTTGGAGCAGGTGTTGGGGTACTTGCTGGTTTATCTTTTTTGTAATCGCCTCTAAGTGCAGCCGGAACGGTTTCAACAAGACCTTGTTCAACAGTGTCTTTTAGAAAACCTCCAAAACCTGTGGGTGCTCTCTCTTTTGCTGCCGCTTGGATAGCTTCAATCTGAGCGTCCGTGTAACCCGCTCTTCGCATGTTACCTGTAGTAACTGCTTCAGCGCCAAGACCTGCAAGTTTGTTTCCAATAGCTGCCCCCATAGGACCGGCTACTGCACCGCCTACTATTGTTCCAATAGCGTCTGGCACCATCCCTGTGGCCTTAGCGTAGCGATCTACCTGATCCTCGAAGTCTACTAGGTCTCCCCAACCTTCCGAGCTTCTAGCCTCTCTCACATCGTCTCTGTCGAAGTAATCGTCTCTGCTAGAGTCATAACCACCAGACCCTTGATCCATTTGCTCTTGTGGAGTTGTCACAGGGCCAGAAGATTGTTGTTGACGTTCAGTTTCAATCTCTCTTCTGTTTCTAGCGTTATCTTCTACAAATCCAGACGGGATACTTTGCATAGGAACCCCGCCAATGAATAGGATACTACGTTTATCACCCTTGTCGTTGACATAAGTTTTCGTTAAGAAGCCTAGATCACCCGTAGAGAAACCGGAGACATATCCACCTGTATTCATTTCGACAGGTTGCTCTGTATTTTCTAATTCCTCTTCGTATTCTAATTCAGAGATATCGAAGGGAAGGTCATCAGGTTCTTCTCCACCCAATCTACCTTCAGATTGAAGTTCCTCCCAACCCTTTTCGGCACTTTTAATCATATCCTCGAACATAGCTACACCATAATAGTTAACTACATTTGCTGGGATAACAAATTCGCCTTCAGACAACTTAGCCGGAATATCATCTCTGACATTTTTAGCATCAGCCCCGAGGGGAATTTCATTTCCTGATACAGGGTCTACATTCATTGCTAATCCGCCTTTATTAAAATTTCTAGGTTCACTGTCGGGAAAGTCGTTTATAAATACATTGTCATCTCCAAAATCAAAATCTAGTTGATCTTTATTTCGAAGGGCTTCTTCTCTTATAAGTTCAATTTCTTCACTAGTTAGAGGTTCTACTAAATCGTAAAATTCATCTGGCTGACTCATTGAAGCTGTTGGCATATCTTCAGGTACAAAATTATCCTCTTTCTCCAAATCTTTTAGCTTTTGAATACTCAGGTTACCTTCTTTAAGGTTATTTTTGTTTTCAAGCCTTAAAAGTTTTGAAGCAGCTCTTGCCTCAACTTCACCTGTATTTTGAAGGTATGTGTTGTAAGCCTTTCGTTTTAAGTTTATCGCTGTATCTTCAAACTCTTCTCTTGTGATATTACCTTTAACCAAGTCTTTAGCAGCTTGATTAAATTCAGGCATCTTATTGAGGTAGAATATTGAATTAGCTCCGCCACTCCAACCCTCATGAGCTTGAACCCCGTGTTGAAGTTCATGGGTAATCAGTTCCTTAAAAGCCAATGGATCGTTGAGCGAGTCAATACCTACTTCCATTTTATTATCTTGGGCGTTAAAAGAACCACCCGGACCTTCTCTAAAAACGACCTTAGTATCTTTTAAAGAAGGGTAGTTTTCAAACAGTTTAGGAAATTCTACAAGGTCACTCAAAACCGCTGTAGGTTTATCACCTTCGTTAAGGATATTTTTTAAATGACCAGAAAGGCTATTTAAAACCTCTTGTTCACCATCCCATTTGTTGTCAAATTGTTTATAGTCAACATTATTAAACTTAATTTCATTAGGGTCAATAACAAACTGGTAGGTTTTATTTTGAGGGTCATACTCCAACATAGTGGCATTTCTGATTTGTTCGGGAGTAAACCCTCTACTCTCCATATCAATGGCATCTCTCAAAGAATCTCTCGGAAAGTTTTTAGCTTGAGGTCCACCAAAAATGTTAAGAGTATCTTGGTCTAATTTACCAAGGTTTTTAGCCCCTACAGCAAAAGGCGATGCTGCTATGCTTGCCAATGCTGTTTCGTAGTCTCGCATTTCTGAGGGAGACATTTCAACGTCACCTTCAAAATTTACAGGAGCCTTATCTTCTTTAGAATAAGCGATAGGGCCGGACATGAGTTTTTCCAACTCACCGTCTAAGAACCCTACCACCTCTGAGGTAGCTTGTGCGGGGTTTTGACGAACATAATCAATTGCTTGTTTTATGTTGTCAATTTTTTCTCCACCCCACTGTTTAATAAGCCTTGCACGATTAATAGGGTTCCACAAATCCTCGTCTGTCATACCCATACGTTCGTGCCTGAACTTATAGTTTTCTACCTCTGACATCAACATCTTCCTTTAATCTTAGTAGTTCTCTAATCTGATTACAACGGCCTTGATATCGAAAAAGATTATTAGCATCCATTGTATTATATTCCATTTTCTTATGCGCCTCAGATAACTTCCAGTTCAGGTAGTTTTCTAAAGGTTCCCATACGTCAGGGTTATTAACCAGCATAGAAAGTTCTTTATAATACTTATCGGTTTCGTTATTGTCCACTAAATCCATCCTCTTCAGGTGTGGGTACGTTCCCCGTCCCTATGTTACCTGCGCCACCGCCTGCTGTATCAGAAGGTTGAGGTAATTGTCCTTCACCACTTACTTGCGGTGCATTGGGGTCTACCTCTGGCTGTGGGTTAAGCTTACGTTGAATTTCAGCTTGAATTGCAGCGTCAGACAACGAGTTAACAACTTTATCAGGGTCAAGGTCAAGAGACTTAGCAATCTCACGAAGAATGTAATCGTTGTTAGCAAAAGGTGCAAGTTGTGGGCTTTGAGTAGTAGACAGGAACTGCATAAGTCTCTGACTTCTAACTTCGTTAGCCATTAGCGATTCTGTACCTTGAGCTTTAACTTCTAGATCACCACTAATATCTTTGTCAAAATCAAACTGCATAAAATATCTAAACATGTTTCTACCCAGAGGGGCTAGAAGATAGTCATCTAGATTTTTAACAACTGTTCTTACAGAACTGTTAGCAGCAGACATAAGCATAGAGATTCCAGAGGCTGTCCTACCTACCCCTGTTACACCTGTTTGACCATGTGCAAAAGAGGGCATACCAGTTGATTCATCTGATAGTTGCCTAGCTTTATCAAACATCTGCATGTTTTGTTGAGATACGTTAGGGAACTGAGTAGCAAACATAGCCTGACCCGGAGCGCCCGACTGTCTTTTGAAAATCTTACCCGGATAAATAGTAAAGTCTTCACCGGGAGCCAACGAGTCTTCATCGACTTCAAAGATAAGGTTACCAGACAATGCTGCGTTATCTACAGCCATTCTCATGAAACCGTTCATAAGAGTTTGAGTATCGTCCATGTTCTCTGCAACACCAATGCCAAAGAAACTGTAAGGGTTAACTTCGTAAGGTACTGCATAGTACGGTAGATACGTAGGGGTAAATGGGTTAATCACACAACGTAGAAGTTGGCCGTTACACACCCAAGCATTAATAGCATAATATTCTCTATCGTCTGACAGCTCTAGGTTAACATCCAAATCTTCAAGGAGTTTCTTAGAAACTGTTCCCCAAAATTCTAAAACTTCAAATCTATTATTATTTACTTCGTAGTCATAGTCTTCAAGAGCATGTTCCCAATCGTGTTTATAATACGACGGCCCTCTCTCAATAGCTATCTTAATAGCCGTTGGTCTGAATGTTTCTTTTTTACTTAACTCTGACACTTGAAACTCTGTCATTTTATGACGTTCAATTACGTAGTCACAATCTTCAAGACAATTAGCGCTAGGGTCAGGATAAAAATCCCAAATCGAAACAGCCGAAACTCTTGGAACCGGTTTAATTAAAGGTTCATAATTACCGTCTTCATTCCACTTAGGGTACTCCTTAGTTTCAATGAACGGGCCTTTCATAATACCAGTGCCGAAAAGTGTTGATTCAAAAGCAACTGTTCTCAGTTCTTTGTTTGCATTACACTCTTCAAGGGCATCGTGTACTTTCTTTTCCATGTTTTTGGCAGCAACCATAGCAGGATGGAATGTAACTGAAGTTGGCGTTTGACCGTGGCCCTTTACAAGTTTACCTTGAACAGGTTTAAGCTTCTCCTCTAAAGCACCGAGCCTCATCTTATATTGACCCATCGTCTCGCCGGGCTTGAGTGCCTGATCTTCTTCTGGGATTTTTACTGCTTTCGGGTTGGTATCGAAGGAAACAGCTTCCTCAACTCCTTCTGGAAGTCTTGTAGGGTTAATAGTAATAGGAAACTTATTAGCGCCAAACAGAACTTCACCGATTTGGCTGTAAGAAGCAAGAACTTTTGTTTTAGTTACTTTTACAAACACACGGCTTTTTTCAGTCTCTGAAAACTGAACATCTGATCCGTATAGTCCTCTATAATTCCTGTAAGCTCTCAGCCACCTCACTTCGTCCCAGCTTCGTGCGGTCTCTGCCTCTTGGTATTTGCTTTTAACATGACTTACCAGAGTACCAGCATCGTCATCATGTTCGCCTGTAGAAAGGGACTCATCGTCTTCTAGGTATTCTGAGTAATCAGAAGTTTCTACATCATCGTAAAATTCTTCTTCGTTCATGTTAATTCCTTATTAATATCCGAATACGGGGTCTGACATAACATGTCTTTTATGTCTTAGTTGTGAGTTTTCATCCCAGATGTGTGTTGTAGGTCTAGTCATAATACCATAACGAATAGCATCGTAGATGTGGTCTTCTGCTTTAGTATCTACATCTTCTGGGTTATTTTTATCAAGAGGTAACATTGGCAACTGAGAAACAGTGTTTCTACAAGTATTAAAAAACACAATACCCGGCTCTTCTGTAAACTCATCTATTTGAAGTCTTCTGTGTAACTCGTTTTTACCAGCTACCCTAGAACCTTTACTTCTATCTGAACGTCTCCAACGGCAACCCCTTCTAATCATTACTTCTGCAAGGCTAGGTCCAGTGTCGCCTCTGTTATGCCACAGAGAGGAGTCTAGGACACCATAATTAATAACTTCACCACTTTCAATATCCAAGATCATATCTGCTAGATCAGCAGCTAGAACCTTGTGTACGTAAAGTTCTCTGTAGACAACTAATTGTCCAGAAGGTGCAACGGCAAACCAGATAACAGCAGAGTAAGAACCATAACCGTAGTCACAAGCTCTAAACTTTTTCCAACTGTTTGGGATATCAAAAGGTTCAATCACATGATCGTTTACGTTAAACTCTGTAAACGCTGCGCCTTCTGAAATACTCCAATCCCCATAAAGAAGTTTCCTTCTCTCATTTTCTGGCAGAGATAATAGGTTAGCTTCGTAAAGACCATCTTCAGAAAGGTAAGGGTTGTCTGACAGACTGGCAGGGATAAACCTTCTTTTAAACATAGGCTCGCCTACAAGATTATTTTCCTGCGCAAATGTAGAAGAGGCAGGCCAAACTAAGTCTTCCCCTGTTTCTAAATCCCTAGCCCAAAAAGCTTTTCCGTAAGCTGCTGGGTCGATAAACATCTTTTTAACCCAGTTATGACCCGGACCACCGGGGTTGGTAGTAGCTCTCATATAGAGTTTTAAACCAGACTCCTTAGAAGTACGGAGACGAGAACGAAGGTAATCCCATGCATAAGGTGTAGGCCATTGAGTCAGTTCGTCGAAACCAATCCAATTAAATGCCTGACCTTGGTACCTCATAACATCGTCTTCATTTTCTAGGTACGACATCCAGAGTTTAGCACCGCTAGGAAATTCCCAAGTGCTTTCTTTTTCCTTAAACTTGCAATCAGGTACTGCTTTTGGATATAGCAGTTTAGATACGTTTTTAAGTTCCCTTAGTTCATCCGTAGTTCTACGAACCAAAAGCATATTAGCGTGGGGGTTGTTGGCATACCTTAGAGGGTCAGCAACCATAGCGTAAGATTTACCGCCACCAGCAGAGCCACCGTACAAAACCTCCTGCTCATTAGCGGCAAGGAAGTCCGTCTGAGGCCCCGCATTAGGTTCAAAAATTACGTTTTCCGTCTTCATAGTATTCCCTAACAGCTTCTTTAAATTCGTCCATTACCATTTCAAGAAGCTCTTTTTCTTCAGGGTAACGACCGCAAAGCCTTTTTTGCTCCACTCTTTTAGCCCCTACATAGTTTCTAACAAGCCTCTTAAGATTCTGCCGTTTATTTAAAGCTTCTCTTCGTCTGCCTTGATCTTGTTGGATACGATGTTTAACACCCGCACCTGAAATAGAACGATCAGAATTAGCTGTTAACCACCTTGCAATTTCTTCGTAACCAAAACCCCTTTTTCTATATTCCTTTGCTTGTTCCCATAAAGCTAGTTCATGTTCATCCGGCAAAAGTCTATATTTATTATCTGGGTCTGGTTTATAACCGAAAGGTTTAAACTTTGTATCCCCAATATACAAAGGCCAATATACTTTACCTGTGTCAGTATCATCAGGAAGAGGTATTCTTGGGGTACTTCCATGTTTTACTTTTTTAGGCATACTCAATCTTCTTGCTTAGCGGGTAGAATAAAAATAGGATTGTCTGTTTTAATTTCTACTTGTTCAGGTGCTTTAATACCAGCTCTGTCTAGGATTTCTTTTACAGCACCCAGTTTTGATTTAGCACCAATCTGGGCAGGATCATCCAAAACGCTAACAATAGCAGTTACAGCTTTTGGGCCTACAGAGATTAAGTAATCCCTAATTGCTTCTGCTATTTCATCTTTTATAGGTTCAATAATATGAACAGGGTTGGTTGTCTTTGAATAGCCAGCTTTCATAGCAGCTTTCTTGTAATTACCGTTTACGTCTTCGTCAAACAAAACATCTAAAAAAATCTTTTGTTTTTCCGTAAGTTTTTTCTTATCTGTCACTTAAAGAATTCCTTATATCAGTTTCTAGCTTAGATATTCTGGTGGATAAATTTTGGTCCCACTCTTCTAGTCTAGATACTCTTTGTTCTAGTGCAACAGCCTCTGAATCTGTAAATTGAGTCTGAGCCATTCTATCTAACGACTGCGTAAGAAACCTTACCTCTGCAGCCATTACTTTAGTTTCAGAGCTTAACTCAAAAGTAGTTATTGACAACCAACCAAGTAAACCTATAACGACAAATTGTACAATATTAGAAAATAATTTATCGTTAATTAGGTTATCCATTATTTCCTCCCATCTCTTCTTGAGACTTTAGGTCGAGGAACTCTGGAACTTGACGAAGAATAACCTGAAGTTTTTTTGTATTTCTCTGGCCTAGATGAAGAATCTTTTGCTACCCTAGCGTTTCTAGCTTTTTGGCTAGGAGAGCCTCCTGCAAAAACACCAAAGATACGCTCTTTAAGTTTAGCTTTTTTATCTCTGTCTGCTTGCATAGAATCCATATCAGATTTGATACGTTTCATAAAAGCAGTTTTAGACTCACCGTCTGCAATAGCTTTCTTAGCCATTCTAACTAAAGAGGCGTCACTCACACCTCTACGGCCTTTGGGTTTATCCGTTTTATTAGAAGTTGGGCTGGGCCTTGTTTTAGGCACTGGCGATGATTTTAGTTTTTGAGTTGGTTTAGATTTTGTAGTGGGCTTAGGTTTAGCACTAGAGCCTGCTTTTCTCTTGGCTTTTTCTGCCGAAGAAAAGAATTTTCTGGTTTTAACATTACTACCTTTAGATTTAACCCATTCGAAATCTACCCCTTCTTTATAGTGTTTTGACATGACTTATCTCCAAATTTTTGTCACGATCTTGTCAATACCTCGCATCGTAAAGTAGGCACCTAGGATTAACATCATAGCCCCCCACATTTTATCGTCTAGAGGTTCTGTTACGCCCAACTTAAGGATTTTATCATAAACTACAATTTTCCAAGTGTAGAGAATGAACGGAAGTGCCCACAAAGGACGCATCCATCTGGTAATGGGGTTTGACTGTTCAGCTATTAAAACTTGCTTTCTAACTTCAAGAGCTTCTAGCTCAGCTTCAATTTGAATCTTTTCTGAATCAGACTCTGCCTCTAGTCTCTTTAGTTTTAACTCTGTAACTTTGTTTAAAACAGTTTCTAGAGGGTTTACTAGTTGTAGTATCGTACCAATCATGAGGATTAACCGCTTACAAAAGTAACTTTAGCCTCTTGCCTAGCAGCCTTGGCCCAAACGCCTCCACCTAAAGTGTCTAGGTAGGGGAGAGTAAACACTTCTTCATTGTTTACAGTAAAACCCACTTCATCGGCATTATCAGGGGCAACACTTCCTACATAAACAATAGCCACTTTATTTGTTTGAAGCAAAATAGCTTCAGCGCCAGTAACAAGTTGTGTCCATGTGTCGGGGTTTAGATCAACTTCCGTCATTTAAAAAATCCTTTGATTAATTTTAAAACAAGAGACTCTTCTTGTTTAGGTTTCACACTTTCAAGAAGTTCTACATATTCTCTAGCCAGAGCAGCTATTTCTTTTTTCTTGTCTGTGCCGTTAATAATTCTACGGGCACCTTCGAAATCACAATACTCTTCGTTGATGTAATCTCTTAACTTCTTACCTGTGAAAAGACCCTCGATCATCCCGACAACTAAAATTTGTTTAGCAGTGTCGGGTTCCATAACCACATCTGCATTTGTTGTAAGGTCAAGGCCCAATCTTTTACCAAGCCTTTTGTAATTTTCTTCCCAAGTAATCTGCACATAACCTCGGCCATACCAAGGGTAATATCGAAGGTTTTCTTTTCTCCAATTCTCTGAAAGCCAGAAAGCTTCTCTAACCGGTTTCATTGTTTTTGCAGATTCCCAATAAGCAGTGGCGAGAACATAAGCTGTTTGATCATCACTGAGTTTACGTTTTCTGCACTCATCAATAATGAGTTGAGTATCACCTAAATTTATATCCATCGTCACTTAACCTTACCTAGATGCTTATGGGGCATCCGTTACAATGTCGGCTGCAGTCATGTTGTACATTACAAAATGTGCATTGCCTATGTTATCTTGGATAGTTGGGTACGTATCTTCGTCACCCATTCTCCACCAATGATCTGGTGGGTTTGTCAAAGCACTTAAATCGTGCGTATCCCCTGAATTGTAAATTGCAGCGTGGTTACTTTCTTGATCTGAACCCCAGATTGCAAGTTCATCTACATATGCTTGTCGCATAGAGTTACCACTTACCAATCGACCTAAGCGGAAATTTTGACCGGAGATTGAGTCTGCATAGCCGAAGTTTGCATGTGACGTAGATACAGATTGTACTGTATCGTCAATCCTAATTGTAAATCGACTGAAGTACGTAGACATCAAGTTCGAACTTACACCTGTTGTGCCACCATCGTATGTCACCATAATGTGCTGCCACGTACCCGGAGTTAAACTACCAGTAGGCGTACTTAGCTGCAAGTAATTGCTGTTACGGCCATAACGTAGACGTAGACGCTTACCTCCGGTAGCATTTACCTGTCGTAACTCGATATACCCAGCGTTTACAATATCGTTTGCACCGAAGTATAGAATTGTCTGGCCTTGATTATCTGTACTGGCCTTATACCACATACTGATTGTCCATGCATCACCGCTGCCAGAACCGTTAGATGATCGACCTAGGGCACCATCAAGAAGTGCAGCGTTAGCTCCCATGTAGTCTTGGTTCTGAAAGCGCACGCTCTTTGTATTGGAGTACGGTGGGTCGGCCACTACCAACGAAATTGTTTCTTGATCTGCACCAAAATAGTTTATAGCCGAAGCAGTTATAGGATACGTACCTGTAGCAAGGTTAGAACCTCCGATCAGTTTACGAACATTACCCTCTACGGTAGTAATACCGGAAGGTAGATTTTCCCACTCATAACCTACACCACCTGTTGCAGTAAGCTCGTAGTTTAGAGTTTGACCTCGGGTTAAATTAACGGTAAGAGGTGAGGTAATACTAGGTGCAACACCAGAAGGGTCGCCCGAAGCACTAAACAACGTATTAAGTGCATTTACTACCGTTTGAACATCAGCTCCGTAAATGTCACCGTTCTCATTTACCACGTCTGTTGCAGACAGGTTTGACAGCATAAGGTTATCACGAGACTTGTCACGGATTTTAAACACAGTATCTGTTGGGTCATCCGTTACGGCATGTAGGTTATTTAAGAATTGTGCGCCGTTGTTGTCTTCAACAAAAATAGCACTTGCGGCATCGTCTCTATAAATAGTAACTGTCATTTTTTATAAACCTTTACTGCCATGCCTGCATTAAATACAGTACCTGTTGAACTAAGTTTAACCTGCAAATAAATTGGGTTGTTAATCGTGTTGTTATCACCTGCATAAATGTAAAGCGGAATTAAGCTACGCCTGTACGGGACACCTGCTCCTCGGTCTAGTCGGCCAAAGGATGTTGGCAACGTGTATTGACCAGCACCTGCTCCAAGGAGAAATCTAAACTCAAGGTCTGCATTATTGCTGTTTGGTATTACTGTAAAGTCTGGACGAACAAAAATGTCAGAGTATTCTGTAAGCCCGCTAATATCTAAAGCACCTGTTGCAGGATCAAGTAAAGTTCCTGTACTTGTCGGTAAATCTTCTTGCGAAAAAGAACCTGAGCCGTCATTAGGCAGAGTAGTCCAAGTATCTGCAGTAAGAGTAACAGGGTTTGCTGCTGTACTTGTATCGTTGTAGTCAGCAATGCCATGCTCGTGTGTAAGCCCCCTGCTGGCGATATCGTTGAGAAACTCTACTAGAAGATTTCTCTCGTTATCCATATTATAGAAGTAAGCCATTTATGTTATCCTCTAAAATATTACCACTTAGCCTTGTTGGCCCAATAAGCTGCTGACATCTTACCTTTACTAATATTTTTAGCGTGCCTAGCTTTAAAACTTTTTCTACGTTTTGCATACGACGAAGACTCCCCCTGTTTCTTGGGAGAGCCTTTGACACCCTGCTGTCCAAAACGAATCGTCTTGATTTTATCTCCTTCTTTGGCAACAACCACATGAGATTTAGTCGGATGATTTGGTGTTCGTTTTGGTTTATTGTAGCCAGATACGCCTGCGCGTTCTAACCTAGAATCTTTTTTCTTTGTCATTTTCTATGCCTCGCTGTTTTCTTGGCAATACGTTTAGGCTGAGCTACGTGTTGTTTACCCTGCTTATTGCCTTTAGCTTTAGCTGCGTTAGTAGCTTTCTTTTCAGCGGGTGTCAAAGAATCCCAAGCTTTCTTCGGTAAGTATCTTTTCTTGCCTTTAGAGGGCTTACCGTCCGAAGTAGTCCACTTTTGTTTAGTCCACTTTTTAAGACTTTTTTGACTTTTTGCTAGTGCCACTTTTATAACCTCCCCCAGCTTTTTTATATTCTGAGGCAAGTAGTTGTGCTTTTCTAGCTGACCACTGACCTGCCTTACCGCCTTTAGTGCCCGCTTTGATTTTGTTAAAAAGTCTTTTTCTCATGGTAGGTTTAGTGTAGTTACCTGCCTCGTTTACTTTACTCTTAGTCATAATACACCTTTTAATTGGCGCTCCCGGCAGGACTCGAACCTGCAACTAAAGGTTTAGAAGACCTCTACTCTTCCAATTGAGTTACGGAAGCTCTGTCACGTTGATGGATCAATCACAGGACGCCGGGGATCATACCAATCGGCGCTGAAAGCGGTTGTTTGCTTGTTGCGCCAATAGTCTGCCCGTGGACTGGTTGTGACACCTACCCGATCCTCGCTGCCGTGATAGGCTGTAAAATCACCGCTCTTTTTAGCCGACCCTGTGATCAACACAAACATTTCAAACGAGATGCCCTTGGACCTAAT
>SPKZ01016364.1_pt1 | contig 19012 bp, 29 predicted proteins | sample 2456571 | NCBI WGS metagenome assembly SPKZ01 (sample SAMN11192286, study PRJNA482655) | marine metagenome | biome: ENVO:00000447; feature: ENVO:00000244|ENVO:00000211|ENVO:00000569|ENVO:00002023; material: ENVO:00002151; isolation source: ocean water from marine abyssalpelagic zone ... | reverse complement strand
GACCCATTCTTGCGCCGCTTCCGCATCATCACATGTGCCGATCAGCCATTTTTTATGCTGCTTAGAGAACTTCTCTCGCAGCTCTGCTTGTGTGTTAGTCATTGCTCATCACCTCCAAGCACGTGAGCAGCGTTGCGGAAAACGTCGCGGTGAAAGCTATCGATGTTGCCCATTCCGTTTAGTGTGACATAAGCGTCCCAATGATCGTCCGTTTGCTCGAGAACCTTCTGCGCCACATTTGCAAACGGCTCCAACGCACCCTCTAGCTCGCTGATGCGGTCGCGAAGCATATCGTCTGTCAAATCACCCACAGTGGGCGCAGGCGGGAGGAGGGCGAGGATTGCGTCAGAGAGCTTATAGCAAGCGTCTTCGAATGACCTTCCGTGCTCTCCAAAATTGCAGAGAGCATCCCACGGAACAAAGCCATGCGGGATCACTTGATGCCCCTCAACAACCTCTCCGGAATCGTAAAGAGGTTGATCTTCGTAAATAACTTGCGCGATCTTCTCTCGCAGCTCTGCTTTTGTGTTGGTCACTGGGAAGCCTCCTGCTTATTGATGCCCACTTGAACAGCGAGAGCGGACTTGCTCGAATAGTAGATGTTGCCGTTTGTTGTTTTCCATTCGGACAAGCCAAGGGGCGCATGAATGCGCTCAATGCGTTCCGCAGCGGCCTTTTGCTCGTCGGACAGCTCTTCGCCGTAAGTTTCGCTGTAATAGCGCTCTAGCTCACTCATCTCACTCCCCCTCTGTCGCTTTGGCGGCGTTGCGGAGGTCGCTGACAAGCAGTTCTGTATCTTTGCGAATGGGGCGCGTGTCGCCCATCTCCTCCCAGCGTTTTGCTTCGTTCGCAAACGGCTCCAACGCGGCCTCTAGCTCGCTGATGCGCTCTATAAGGAAAACACACTCGCTATGCGTCAGCGGGCCACACCGCGCTTGGTTTCTCTCCACGTAAAGTTTTATCATATCAAAATCAGACATCAAAATGGCACCTCATAAGTTTCTCCAAGCTCAATTCTTGCCAAAACCCTTCTTGCTTTCCGCATTAAAAGGTCCGCGGTCTCATAGTCCCCATTCCAGTCCGCCTCTGTCGCGGCGTCTCGAAGCTGCTTGTAAATATCCTTTAAAAGCTTCCAGTCCTTACTATCCATCTTTATCTCCCTTGGTTCATAATACTGTAATATCGTGGCTTCCCGCCTCGGGCTAGTCGCTGCCGCTCTTTCTGCATCGACTTTTCTAGGCGGTGTTGCTCGATTGCTCGCTCTTGCCACATTCCTATGTGATATGCAAGTGTAAATGTTTCGTCGTCGGCTGGTAGGTTGCGCGCTAGGCGCCACGCCTTGCTTTTCTCGTAGTCTCGTAGCGCTTCGCGAAACCACACAACCCCTTTAGTCAAATCTATCTGCATCGGTAGATTTCTCCGTATCTATCTTTTCCGCTGTCTTGCGCGCTTCGCGCGCGCATTAGCGGCGTCGTACCGCAACCAATAATATATCGCAGCTATTATCCCTAGCTGTAGTGTGAGCCATGCAATTACCATAGGTGCGCTTATAGGCATCCCTTATTATAGTGTCAACCCCCGCAAACGCATCCGACATACCAGCAAGCCACCGGCGTCAGCCGAAGTGGCGCGGCTGGTTGGCGGTGCGGGGTGTATATAAAAAAGAAAAAAAGAGAGAAGACCCTTTAGGGTATAGGTGTCGCCTCCTACGCGAGAAGCTAAAGCCCGGAAGGGCGCGCTTCTGCGATAGCAGAGCTTAGCTCTAGCACGGATTACATGCGTAAGTCAATGATGCACGCTGCATAAACATTCCCGAGTTGGGGCTAAGGTGCTATTTTTATTGGGAAAGAAAATTAATTGCATTTTGTTGTTGACGCGTTCGATGCATCCTGTACAAAGGGGTCAACCAAGGAGAACGAAATGACTAAACAAATCACAAACCTACTCGAAACACACGGCGCAAACATCTTTAGCGGTGGTATCCCCGGTATTCACTTCGGCGGCATGTACGGCGTAGACGCTATTGCCCGCATGGCAGACGACGAAGGGCTAGACACTTGGATTAGCTGCCGCGGTAATTGGGTTATCGAAAGCAAGTATATAGAGGGCAGCTTTATACTGATTGAGCGAAACGGCGAAATCTACTTAGAGGCCGCGGACAGCGAAATCTACTTAGAGGCTACGGGCGACGAACTATACTTAGAAGCCACGGGCGACGAAATCTACTTAGAGGCCACGGACGGCGACGAACTTAACGGATAAGGAATAGAGAAATGCGCGCATACGGAACAATTGAGGACGCACGGTCAAGCCTAGTTGAGCATATCGGCGTCCTGTTCCCGCTGCCGCCCGGAGACATTATCCTACTTTACAGGGACGTTTACGGGCTGTACCGTGTAATCTATAGCGAACTAACCAAACAACTGCCGTTTAACTGTGACGAAATCATAGAGTACGCGCAGACACCAGAGAGAACTAATCATGTCGAAACTAGCACAAGTTAAAGCCTATATCGAAGCAGGCCACCGCAACAAGGACATTTGCGAGCTACTGGACGTAGCGCATGGGTATGTGTCCACTATCCGTCACCGCATGGGCGCTGGCGTCTATGACGAGGATAAAGAGGCAGACCCAAAGGTAGCGGACGGCGAATATTTTGCCCATTACGAGCAAATCCAGCGCGATAAGAAAGCTAAGCAGGCGCTCTATAAGTATTGCGTAAAAATGGTTGTGGTGAACGGTAAGGCGATGGAATGCGGTAAGCCGTCACATGGTCGCCCGTACTGCGCCGGGTGCCGCTCTGACCTAATCAACAAGTCGCGGCGTCACACTAAGCCCGCAACTATTAAGAAAGCAAAAGCAAATGTTTAATACAGAAAAGACAGACATTGCAAGCATTCACCGCATTCTACAGCGCCAGCTAGAGGAAGTTATCGAGGTGGCCGTACAGCGCTTAGAGCGCTGCCCCGTGGTCAAAATGGCATACGAAGAGACGCAATGGGCTCGGGTTGGCGGAGAGCGCCGCGCGTTCGATGCCCTAGAGTTGCTGGTAAAGAAAGAGGTGGCCAGCGTGGCGCAGCTTGACCTTTACAGTATCGGTATCCGCCGCGCAAAAGTAAAGGTTTCCGCGGGGTTGCCACTCGGTTCCGTTCGTGGTATTACCATTGTTATTGAAGCCAAGGCGAGCCTATCGCGCTTTGGAAAGTTGAATAAAGTAGCCGCGGTAGGCGCAACATTCAAAGTAACCAAATAGGAAAACCCAATGACACAAACACTCACTAACGCGAAGCGCTTGCACGGTGCGCTGCTCTTGGCGTCTGACGCCGCGGGTAACTACGTCCAAATGCTGGAAATCAGCGGCAAGAGCGAGACGTACACAAACGACTTTAATAACGCTATGGAAAGCCTTATTCAGGTCGTAGTAGAGGTGTCGGACGACAACAAAGCCGCCGCCGACGCTGCGGATGCCGCCGCTTCTGCCGCAATGCTTGCCGAGTTGGAAGCGGAAGCCGACGCGGAATTTGAGCGCCAAGAAGAAGAGGCCGAACTTGAGGCCGAGATTATCGCGCGTATCCAAGAAGAAAACGCCGCCTCAATTGAGGCTATCGCTTTGCAGAACTTCGCCGCTGGCCTTGAGGTTGACGACGAGCGCTTTATGGACGGCATCAATCGCGCAGAGGGCTACCTACCACCTATGTCGGCACTCTCTGACGCGGAAGTAGAGGAAGTGGAGCGGGTCTTAAATGACGCCACGCCCTTTCCCGGTTGCGTCGCCGTCGAAGATGGCGGAGCCGCTGAACCCGTACGAGTTGATGCCCCCGACATTACCGGAACAGGCGAAGCGCCTGCCAAAGATGCTCGCTCAATCAGCGCTAACCCTTTTGGGGGTATTGACTATAGCGGTGTTCGCGGTGGGTATGTTCCGGCTACTGGTGTAAAAGACGCTGCTACAATCTTCGATTACACACCAGAAACGGATTAGAAGATATGAAGCGAATTTTTCCATTTATCGGTGCGGCTGCGGTCGCCGGGATTAAGCGGCTCTACGCTATCCCTATGGTCGGTATCGCTATGGCCATGTATCTTGCCTACTACGTCGTAGGCGTCGGCTACATGATGGACGCTGTAGCGTTCTCGCCAAGCTTTAGCGGTGTTGAGGCGCCCATCACAATCGGCAACTGTCTCGTACTTATCGCTTGTGGCGCCTTGACGCTGGAAATGGGTAAGGCTGCGGACGCCGCCGCGGGTGGTTTGGCTGATATGATTTTATCAATCATCCTCTGCGTTATCTCGTGGCTCTGCCTGTTCAACCTGTCCGGCTTCGCCTCTGCTACGTGGCTTATCCTTACGGCGCTCCAGACTGCGGACGCTATCGGTAACAGCATTGTAGCGGTCAAGGCTTCCCGTCGTGACTATGGCGTGCCTATCGGATAGCTTAACGACCTCCTCCCAACTTGTTTACGAGTTGCGACCCTCGGGCGAACTTAAGATTACCTGAGAGACGAGGGGGTCACTAATTAGGGCACTACGCCCCGGTCTGCAAAAGCATGTAATGCAGACAAAAGAAAAGCCCCGGTTTAATCGCCGGGGCTTTTGATTGCTCGCTTTCGCTCTGTCTAAGGCGTCTTGCGCAGCTTGCTCCACATGACCGCCGTAGTGATGCACGCGGCGGCGCACGAAACGAAGTTAGGGGCGCTTGTGAACGCCTCAATAACGACGTACGCGCCAGTAGCGGCGAAGGTCGTGCCAACGGTGTCCTTGAGAAATTCCTTGCTGACGCCTAGAAAGTTAGCTGTCTTCGTAGTGAGTTTGTCGGCTTCCGCCTTTGCAACTTTAACCATTTTAATTATAATCCTCTGCATATAGCTGTTTACCTATGTCATGGCTTACCCCTTCGAAAGGCTCGCCCTTTGTTTCCGCCTTGCCGGGGCGAAATTCCTTGTGCCTGTACGTCGCCGCCTCCTTGCGTTCGTGCCACTTGTGCTCGATTGCTAGCTCTTGGTCCTTGCGCTCTAATCGCTTCTTTTCCGCAACGTCGTTAGCTACTGCGCTAGTGAACTCGTTAGCCATGCGCAGAAGGCGCAGAGCGACGGGTACAGCGGCTACAATGGCGATAGCGGTAGCAGGGTCTACCCCAATTGTGCTAGCGTCGTGGCCTAGATCAATCAACCCCTGCATAAGCGGCGAAGCCGCGGCAATCTCGGGGTTTAGGTCTGCGTAGTCGTTATAGTTTTCCATCGCGCTTTAACTTTACCGTTTCAGAGGCAAGCGCTACACCAACGGCCACTACAGCGAGTGTCACTAGGTTTATCTCCGGCTTTGTTGCCTCGGTTGTTGATACTGCGCTTAAAGAGCCCAGCGATTGAATAGAAGATACGGCGGTGAAGCCTAGCCCCGGTATTGCCGCCAGTTTGAGCAGTACCCCTGCCGGAAACACGAACAAGAGGCCCGCGTATGACGCGAGCCCCAAAACACAAACTAATAATGCGAGTAATTCGCCCATCTATTCATTACCTTCCTCGTATTCGTCTTCGATTTTCTCAAACACGGCGTCGAAGCCGATGCCGAGAACGATCAAGAGGCCAAGCGATATAAATAGGCTAACGTAGATGCGTAGGCTGTCCTCTTTGACTTTTCCGCCTAGTAACTGACTCATACTCTCATAATGCGCGTTACCTTCCTGATAGGACAGGCCCGCCATGTTCTCACGCATAACGGCGAGGCGCTGTGACTTCGACTTGAGCGCGAGGTGTTTAGCGCGGGCCAGCTCCAGCTCGTTACGTAGGCCGATATTCGTACCGTCTCCGTTGAGTTGGTTGCAAATTTCGCGAGCGCCTACGCGAAGATCAGCGCGGCAATCCTCCTCTGTGGCGGTGCCGATACCCCACCCCGTAGCCTCATCTTCGCGGGCGACGATCTGGCGAGTGAGAACGCCTACCATAGCCTCAGCCTGCATAAGGGCCTCCGGCGTCGCCTCGGCTTGCAGCAACTGGATTTCTGCCCGCGTCGCAGCGCGGTCCAAGTTCACCTCAACAGCCGTGTTAGATGATAGGGCGGTTTTAGAGGAGACGTTAGATAGGACGCCGATAAAGGCGAGCCCGGTACAGACGATAGCGATAACCGTATACTTCCAACCTTGGCTTTCGTGGCCGTTGCGGAAGTTTTCGCTAGCCTTGTGGTGCGCGGCGATGTACGCGATAACGGTACTAGCGCCCATAAGGTAAGCGAGCGGTCCCGGTGCGGCGCCCTTGGCGACCATTAAGTAGCCTTGTCCAGCGTTGTTAGCTTCGAAAAGCGCGAACGTGGCGAGCGCGATAAACAGGACTGACCAGAACACAAGCGAGACAATGCCTTGCGTAGCGAAAAAGTATTTAGCTTGTTCGATATAGCCAGCGTTCACGCGGTCTGTCAGCGCCTTCTTTGAAATCTTATCCATCTTACTCTCTGCTTTTCTCTTCTTCTTTGATCCACTTTTGCACTTCGCCTAAGCAGATATTCATTGACTTGAGCGCTTCGACGGCTTGCCCGCCTAGCTGCCCGTAACTGGATTGCCCAAAACGGAAGCTTACGAAGTCATAAGCGCACGCGGGTGGCTGTGCTGCAAACGATCGGTCAATCACGGGCGGCTGTGCCGGACGTGTGACCGTAACGTCTCTAGTTGTTATCTCCCTCGGCAAGGGCTGCGTTGAGGTCGCGCAAGAGGCCACTATCAACAGGCTCGGCAGCGCAGCCGCCGTAAGCATTGTTTGCAATTTGCAACTGAAGCTCTTGTAAAACATCTCTAATAGCGTCCCTCTGCGCCTTTGCATCGCGTGCCCGCATTGCGGCGGCTTCCTGCGCAATCTCCCGCGCCTCGCGATCTTTCATGAGCAACGCGTTAATTTGCGCCTCTTGCTCGGCAGTTGTCAGATTGAAATACTCAATCTGCGCGTAAGCCTCGTCAAGATCAGCCTGTTTTACGTCCATTGCGTCGGACGCAGCCTTTAGCTCGTTAATGATTTCCTGCTTGTGGCCAGCGCTCGCCATTTTATCCCCGACGTTGACACCAGCGGCAAATATAGCGATACCCGCTACCCCCGCGGCTATCAGTGTCCAAGGATTAAACCCGAGCATTACATTAGGCCCCATGCTTGTTTAGCTTGCTTTACGGCGTTCGAGAGCCGAGTAGCGTAAGTGCGAGCCGCCCCGCGACCGTTGTATAACTTAGCAAATCTAAACCAGTCCCCGGCGCGTAGGGCGGGCAATATACGGTTAACCCGCACAAAGCGCACCATAGCGGCCATATTGGCGCCTTCGCCTTCGTACAGGCTTTTGACCATATCGAGACACGAGGCGTAACCCAATGAGCGCCAGTTGCGCCCTAGGATTTGATAAGCGCCGTAGCTGGCAGCCTCTAGCGCGCGCTCGTCAATCTCGTAGAGCCGCACCACTAAATCCCATCTCGCGAGGTTATCCAGCTTATAGATATGAAAATAGCTGTCGTCAGCCGCTTGCGCGTCCGTGAGGCGCCGCCAGCTTCTATAGCTAACCTCGGCTTCCACAACCTCGCCTTGCCAGTCTACGGGCATTCTGAGCCCTTTATAGGCCCCTTTGGTTACGCGATGGAATATGTGGGGTTCAAACAGGGTAACCAGTCGGCCTTGACTGTCGTACGATCTGCCGAGGCTTTCGACGCGAGCGACGGCTGCAAGGTGCGCGGGGTCAACGCTTAGCTGGCGCCCGGCGTCAAGGAATGCTTGGCGGTCCATGCTGCACTTTTTGGCAGGCGCTCGCAGACCCACCAACGCGGCGCGTCGCTCGTAGTCTCTAGCCACTTCTACTTTCTTATGGAAGCGTTGCCAAAATGTCACGCTATTACCTCGTTCGCAATCATGCACAGCTCTGCGTCTGCGGTTTCGTCTTCTAGGACATACTCGGCTAGCGCTATGGCGTCGTCACGCTCGCGGCGGTTTACGGCATAGTCAGCTAAGAAGCGTAGCGCCTCGCCTATGTCCCTGTGCGGCGAGGGGCTGTTAGTGTGCGCACGGTATTTGTGCGCGATACGCTCGGCTTCTGTTTTACTCGACATTTTCGTTAGGGTCTTCGTTCGCGGATACGTAAGCAACCGCCTCGGCCTGTGTGCCAGCGAAGCCCCACGAGCACAGCGCCCTAGCTAGGTCATAACATAACAGGTCGTCAGCCTCGCTATTGACGCGCTCGGGGTTTGCCAGCACGCGGAAAGCCTCGGCAATGGCCATAGGCTTAGCCTCGTGAAAGTTTTCGAACTCGTCTAGGTCAGCGAGGCGGTCATATAAGTCTTGCGGTTTCATGTCTCTACTTTGATCTTGTCCTTATGACCCTGTAACGGTAACCGTTCCTGTGGTGTAACAGGGGCCTGTTGCGGCGGTCGATAGTGCCATAACCAGTCTTATTTCGTAGTCGGTGTTAGCTGAAAGCCCAGAAATAGTGCGAGCAACGTTAATACTGCCCGGCTCTGCAAAACCGAAGCCTTCACCACCGAAGCCGCCGCCGTCTTGTGGGTCCGGCGAGCTATTAAAGAGCGGCATTGAGGTAGTCCAAGAGCCTCCCACTGGCCTAGTCGCCCAATACGCGGCAACATTCTTAAAGCTGCCTACACCGCCCGATGTAACGATACTAAGCGTAAGGTAGCCCGTTGCTGTGATAGTGCCGCTAGCCCCCGTGCTTACGGTCATCGTGTCGCTAACCTGTGCGCTACTCGTGCCCGGTCCAAATGGGTTAAACGTGCTATCGCTCGCGGTTGCGCCACCGCCGCCTCCACTACCACCTGAAACAGGTGGCGCTGATAAGTTTAGAGTAGTGGAGATAGTTGTCTCTATAGTTTGACCACTATAAACGCCTCTAACAACCACTTGACCGCTCGCCGTCATAGCGGTAATCGTAACAAGTCCGGCGCTGCTTATAGATGCGGTGCATCCGCTCTGCTGCGCTATACTCCAAGTTGTGCTTGAAGTCCTGTTAGTGGCTCCCGCAATCCGCGTCATTTGAATAGACCTCGGCAACTGCCCTCCGTGCACCACTCCGTCGTAAGCCGCTGATACCGATATTGCGTTTACTGACGCAGATTGCGCCTGCACATAGTTGTTGTCAGCGCTAGGTTGCGAGGCGGTCGCGCCCCAGCCCTGTCCGGCAATCCCGCTAGCAACGTTGTCGCCTGTAACGTCGGCTCCTGCGTCGAAATCAGGGCGCTTACTCATTTGCGCCCACTCAATTTCGTAGCTATCACCAGCAAACCCAGACCAGCGATACATTGCCAGCGACGCAAACTTAGTTCCTACGGTTGGGGTGTACGTAAAGCTCTGCTCTGTCCAGCCACTAGAAAGGCCAATATCAAGCGCAAGGTTTTGCAGGCTCGTGCGCTGATCTGCGCGAGGACCGCCTGTGCTGGTCCCTATGCAGGTTGTGCCGTCCGCCAGCTCTGCGTTTTTCTCGTTCATTCTGAGAATGAGCCCGCCGCTAGTGCTAGTCGGTGCCGCGCGGTGCCGCACGCGCACAGTGTAAACCGCGTTATCTTCGATAGGGATAGCCGGGAATGCGTAAGCCACAAAAAGGTCGGCAGAGCCCGCGTTAGTCCCAATAATGCGCAGGCCGCCGTTAGCGTCGTCTATAGTCTCTATATGACTACGGTCTGTGACGTTCTCGCAAGCCTCAATCCCTGCGGGCTTGCCTTCGCTATCCATAGCGACGAACTTAGGGTTAGGCAGGAGTGAAGGCATTTTACCTACAGGGATATGCAGAAGCTGAGCGTCTTTAGGTCGCCCGGTAATGTTTGCCCATTCAAGCGAGCCGCCATCGCCGCTGACAAAGCCATCTGGTGTAGTTACTTCGTACCAGTCAGACCAGTCTGAAAAGCGCGTACCCAGTACGGCGCGGACGCGCCAAACATAAGTGTGCAGCGGCAGAACGCCCTGTAATGCAACGCTCTGTTGCCCATTCTGCATTGTGTGACCGATAACCTCGCCCGTAGGTCCGGGCGTAGCGTTGCCGTCGCTGGTTGCTATCTGTATATCAACAGACGTGGAAACCACGTCAGCAAAATCATTATTTGTGAAGCGTATTGCGGGCATGGTGACGCTGCCGTCAACGCCCGTTGTGTACGCTATTGCCGTCACGCTCATGCTCGGGGCGTCTAGCTGAGTAGGGCCGTTATCTGCCACCGTAACAACGTTGGCAGTTGTTGCAATTGCGTTGCTCCAAGCGCTATTTGAGTTATCAACCTCACGCGCGTTAATTGTTACAGTAAGCGTCTCCGGGTCAAGTAATGGCGTACCCATTACTTGGAAGGTCTTTCCAGCCCCAAACCTTCCTCCCGTGCGCGTAAACCAGTCACCCTCTTCCAGCTCTATCGCCCATAGGGGATATACGCCGTTGAGTGTCGCCTGTTGCCGCTTCTGCTGTAGGTACAGCCAAGCCAATCGCTGAGCGCGCTCGGCGTCGGTCTCAAAGGGTAGGTCTAGTTGGTCGTATTTTTCCTCGCCGCCGTCCTCCGCAACAAAGCCCGCGTCGGTTACTGCGGGGTAATCAACAGGGTTGTAGTTGTTATTGACGTCTTGATATGTGCCGCGCACGCCGTTAATTAGCTCTGCCCATGCGTTTTTAGGCTCGTAGCGCTCGGGCACGCCCTCTAGTAGGTCAGCCTCGTCAATCGTTAGCACGGGCGCTTGCGCTTCATTCGAGATGAATGTAACGCGCCCGCCAAGGTCTACCGCGCGAGCGTTCATTGCCCTAGCTAGGTCGTTAAGCACTGACTTGTGCGTTCTGTTGCTGTGTATAATACCGTTAGCAGCGTATCGCTTCTGCGTCACGCCGCCATAACCCTGCCAGCCAGTCGATACTGTTACATCTTCGTCACACAAATTCGCGAGCGCGGCGAAGCGGTCATATGGCACCTTGTTAGGGTGCAAGCCGATACCGAAGTGCGGCGAAACCTCTAGCGCGTTCCTGTATTTTCCCAACATGTAGTGATCGGCCACGACCGCCGGGTTACTAGTAACCTCCCAAGTGCTGGGAGAGACAAGCCTGTGCGACCCACTGCCGCCCGCGGTGCTGTCCTTTCTTCGGTCGTAGAACTTCGCGCCCTGCGTCTCAAAAAAGAACGATGCTGGAAAGGGCATTGTATCAGGGTCCCATATCATCTCGACCATGACATATGCGCAACCCACGCCGATAGACGACGCCGGGTAGCCTGCGCCTGCAGATAGAAGCGTAGGGTCCGCCGACGTCTGCGACCCATCATAATATGTAACGTAACACCTCGGGTCCGGTGACCTGTACCCGGTTAGTTCTACTCGCTGCCCGTTGGTTATGTTTCCTGTGTAGACCTTGCGTCCCTGCGACCAAATACCCGTAAGGGCACCCATTGGCCCCTCACCTAGGTAGATGACCTGAAAAAGGTTCTGGTTTTTGTGGCCTGTCGTGTACCAGTCAACAAGGCTTCCGCCGTTACCTCGCGTGCCTGCCTGCCAGCGCCGCGGAGCGGTCGTGGCTAGGTCCATGCTTACAAGCTGCCCCTGCGCTTCTGGGGCGTCCGGCTTGAACGCCAGCGACGCTACAGTAGACAGAGCGGTAGATATTACGAGCGTGGCCGCGTTGGCGGCAAAATATGAGGCGGCTGCGGATAACGCGGCGACGGCTACTTGAGGCATATTAGACCCTAAAGGCTGCGGTTGCGAACTTTAGGGGAGTATGACGCAGTCCATCACTTGCGGGACCTGCCGCGGTATGGCCTACGACAACGGATAAATAGTCTGCATCCTCGCCTCGGCACACGACTATATCGCCGCGCTGCGCGCGCACTACCTCAATCTCAGTTAGCCCCACCTTCTTGCATAGCTCGGCTAGGTCTACTGTCCCGCCGTATTCCATCATGGCTTTAAATGCCGTGCGCTGCGTGCTCCATGTGCCCCTAATCTCCTGTATGGGGTCACCCCCCGTCATGGCCTTAACGCAGTCAGCGCAGAACGTGACGCAATCGTGAGACCCCCATTCAAAAGGCTCGCGCGTTACCGTAGCAAGGTAATTAAGTAGGCGGTGCGCCCAGTTTTCATAGCGCTGCATAACTACCTCTCATAAGTCGGAACATCGAAGTCAAAGACGCCACCTCCGCCGCCACCTCCGCCCGAGTTGTGCCCCGCTACCTTAGACCAACTTGTGCCAAATGGTACGTTTTGGCTGGGTTTAATGCCTGTGTTCCTGAAAAACGTATCCCCAGAGGACCTTGTGCGCTGGTCAGCGTCCGTGCATCGCCTAAGATTTTTAGATAGAGCCCTAAAACTTCCGCCCTCGCACGTTAGCGAAATTACGCTAGGCGCTCCATCCGCGTCCTGAGATGACAGAACATCCATATACCCCTCCCAGACAAGGAATGCCCCGATAGGCGAGTGGTCGTCAGGGTCCAGCATGACACCCTCAAGCCGTATAGGTCGAAGATGCCAGTCTCCGGTCACTAGGCGCGCCGTAAATGTGCCCGCCGAAAACTGGTCGCCGCCGTCGAAAACCAGAGTTAACGGCTCGGGTACTAGGTTGCTTGCGCTGCCAATCCTGCCTCTTATCTCCCATTTGTCGCTGCCGGCGGCGTATGACTCGCCCCCATAGCTTACCGCCTCATCAAGCGAGCACACGCGAACGGTGTCGCCATCAATCTCCATTGTTAAGAGCCAAACGATATGCACGCGCCGCGATTGCAAGGCGGTGCGCTGCGCGCTCGTTAGTGGTATCGGCATTAGAAGGCCTGTCTAGCTGTGAAGCTTACGCGCTTCTTAATATCAAAGGGTGTTGACATATTTACGCTGTCCGGCTGCAGGACAAAGGCTCCGCTGGCGCTAACAATAGCACCCGCGCTTGCGTAAGTAGTTGGCGGCGGCCTCATCTCACATCGAAAATCATTTGCGCTGGTCTCTGTCGCGCTCACGATTTCACCGATATAGGACCGGCCAGCGCTGTCTGTATAGCTAACCATGTCGCCAGCGCTCATGACGCCGTCACCCTGATTGGTGTCTATGTCAATGTATCCGCCGCTAACGTTTACGCTGTATGATACCGTTGCGGTCGGCTCGTACCCTAGGGGGGCCTCGCGACCGGGGCGGTAGGCCGAGAAAGTAAACTCCTGCCCGTTCCTGCGGGCGATCCAAGCGGTTAGTGCTCTAAAGTCCTGATCCAGCATATTCTCGTACTCAAAAGAGGCGTGCCAATAGGGTCGCCCCTTTGTGATAACCTGATTGCTGCCGCTAAGGCCGAACTGTGTCGTATTACGCTGCTTTAGCTGCCAAGTGCAGTTCTTAAGCCCAGCGGTCAGGAAAGGCTCCATATTCATTAAAGTGCACCTCTGCGTCTTCTGTCGCCTAGTCGCGCGTCAATAATATCGGGCAGCGATTTCATGCGATCATTAATTAGGTCAGCTGTCGCCTTTGTGGCGTCGCCTTGAATGTTTACAACTGGTGCAACCGTGATTGACTGCCCCTGCATCTTAGATTGCGAAGCCTTGCCAGTTGGCAGCTTATTGGGGATAATCGTACCATCTTTGAAGGGCACGAAGGTCTCCGTACCCAGCTCATTTACGCGGTACTTTTGCCCGGCCCGAACACTACCGCCACTCGCTGCCGCTTTGGAGCCGCCAAATAGGCCACCAAATAGGCCACCAAGCCCGCCTCCGCCGCCCCCGAAAATGCCGCCAAAATCAATCCCGCTGAACGCGTCAAGTATTGCATCCGCGACCTTGTCCAGCGCATTCTCTAGGCCAGCCGCGGCGCGGTCTGCGAACACCGTCTTGATTGCCGTACCTACGTCGCCATCAATAACCGCGGTCTTAAATGCGCTTTTAAAAGTGCGACGGAAAGCCTCCTTGCTCGCCTCCGCAGCCGCCTCGGTGTCCGCCACTAGCTGCTGTTTTTCTTGCTCGGCTTCAATGCCGCGCTGCTGGTCAATGTCAGCGATAGGGGTAGACTGTGGAGCGCTTACGCGCGCGCTAAGCCCGTCGCCTAGCACGTCTTCGCTAAAGCCGCCTAGGCTCGTCTTAATGGTGTCAATGTTGTCAGCGAGCCTAGTAACGGCGTCGTCTGTTTCCTCTACCGCGTCTTTCGTCGGGTTCCACACGTCGTTAATCTGCGTGGCGGCCATTTGAGCTCCAGCCTCTTGCAGGCGCGCTAGCTGGTTTTCCGCTGCCGTGAGCGCAATAAGCGCGTTGCGCGCTGCCTTGACTTGCTCGTCTGTCGCTACACCGTCGAAAGTCGTGGTGCGAGCGCCGAACGTGCTAATCTTTGTGCTGCCTGTGCCGCGCTCGGCGGCTCGCGCCGCCTCTTCGTACGTCTTGCGCAGGTCGTCAACTAGCGCTTGCTGGTCAACCGCAGCCTTAATGAACTCGTTACCGTAAAGAACTTTGAGCGTGTTAGCCAAGCGCCCTACAGCGTCCTTAGCCTCGTCCGCACTTTCACCTAGAAGCTTGAACGGGTCGCCGCTCATAATGTTGTCAGTCTCGCCAAGCAAGCGGTTGGTCTCGGCTAGGATTTCGTTCATATCCTTGCCAGTGTCGCCTACTTTATTCATCTCGTCTGTGAGCTTGATGAACGCTGTTGCTGCTAGTCCTGCCGCGGCTATCGCCGCGCCCATGGGGCCGAGCGCGACCAAGACCGCGCGAGCCGCGTTCGCAAGAGCGGGCAGGGTTGAAAGCGCGAGCGTTGCGGCAATCATGCCGAACGTGTCCGCATTATCCGCAGCGAAGCGCAGTGCTCCCGCTAGGGCGTCCACAACCTTGCCGAGCCCCTTGTCCTCTCCCAGCTCGATAATGAGCCCTTCAGCGGCTGAGTTTAGGCGCAAGAGCGCCCCGTTTAGGTTGTCGTCCATAATCTCTGACGTTTTGGCCATAGTGCCTTCTGCCTCGCGCGCAGCTTTCGCCAAGTCAAGAAAGCTTTTTTTCTGCTTGGCGAGAATATTTCCGCCCGCAGAGCCTCGGATAGCAAACAGGGCCATAGAGTCGGCCACGGATATATTCTTTTCCTCTAGCTCTTCTAGTACCGGAACAAGCCCGCGGGTTGAGACGTCCAACTTCTCATACGTCAGGTTGTACTTAGCAAGGATTTTCTCGCCCTTTTGCGTGCGGTTAGTTAGACGCGCTAGAACGTTGTTGAGCGCAGTGCCCGCGCGGTCAGCCTTGATGCCGTTATTAGAGAACAGGCCCAGCGCCGCGGCGGTGTCCTCGACCTCAAGGCCGAACTGGTTAGCGATAGGTGCGGCGTAAGAGAAAGCTTGGCCTAGCTCTTGCACGCTCGTGTTAGAGCTATTGGCCACCTTAGTGAGCACGTCGCCCACTCTCTGCAGATCGCCCACCTCTAGCCGCATTCCGGACATAACGTTCGTCACAATGTCCGCGGCGTCGCCTAGCCCAAGCGCGCCAGCTTGCGCGAGTTGGAGCGTGTGTGGCAGGGCTTCCATAACCTGCTCTACATTTAATCCAGCGCGCGCAAGCGCAAGCATTCCCTCTGACGCCTGCTTACCGCTAAATCTGGTTTCTATGCCCATCCTTTTGGCGAGCGCCGTCATACTCTTTAATTGCTCGCCGGTCGCGCCAGTTACCGCGGCAACAGTACTCATGGCTTGCTCAAATTCTGCAAGCTTACGAATAGCGCCGCCAATAACTAAAGCCCCGCCTACAGAGGCTAGGGCCGTGCGCATACCCCGAGCGGATCGCTTGACATCTTTTTCCGCCTTGTTTAGCCCGCGCCGTAGGCCGGTGCGGTCCAAGCCCATCTCAAAATCAACGCGGCCTACTGTGGTCATATTTAATTATCCTTATTGGCCTGAGCCCGCGCTGCCTGCGTAATCCAAGCCTTGAAGTTTGACGCCTTTTGCTCTTCTGACATTGTTGTCTCTGTCCGCGCGTCGGTCCAAAAGTCGCTAAACTTCGAAGGGAAGTGCTTAGGGTCCATTTTGCCTAGCAGGGCGTTTTGATACACGCCGAACATATCAAGCTCTGTATCAGACTTTCTCCGCCTACCGGCTGCAATTAAAATGTCGTTTGTCTGGCAGGGCGCGTAGGTCCAGAAGTCGCGGTAATCAAAACCGCCTATTAGCCACGCTTCAAGAGACTGCGCCAGAATGTTACCAGCCTCTTTGTTATCTTTTTTACTGCGCCCTCGCGCTTTTCCGCCTCAAGAACGCCACCGAAAAAGGCGTGTTGCCATGCACGCGTTACCGCGTCTCGAGTAGCTACGATTGGTAAGCCCATCTCGTAGACTTCATCTGCGGTAAGGCCAGAGCCAGCCGCGGCAAGCAGCGCTAGGTCTTTAATGCTTGTTTCGTCAAGCGCTCGCGAGCTAAGAGAGACAAAGTCATCCCCTAGCTCGTCTTGTAGCTTTGCGAGTGAGGCCCATGTGAAGCGCAAGCTAAGCTGCTTACCCTTCATCTCGATTGATACAAAGCCGTCAAATGTAGGCCCTGTTACGGTCGCGTTTTTCATGCGCCCCTCCCGGTTAGAGTTGATTAAGCGTAAACTGGCGCACCAGAAAGCTTAATGGTGACGGTCGCTTCCATGATGCCGCCAATGTCTACAGGCGTAGAGAAACCCTTGATTAGAGCGTCAAAGCTGACGGTTTCGTCTTGACCGCCGATTGTGTAAGTCGCCACAAATGAGACGGCGGCACCGCCTACTGCAGCGCGCAGCGCAACGTGGCTTGCGTCTTGGTGGTCGAAGTTGAGAACGAAAGAGCCCTCCGCGGCTTCTGAGTAACCGGAAGCAAATTCGCGGAAGTTGCCTGTACTGTCGAAGTCGGTTACATCAATATCTTCGACTTCGATAGCGCCCATGTCGAAAGACTTAACGCCAGTAAGCGGCGCTTGTGTGTCAGCCACTGCGGCGTCGGAAGTAAGGCTAAAAGTGCCATTCCGTGCAATTGTTGCCATAACTTAAATTTCCTTTATAAGTGTTTCTAGTGTGATCATTCGCCCGCGCTCGTCAGGGCTTGCTACTGGTGCTGTGATTGGTCCCGTCACGGTCCCGCCTACAAACTCCCCACCAGCGACCGCACCCGGCAGCCAAGCTTTTAGGGATTTTCGCACGGCTTCCGCCGCGTCTACCAATGCCTTTTCGCTTCCGCGGGGCTTGGTGTACATTCTAACGAGGGTACTAGCTCGTCTATATTCCTCGCTAAAAGTGTCCTCGTTATCGTCACTTGTAGCAATGTCCACTACAATTACGACTTTCTCGCCTAGCAGAACCCCCTCGGGAATGAATGAGGTATAAATAGCATGGTGCCCGGTGCTGTCGTCTACGTGAGCCGTGACGGTCGGGTCATTAATCAGCTTCTCATAGATGATAGCTTGCAGGTCCATTACTGTTTAGCACCTCGTTTGAATGCTGCCATTAGTCGGCTCAAGTGCTTGGTCCCGAGTAGTGAGACGAACGGGCGCGGGCCTTTTAGCTTCCCCTTGCCCTCTTCAAGCGCTAGCGCGTATTCTGTGTTAGCAAAGATGGATACTATGCCTGTCCGCCCGCTTGCTCTAACCTCGTGGCCAGTGCTGCGCCTTAGCGTGCCTGTATCTACCGCGGGCGAATGACCGGGCGCTGACGCTACATGCGTGGCACCGCCCCGCGTATAAGTGCGACCTGTGCCCGGCTTAGATAGCTCAACCTTAACTGCCGCCTCGCCAGCGACGCCAGCCGCCTTTAACCCTTGAACCATCTTTCGAGTAGAGAGGCGCTCAAGGGCGGCGTGATCAAGCGTGACGTGAACGCGGGTGTTCTTAGACATTAGGGGCGTCCGTTACAATGTCTGCAGCGGTCATATTGTACAAAACAAAATCCGCGCTACCTATGTTATCAAGAATAATGGGAAAAGTGTCACCATCGCCCATTCGCCACCAATGATCTGGCGGCGTGTCGAGTATAGATAAATCCTGCGATAATCCGCCGTTATACAGTTCTGATATGTTTGCGCCTTGGTCACTTCCCCATATCGCCACCTCATCAACCTTGTAATTTTCTCGCATGTAGTTGCCAGAAGCAAATCGACCTATCCTTAAGTTTTGCCCCACTAACGCCGATGTAGTGCCATAATTAGCATGTGACGTTGATTTAGGCTGAACGGCGCCGTCAATGTATATATTAAACCTTGAGTAGTAGTCTGATAAATTGGCAGACCCTGAGCCCGTTGTGCCTCCGTCATAAGTCACGAGCACATGTTGCCAAACGCCCGGCGTAATGCTGCCGCTTGGCGTTGTAACCTGAACATAGTTAGAGTTGGAACCGTATCTAAGCCTAAGCCTTTTTAGCCCGTTATTATTTGTTTGCCTAAGCTCCAAGTAAGGAGAGTTTACAATGTCATTGGAGCCAAAATAAAAAACAGTCTGCCCGGAGTTGTTTACAGAAGCCTTTATCCACATATGGATAGACCAAGCGTCAGACGCCCCGTCTCCTGCGCCAGTTCTGCCTAGAACGCCGTCTAAAAGCGCTGCGTTTGCGCCCATCCAGTCTTGATTCTCGAACTCTACGGATTTTGTATTTTGGTACGTGTGTGCAACGTTAAATTGTATATCCTCTGATACAGAGCCAAAGTAATTGATAGCCTTAACTGTTACCGTGTATGTACCTGCGCCGTCGTCAAACTGGCCTATCAAGTTCCTGCGATTAGCGCCGCTGACCGATATTCCTGCGGGTAATCCTTGCCACTCAACCTCTACGACGTTGGACGCCTCCAATATATAATTTATTTGATCTACGTCGTTAACATTAACCACGAGTGCAGAGGTTATAACAGGCGACGCGCCAGCTAGTCCGCCCGTATTGTGAAAAATGGCGTTCATAGCATTAACGGCTGCCGCCTCATCGCCAGCTAATCCTGCGCCGGACTGATCAGTAAACTCAGAAAAGGAGACATTTGCGACCTCAAAAAAGTCGATTGTGTCCGTACTTTTTGGCTCGTTCATAATTGAGCAAGTGCCATCACCGTTGCCGATAGCTTTTAGCTCATTGTTGAAGTACATGCCCAGCGTTCCGTCAGCCGTG
>SPKZ01005389.1_pt1 | contig 19025 bp, 19 predicted proteins | sample 2456571 | NCBI WGS metagenome assembly SPKZ01 (sample SAMN11192286, study PRJNA482655) | marine metagenome | biome: ENVO:00000447; feature: ENVO:00000244|ENVO:00000211|ENVO:00000569|ENVO:00002023; material: ENVO:00002151; isolation source: ocean water from marine abyssalpelagic zone ... | reverse complement strand
TTTATCAGCTAACTCTGCTTTTTTATCACCATACTGTGATTTAACATCATTAGTTAAGTCTGATGCTTTTGCTTTTGCGCCATCAACTAAATCGGACGCTTTACTTTTTCCATCTTCATAGATGCCTTCAGCTTTTGCTTTCGCTTCACCGTAAACTTGCTCAGATTTTTGCTTTAACGCACTGGCAGAATCTTTAGCCGCTGCTTTTGCGTTTTCAATCGAGTCATGACTGTGGGCTTTTGCACTATCAACTTTTGCTGATACTTCTTTAGCTGTCTGTTCTTCACTAGCCGTTGTTTTAACATCTTCGCCACAGGCTGTTAATACTGACAGTCCTAATAATACTAATGCAATTTTTTTCATAATTAATTCTCGATAAATAAAAGTTGTGTAAGTTTAATCATTTAAGATTAACCTTATCTTAATATAGTTAATTGAACCCATAAAGAGTTTTTATTACAGCTCTTGTAATTTAAGACGCCACGTTTCAGGGCCAGTCACGTGAACACTTTCCCCGGTAGAATCAACAGCAACTGTTACTGGCATGTCTTCCACTTCAAATTCATAAATAGCTTCCATCCCAAGTTCAGGAAAGGCAACAACACGCGCTTTCTTTATCGCTTTAGACACTAAGTATGCAGCGCCCCCAACTGCCATTAGATACACTGATTTGTTATTCTTGATGTCTTGAACCGTCGCTGGTCCACGCTCGGCTTTACCGATGGTACCAATCAAGCCAGTTTCCTCTAACATCATCCGAGTAAATTTATCCATTCTGGTGGCGGTTGTTGGGCCAGCAGGACCAACGGCTTCCCCTTCTATGGCATCAACAGGGCCAACGTAATAGATGAATTTACCGGTGAAATCCACCGGTAAATCTTCACCAGCGGCTAGTATTTCTTGGATTTTCTTATGAGCGGCATCACGACCCGTTAATATCGTGCCACTGAGTAAGACCGTTTCACCGGTGCGCCACGACGCCAAATCTTCTTTGACCAGTTGATCAACATTCACTCGGCGAACGTTCTCGCCCACTTCCCAAGTAATTTCAGGCCAGTCTTCAAGTTTAGGGGGCGTAAGCTCAGCAGGTCCTTGGCCATCAAGATGGAAGTGGATATGGCGAGTGGCCGCGCAATTTGGGATCATCACGACAGGCTTTGATGCTGCATGGGTTGGTGCAGACATAATTTTAATATCAAGCACGGTATTTAATCCGCCTAAGCCTTGAGCGCCAATACCAAGCTTATTGACTTTTTCAAACAACTCTAAACGTAATTCTTCTTCACCAGATTGCGGGCCATTATCAATAATATCTTGAATATCAACGCTCCCCATCAAAGATTCTTTTGCCATCACTGCTGCTTTTTCAGCAGTACCGCCAATGCCTATCCCTAACATACCAGGAGGACACCACCCTGCTCCCATTGTCGGTACTGTTTTGAGAACCCAATCGACAATTGAATCACTTGGGTTTAGCATCACCATTTTAGATTTATTTTCACTACCGCCGCCTTTGGCCGCAATCATCACTTCAACACTGTCACCAGCGACTAATTCAATATGAACCACCGCAGGGGTATTATCTTTAGTATTGATTCTAGAACCCGCAGGATCGGCAACAATAGAAGCACGCAATGGGTTATCTGGATTACCATAGGCTCGACGCACACCTTCATCGACCATCTGTTGCACGGTTAAATCAGAATCCCAGCGAACATTCATGCCTATTTTAACAAAACAAGTCACGATGCCAGTGTCTTGACACAGTGGTCGATGTCCTTGCGCTGACATTCGAGAATTAATTAATATTTGGGCAATAGCATCTTTTGCCGCTGTGCTTTGTTCGGTGTTATAAGCTTTTTCCATCGCATCGATAAAATCTTTTGGATGATAATAAGAAATATATTGCAGTGCATCTTCGATACTGTCGATGAAATCGGCTTTTTTAATTACGGTCATTTATGTTCCCCTGTGTGACTCAGTCATGTAAATAATTGCTCACATTATCTGCAATAACTCTGTGAAACCTCATTGTGTGTTTCAGTCTTATTGTGTAACCGTTATAATACGCTGGTTACTTGTTACTCGCCACTAGCAAAAAGGCGAAAAATCATTGAAAGGTTAAAATGTCTACAAACTTGCATACTAGTTACGTTAATTTGGCCCCAAATGCGCGGCAATACTTTTCTCAATACTCACAGCAAGCTTGGGCCATGCTGTTAGACTCAGGTCATAGCAGCCATGTTGATAGCCGCTATGACATTATTGTACGCGATCCGGTTGCCACACTAACCACCACTGGTAACCAGACTGTGATTTGGTACCAACAAGATCAAACTCAGCAGCATTCAAGTGATGACCCTCTCAAACTCATCGAACAAGTGATGGCACAAATGATAAGTGGTTCGCAAGTGAGTGACTTACCCTTTAGTGGCGGCGCATTGGGTTATTTTAGTTATGATTTAGGGCGTCAATTTGAGTCAATTGACCAACAATCGGCCCGAGATATTGAGCTACCAGAGATGGCTATCGGAATATATCGCCATGCCTTAATTTTCGATCGTCAAACTAACTTGGTCACCCTAGTGAGCCGTACAACAAAACAGCAACATCACGAGTATTTATCACAAATTAAGCCGTCGATTATTCCAGAGACAACATTCACTCTCACCTGCCCTTGGCGTAATCAAATAGATAAAACGACCTACTTAAGTAATTTTGATAAGATCCAAGCGTATTTGCTCAGCGGTGACTGTTATCAAATAAATTATACACAGCGTTTTACCGCCAATTATCAAGGCGATGAATATCAGGCTTATCTCGCGTTATGCCGCAATAATGAAATGCCTTTTAGTGCTTACCTCAAACTTGAACAAGGTGCTATATTAAGTGTATCACCGGAACGCTTTATCCAGTGTCAATCGGGCAATATTCAAGCGAAGCCGATTAAGGGAACACGGCCTCGTGGCCATGATATAATCGAGGATCAGCGGTTAAAAACTGAATTGATCAACAGTGAGAAAGATCAAGCTGAAAACTTAATGATTGTTGACTTATTACGTAATGATATTGGGCGCAGTGCTAAACCTGGTAGCGTTAATGTGCCGGTCTTATTTGATATTGAAAGTTTCCCTGGAGTACATCATCTGGTAAGTACGGTAACCGCTACATTGGTTGATAGTAAAAGTCCGATCGATTTATTACGGGGCGCATTTCCTGGTGGCTCAATCACCGGTGCACCAAAAGTACGTGCAATGAATATTATCGATCAACTAGAGCCTCACCGACGCTCAATTTACTGCGGATCCATTGGTTATATCAGTCAAGATGGCAATATGGATACCAATATTACTATTCGTACACTATTGTGTTTAGATAATACTATTTATTGTTGGGCCGGTGGCGGTATCGTGGCCGATTCTGTTGCCCTTGATGAGTACCAAGAGTGCTTTGATAAAGTCGCAAAAATTTTACCCGTCCTTTCGGCCATCAAGCAGGAGTAATATGACCAAACAACAATTATTGGCGATGTTTAATTTAAGGCAGTTGCTGCCACTGAATAACCGTTTAAATAACCAATCAAACTTAATTCCCAGTGCGGTACTCATCCCTTTGGTTGAACGCAAAGGCCAATTATTTATCCTACTAACCCAACGGTCGGCGTCGTTGCGACATCACCCTAGCCAAGTAAGTTTCCCCGGTGGCAAGGTTGATCAACAGGACCTTTCTGTGCGGCATACAGCACTCCGAGAAACCGATGAAGAATTAGGAATTAGTGCTGATCAAATTTCTATTTTCGGCCAATTCCCCAGTCACCATACCATCACGGGGTTTAAGGTTACCCCCTTTATTGGTTTTGTCGATCCTAACTACCAAGCAACCATTAACTTAGCCGAAGTCACCACATTATTCGAACTGCCATTATCTGAATTAATGAACAATCCACAGCACTTTTCCATTAACATTAAGCGTGAAAATATTGAGCACCAAGTATTTTTCAAACCAACCAGAGGCTGGCCAATATGGGGAATTACAGCGGCCATTTTAGAGCAGTTAAAAGGGGTTTTAAATCATTAACGGTTTCCAAATGGTTAATACTAAAATAGCGACCCCAGACACCATCAATAATAAGATATGTGATAACCAAGGTTTATGATCTATTGTTTTTCGACGGTACCAGTTGAGAAATAAACTAACAAAGCTAATCACCGCGCAACACACCAACATCACGATCAATTTATCATAAACGATCGATAACCAATGTTGCCTGACTTCAATCTGGTACATTCTGGTTAATATCGTGCTCATTTCTGGCCTTGCCTGATGAAAGATCAGTAATGACCAAAATAAGGTGCCCCAACCCACAATGGTCAAGCCACTTATCACTAAGTGAAATAAATCTGAGCTTTTACGCATATAACCTCCAATAACTATTAATTATAGCTGCTCGTCCTAATCATTGGATATTTTTTGACCTCAAGCCTGTTATATCTCATTGTTTACGTGTTTTTTTAGCCATAGACTCTTGTTTATTCATTATAGATAAGTAAGATTGTCGGGTTAATTAAATTTTGGAGTATTTATCGATGAGTTTGGCGTCTGTTGCCGATATTATAAAGGGAGTTATTCCCGTTGGCGAAATAGCATCTGTAAACGGCTGGGTACGTACCCGTCGTGATTCTAAGGCAGGAATTTCATTCCTCGCCATTTATGATGGATCATGTTTTGATCCTATCCAAGCTGTGATCGAAAATACACTCGAAAATTATCAATCAGACGTATTATCTCTAACGGCAGGCTGTTCGGTTAAAATAACGGGTAAAGTTGTGGAATCGATGGGCAAAGGTCAATCATTTGAGATCCAAGCGACTAAAGTTGAAATTTATGGCTTAGTTGAAGATCCTGACACTTATCCAATGTCGGCTAAACGACACAGCATTGAGTATTTACGTGAAGTAGCTCACTTACGCCCGCGTACCAACATTATTGGTGCTGTGGCTCGTGTTCGTAACACGTTATCTCAAGCGATTCATCGTTTTTACAACGAAGAAGGCTACCTTTGGGTCAGCACACCGATTTTAACCGGTAGTGACTGTGAAGGCGCTGGTGAAATGTTCCGCGTTAGTACTCTAGATTTCGAAAATCTGCCACTTACCGATGACGGTAAAGTCGATTTCAATGAAGACTTCTTCGGTAAAGAAACGTTCCTAACCGTTTCTGGTCAGCTTAACGCTGAAACTTATGCTTGTGCATTAAGTAAAGTTTACACCTTCGGCCCAACATTCCGTGCTGAAAACTCAAACACCACCCGTCATTTGGCGGAGTTTTGGATGGTTGAACCCGAAATCGCTTTTGCTGATCTTGCTGATGCCGCGAACCTCGCTGAAAAAATGCTGAAATATGTGTTCGCTGCTGTATTAGCAGAGCGTCCAGATGATATGGCCTTCTTTGCGCAACGCGTCGATAAAGAATGTATCACTCGCTTAGAAAACATGGTTGAACGTGATTTTGTACGGATGGATTATACCGATGCGATCGAAATTCTTAAAAACTGTGATAAGAAATTCGACTTCCCAGTTGAATGGGGTGTTGATCTCCAATCAGAACATGAACGCTACTTAGCTGAAGTGCATGTTGGCGGCCCGGTTATTTTACAAAATTACCCGAAAGACATTAAAGCATTCTACATGCGCTTAAATGATGACGGTAAAACGGTGGCAGCAATGGATGTATTGGCCCCAGGTATTGGCGAAATCATTGGTGGCGCTCAACGTGAAGAACGTTTAGACGTACTTGATCGTCGCATGAAAGAGATGAACATCGAACCAGAAGACATGTGGTGGTATCGTGACTTACGTCGCTATGGCACAGTTCCGCATGCTGGGTTTGGGCTAGGATTTGAACGGTTAGTTTCGTACGTCACTGGCGTACAGAACATCCGTGATGTTATCCCGTTCCCTCGCGCACCACGTAGCGCAAACTTCTAATTGTTATTTAACAATTAGATATATAAGCACCTAACTATTTAGGTGCTTTTTTTTGATCTAATTCCAGTAAGTCACTTTATCGGCCAACTTAATCGTTTTGTGGCCATGGCTTGGGCATTGATCGGTGCCTAAGTACAAATACCCAATAATTTCATCTTCGGCCTCTAGATTAAAGCTATCACGCACTAATGCGTCTCGTGCAAAATCACCCGTGCGCCAAATACCGCCAAAGCCCATCGCTAATGCCGCTTGTTGAATCGAGAATAACGCACAACCAGCACTGCCAACTTGTTCAATCCACGGCACTTTAGGGTGCTCGACAAATTTAGTGATCACCGTAATCACCACAGGAGCACGCATTGGCATGTTGCGCGCTTTTTCAATTACACATACATCGGCGTCATTACTGGTGGCCGCTGCAGCAAAGATATCACCGAGCTTATTACGTCCTTCGCCGGTCATCACGACAAACTGCCACGGCTGTAAACCACCATGATCAGGTGTCCGACAGGCAATCTCTAACAATTGGTCGATTTGGCTATCGCTTGGCCCCGGCGCACTTAACTTACTGCTGGAATGTCTGTTTGCTAAAAAATCAATAATATTAGTCATTAATGTTAATCTCCTACCATCGTACCAAGTTGAACACCACCGACGAGGTGCATATGGACATGGTAAACCTCTTGGCGACCATGCTCTTTACAGTTAATAATTAAGCGATAACCATCTTCACTAATGCCTTCTTCTTTGGCTAATTTTGCGGCAACAATGATCATGCGGCCTAAAGCTTGTTCATCCTCTGCGACCACATCATCGACGGTAGGAATGATCTTGTTCGGCACAATTAAGATATGGGTGGGTGTTTTTGGCGCAATATCTCGAAACGCAGTGACCAATTCATCTTGATAGACAATATCAGCGGGAATTTCTTTGGCTACAATTTTACTAAATAGCGTTGGTTCACTCATGGTAATTTTCCTCTTTATTATCTAATAACCTGATATTAACAGCTTTATGCTAGTGCTGATTAAAAAAATAAGTAAAATAGCCTTAACTTATTTCTTGAAGGATTAACCATGAGCAATTGTGTTAAATATACCGTCAATTTTGATGATGCTAACCAGCATATCTATACTATTGAGCTGGCTATTCCAGCGCATTCAGAGCAACAACTGACACTGACCTTGCCCAGTTGGCTACCGGGATCCTATATGATCCGAGATTTCGCTAAAAATATTGTCACCATCAGTAGCACTGATGATATAAAAATTAGTCCAGTGGACAAACAAAGTTGGCACGTTATTACAGCAGGACAAGCGTGTATTATTACCTATCAGGTTTATGCGCTTGATGAATCAGTGCGTACCGCATTTTTGGACCAACATCGCGCCTTCTTTAATGGTACCAGTGTGTTTATTTCCGTGGTCGAAATGCAATCTTTACCGCATCAAGTAGAACTTGAAGCACCAGCTTTTGCGCCAGAATGGCTAGTCGCGACGGGTTTACCTCGGATGACTGGCACCGAAAAATATCAATTTGGTCAATTTATAGCAATCGATTATCACCATTTAATCGATTGCCCTTTTGAAATTACCGATTTCGATCACATCGAGTTTAATGTCGCTGGGGTTAACCATCATTTTATTTTAAGCGGTAAACATTATGCTGATATGCCGCGATTAGCCAGAGATGTCACGAAGCTTTGTCTCCATCATATGGATCTATTCGCCCATCAAGGCGATAACACTCCACCCTTTTCAGAATATTGGTTTTTAACCAATATTTTACCCAATGGCTTTGGCGGGCTTGAACATAAAAACTCAACCGCTCTGTTGTGCTCAACCTTTGATTTCCCCAATGTTAACCAACCGGATCAAACCTCGAGCAACTACCAGACCCTGCTCAGTTTAGTGTCCCACGAATACTTTCACGCTTGGAATGTTTGCCGGATTAAACCTAAAGCGTTTATTCCTTACCAACTCGATCAAGAAAGCTACACCACGCAACTTTGGGCTTATGAAGGAATAACCTCTTATTATGATGATTTCTCACTCTATCGTACCGGTTTAATCACTTTTGAGCAGTATTTAGAGTTACTGAGTAAAACCATGAGTCGCGTTAATCGCGGCGCTGGTCAAACGAAACAAGACCTGTTGCAATCGAGCTTCTACACCTGGACCAAGTTTTATCAGCAAGGTAGTGATGCTCAAAACAATATTGTGAGTTACTACACCAAAGGGTCGCTCGTGGCGTTGTGGCTCGATTTAACCCTACGAACTCACACCAATAATCAATACAGCTTAGATGATGTGATGAGACAACTGTGGCAGCAGTATGGGCGAGTAAATATTGGCACCGAGGCAGATTCCGTGATCAATATTGTCAATCAGTTGATTGGTCAAGACATTAGTGAACCATTTAATCAGTTATTAAGCGCCAAACTAACGGTGCCATTACAGTCTTTATTTGAAAAAGTTGGGATCAGTGAACAAAAGATTGCTTCAGACGTTAACAATCCTCTGAAACAACAAACCAATCCTAATCAGAATTACGTCGGCTTAACCCCTAAAGCCTGTGACTTTGGAGTTAAAGTGCTCAGTATCGCGCAGGACTCTCCCGCAGAATTAGCCGGTGTTAGCGCCGGAGACCAACTGATAGCCATTGATAAATTAGTGGTATCAATGAATAACTATACCAGCGTTATCGACAATTTAAGTGTAGAGACCAGCTACTCGATCGATCTCATCCGTCAAGGGCAACTCGTGACCAAAACCCTAACAGTCAGACCATCAGGGTTAGAATTAACAAAATTAAACGTTAAGGACAATAGTTTAGTTAAGATCTGGCAGCAATAAAAGAGAGTAAAGATGGACTTAACAGTCCATCTTTACTCATTCATTTATTCAGTAGCCGCTGCAGATTGTTTTGACATCGCGTTGATTACCGCTTTGACTAGCGTCGCCAAAGGTATCGCGAAAAATATTCCCCAAAACCCCCACAAACCACCAAATAGTAACACCGCAACAATAATAGAGGTTGGGTGCAGATTAACCGCCTCACTAAACAATAATGGCACGAGTAAGTTGCCATCTAGCGCTTGAATGATGCCATACACGATCACCAGATAACCAAACTCAGCCCCAACTCCCCATTGCAGCACGCCAACCAGTAATACCGGTATAGTCACAATGGCTGCACCGATAAATGGAATCAGTACCGATAAGCCAACCAGCACGGCTAACAACGTTGAATAGCGTAAATCGAGTACCGAAAATGCAATATAACTGACGCCACCTACAATCAAAATTTCAATAATTTTACCGCGAATGTAATTGAGAATTTGACCGTTCATTTCTTGCCAGACTTGAGTCGCCAAGCGACGGTTTTCTGGAATGAATCGGGTAGCGGCATTAACTAATAGATTTTTATCCTTGAGAAAGAAAAAAACCAATAATGGCACCAATACCACATAAACCATTAAAGCCACTAAACTAATCAAAGATTTAAATGATTGCGAGACGATTTCTTGACCGCCGTTAATTAGATGCTCTCGCATGCTAGTCGTTATGCTGCTAATTTGTTCGGCATTAATGTATTCAGGATAACGATCGGGTAATCCCATTAAGTACGCTTGAGTCTTACTTAACATTTCCGGTAATTCTGTGGTAAAAGTAACGGTCTGTTGCCATAAACTCGGTAACACCCCAAAGAATACCAACACTAATAATCCAGCAGCAATCAGTAACACAATAATCAGCGCAATGGTTCGTGGAACTTTTAAGCGCTCTAATACCGCCACTGGCCATTCCAGTAAATAAGCGGTCACAATAGCGACTAACAGCGGCATTAAAATATCCGCAAAGAAATACAATGCCAAACTCATGGCAAATAATAAAAAGCACAAAGTAACGGCGTGAGGATCTGAAAAACGTTTGCGATACCACTGGCTAACCATTTCGAACATTAAAACTTCCTTAAATTTATACCAATCTGACAAAGTTATTGCCCACTTGTGCTGGTTAAAATTAACGAATACTGCGTTGCTTTCAATCCCAATAGCGAGCTATTGCTCAATCAAGCGCCTTGCATTCATTTGTTTTTCCTGCTCACAACAAGATCAAAATCTTAATCACATTGGTATTATGTTATCTTAACTTGATATTTATAGACATTATCACTAGTTTGTTCAATCAGTGATAGCTGATGACCAATTTTTTTTATAAACTTGGGAACATCTTGCACTGAGCCTGGGTCAGATAGTATAAGTACAAAACTATCACCAATAGCAGCTTGTTTAATGTGCAACTTAGTGTGCACTAATGGGATTGGGCAACGCTCATTTTTAAAATCTAAAACAATCAAGTCACGAACCTATATAGGTTAATAGCGTAAAGCAGACTATTATGAACTTTTCTTTATTAAAGCTCAATCTGCGATGAAAAAAACTAGGATTTTCTATTTTGTTATCGTTTAAAAAAACAATTATTGGCTCATTCTTATCACTTTGTTTGATCAATCAGACCTTAGCCCAAAATAACTTAAAATTGCCAGATTTAGGTTCCGCTGCGGCATCAACGTTATCCATAGAGAAAGAGCTGCGGATTGGTGAGGCATATATGATGATGCTTCGAAGCCAACTGCCCATTGTCGGCGATCCTGTGCTTGAAGAGTACATCCAAGATATTGGTCACCAACTGGTAGCCAATGCTAACGATGTTAAAACACCGTTCTCCTTTTTCTTGGTCAACAATAAAGCCATCAATGCGTTCGCTTTTTTTGGCGGTCATATTGGTGTTCATACCTCATTGTTGCAGTTAGCCGACACTGAAAGTGAATTAGCGTCAGTACTTAGCCATGAAATAACCCACGTCACCCAACGCCATATTGCACGAAGTATGGAAGCAAGGGCGCAATCAGCGCCAACCACTACCGCATTACTATTAGCTTCAATCGCCTTAGCAGTTGCTGGAGCACCACAAGTCGGCATGGCCGGGATCCAAACCAGTGTCGCACTAAGTCGACAGTTTGCAATAAACTATACCCGCTATCATGAACGAGAAGCCGATAGGATAGGCATAGAGGTTTTAGCCAAAAGCCACTTTAACCCGCAAGGTGCCCCGCTATTCTTTGAAAAGCTGGCGACCAAGTATCGTTTTGCAAAAAAACAGCCCCCGATGTTACGAACTCACCCGGTGTCAGAGCAACGGATAGCGGACACTCGAATGCGAGCCGCCATATACCCGGTGATTAACCTACCTTTTAAACTCAATTTTCAATTAGCTAAAGCCCGGGTAATTGTGCGTTATACCCAGCAACAATCTGGTGAGATTTCGGCAATGCTTAACCGAAAATTTAGCAGTAATGACCCTATTATTCAAACCGCTAAAAATTACGGTCAAGCATTATTGTTACTTGCTGACAAAAAAACGAACCAAGCACTCTCAATCATTAATCAATTGCGTTTAAACGATCCAAACAATTTATTTTACATTGATACTCTCACCGATATTTACCTTGAAAAAAATCAAGGAACTAAGGCGGTCGCCATGCTCGAAAAGTTTCTTGAAATAATGCCTAACAACGCCATTGTTACCTTGAATTTGTCCAATGCCTTACTCGCTATCGATAAACCTAAAAGAGCTGTATATTTACTGGAGCAGTTCTTAGTGAACCAATCTAATAATATGACCGCGTGGCAAATGTTAAAAGAGGCCCATAACCAAGCCAAAAATAATGTCGGTCGTTATATCGCCATGGCCGAGATTGCTGCGTTGTATGGTAATCATAAACAAGGCCTCAAGCATTTGTATAGCGCCCATAACTTAATCAAAAGTGATGATAATATTACAAAATCGAAAGTAGAAGCTAGAGTAAGACAATTTAGATTACTCAGAGATGACTTGAAAAACTTGAAGATTTAAGCAAGAATCCGCCCCTGAAACTAATATTGAGAATTTTTATGACTGCCGTCACCATTTATCATAACCCACGCTGCTCAAAAAGCCGTCAAACGTTAGCGTTGTTAGAGCAAACCGATCATCAAATTAATGTGATTGAGTATTTAAAACAACCTTTGACTATCGCTGAGATTGAGCAATTACTCGTGATGCTAAGCTTTGATTCACCCCGCCAATTAATGCGAGTTAAAGAAGCTGAATATAAAGAACAAAATCTTGAACAGGCCAGTGCCATTGATTTATTGACAGCCATGCAACAAACGCCGAAATTGATTGAACGTCCAATTGTGGTCACTAATGGCAAAGCCGCGATTGGCCGCCCCCCTGAGCAAGTGTTGGATATTCTTTAATGAGCCAACCACAGATGCGAAATAAAACAAAACAAGTGTTAACCATGGCATTACTTGGTTACTTTGGCTTATTAATGTTTTTGCCGTTATGGCATATTGTATTGGTGCCATCAGAAATGGCAAAAGCGACGGTGCTATTATTGACCGTTGGCCCGTTGTTATTACCGCTACCAGGTATTTTAAAACGCAATCCTTACACCTTTGCTTGGGCTAATTTTATTGCCTTATTCTATTTACTCCACGGATTAACCTTAATTTGGGATCGACCAGACGAACGCGTTTGGGTTGTTTTTGAGTTAGTTTTGACTACAATGATGTTGATAGGTTGTATGTATTTTGCCAAGTTCAGAGGGCAAGAATTAGGGCTAAGCATTCGCAAAAAGAAAGAAGAAGATAAGTAATCTGAATTCAGGTTAAGTAATAGTTAAATCAGTAAGTAGTGACTAATATCCCCATTACTTACTGATGGCATATACAGGTTGTTTAAACAAAGGGCAACGAAAATAGGGACTTCACTTGAGCCCCTTTGACTAAGCTAAGATATACATTAGATAATCTTAGAACTTTAGAATCTCTTTAATGAAAGGGATGGTAAGCTTACGTTGCGCTTGTAATGAGGCTTTATCGAGTTGATCTAACGTATCAAACAACGTTCTTAAATCACGATCTAAACGATTAAATAAATACCGTCCAACCTCATCTGCTAACACCAATCCCCTAGCTTCTGCTCTACGTTGCATGGCAACTAACTTGTCTTCATCAGACATCGACTTCACATGATAGCTAATACCCCAACTTAATCGAGACACCAGATCTGGTAAATTAAAGCCACTTTGAGCAGGGCTATAATTTGAACTAACGATGAGCTTGCCACCACTTTCTTTAACCCGATTATAGAGGTCAAAGAGCGCCTCTTCCCACATCGGATTACCGGCTACTTGATCAATATTATCAAGGCATAGCATCGACACGTTGTGTAAATCTTCTAACACAGCGCAACTCATACTAGGATGGAGTTCAAAGGGAATATAGAAGGAACTTTGCTCGCGTTTCTGTGCGGCAGCACAGCAAGCATGCAGCAAATGGGTTTTGCCTGATTTCGGCGCCCCCCACAGATAGATAAACGAACTGTTTTCGTCTTGGGATATTTTAGATAGAAATGCTAGCATTTCATTATTATCACCAGGATAAAAACTATTAAAAGTTTCATCATCTGGTAAATACACAGGCAGTGATAACTGTCTCGGATTAGACAAGCTTTATACTCTTTACTAATTTATAACTCGTTAATAATAGCATTGCCGTTATTAGACAAGCAACTAATTGACACCCCTTAGGATGCGTTGGCATAATTAATGGTCTAATTGGCATCGTCAAGGGTAAAAATCAAGCGTTTAGATTGATGCCACCTAAACTCAATCAGTTGACTAAAAGTAAATCGTTGTTGGCTCACTAACTTCTTTTCAAGATTAATTGTATCTAGCAGAGACTTTTCTTCACCTAATATATTAGCAACAAATCTATATTTCCCAGCGATGACTTCAATTAACTGTAACGACTCGATCGCTTTTAACGATGTTAAATAATTGGACACCGCGACATAGGTTTCGATGGTATCGACATCGAGGACATCAAATTGTAATTGTGCCGCTTGTGTTTGAGTATCGACACTAAACTGACGTGAGAAAAAATCTGTACTCTGGTCAATCACAGCTGTCATTGCCAAAGATTGCGTCGAAAATTCATCTGAGCCAGAACCGAAAATGATCGCTGGCTGCCCCAAGCTTTGATTAACCTGATAAATGACCCAGCTCATCCGATAAGAAACACCAGATTGATAGACTTTTGCAAGGATCATAAAATCGGTTTGATAACGCTTATTGGCCTGAGCAACGTTCTCTGAGAACAACCCCCAAATATCCATCATTTCAACCAATAATTGGTCTTCTAAATCCCACACCGGTAAAAGTAAAGGCATGCCGCGAGAACTAGCTTGCTGCTGGACCACGCTAATCAGAGTTTGATCAGAGTTTTCGTTCAATACATTGCGTTGTTGTTGAGAGTCTTCAAATCCTAGCCATAGCATCACCGACGGTCTGCGCTTACCCCAAATTGAAAGACCAGCCGACTTTAATAACTGATCGACCAATTGCTCATTAAACGTCGCCGATAAAAACAATCGATTATTGATGCGATTAAAATTAAAACCTGATGTAAATGTCATTGCCTTTTTTAAGGCGATGACAATTTGTGGGTTATCTAATACTTGTTTGTTGCCTGACACCTTAACTAACACTTGAGAGAATAATGTTTTGATCACTTTATTTCGTTGTTGTTTACTTTGATTGGTTACTGGTAACGTTGAACGATAAAGATCAGTAACAATGCTTGCAAACGCCGAATGAGAACAACTAAAAAGAATAGCGCATAAAGCAAAGATTTTAAGATATGGTTTCACTAAAGATAAGCTCAAGGTAATGGATAACTAATTCTAGCATACTCGTTTAATAAATCACCCAATAGAAATAATGCTCAAGCAAACACCAATAGAGCAAAAAAACGAGAGGCTTATCACCATTTATTAAGCGAATCGATCCAAAAGAGTGAAATAAATCTCATTTTTCGATGTTTTATTTCACGTATTGGGTTAAAATGTGCGGGAAATTTTTCAGCCAATTAGATAGAAGGTTCTTGTGAGCAATTCAAAAACTCTTAGTTATAAAGACGCCGGTGTAGATATCGATGCAGGTAACGCACTTGTTGAAAACATCAAAAGCGTGGTAAAGCGTACTCACCGTCCAGAGGTTATGGGAAATATTGGTGGTTTTGGGGCTTTATGTCAATTGCCAACCAAATACAAAGAGCCAGTGCTGGTATCAGGCACTGATGGTGTAGGGACAAAACTACGCCTAGCTATCGATTTAAAACGTCATGAAAGTGTTGGCATCGATCTGGTTGCAATGTGTGTCAATGACTTAATTGTTCAAGGCGCTGAGCCTCTGTTCTTCCTCGATTATTTTGCTACCGCCAAGTTAGATGTCGACGTTGCGACACAAGTTGTCACGGGTATTGGTAAAGGCTGTGAGATGTCTGGTTGTGCATTAATTGGTGGTGAAACAGCTGAAATGCCTGGTATGTACCATGGCGATGATTATGACATGGCTGGTTTCTGTGTTGGCGTCGTTGAAAAAGCAGATATTATTGACGGATCTAAGGTCAGTGACGGTGATGCCCTCATCGCATTAGCTTCTTCTGGACCGCATTCGAATGGTTTTTCACTCATTCGTAAAGTATTGGAAGTAAGCAATACCGATACTTCAGAATTATTAGCAGGCAAATCTATTGCTGATCATTTAATGGAACCTACTCGAATTTACGTTAAAAACGTGCTTGATGTCATTGCTAAGCATAATGTTCATGCGTTATCTCATATCACTGGTGGTGGTTTTTGGGAAAATATTCCTCGCGTATTACCTGATCATTACAAAGCAGTTATTGATGGTAAGAGCTGGCAATGGCCAACAATATTTAATTGGTTACAGGAAAAAGGTAACATTGAGACCTACGAAATGTACCGTACTTTTAACTGTGGCGTAGGTATTGTCATGGTTGTGCCACAATCAGACTTAACGAGTGCTTTGGCTCAATTTAAAGAGCTTGGTGAAAATGCTTGGCATATCGGCAATATTGCAAGTCGTCAAGATCAAGAAGAGCAAGTCGAGATTGTATAAGTATGACTAAAAAAATTGTCGTCTTAATCTCTGGAAACGGCAGTAATTTGCAAGCTATTATGGACGGTTGTAGTAGTAACGCTATTGCCGGTCAGGTGGTTGCGGTTGTGTCCAATCGTCCTAATGTTTATGGATTACAACGAGCGGCAGATGCCGACATCGCCAATGCTGTGCTCGATCACAAGCAATTTGAAACTCGTGATGACTATGACCTTGCATTAATAGAGTTGATTGATAAATACCAACCTGATGTCGTGATATTAGCTGGGTTCATGCGAATTTTAACCGCTAACTTTGTCAATCATTACCAAGGAAAGATGCTCAACATTCACCCTTCGTTATTGCCAAAATATCAAGGGCTTAATACCCACCAAAGAGCTATTGATAATGGTGACAAAGAGCATGGTGTTAGTGTGCACTTTGTCACGGAAGAGCTTGACGGTGGGCCGGTGGTGTTGCAAGCCAAAGTGCCTATTTTCCCAGAAGATAGTGCCGATGACTTAGCACAAAGGATCCACGTTCAAGAACATCGAATCTACCCGATGGTGACTGATTGGTTGTGTCGAGAACGATTAAAGATGCAGGCACAAGACGGCGAATTTATCGCGATATTAGATCATCATATTTTAGCTAAACAAGGTTATGCAATCGACTAACCGTCAGATAAATATTGAGCAGGAACTCAGCGCTTGAGTTCCTCTTTTTATGCTTTAATAATACTCACTTCAACATCATCAATAGTTTGAGCAAAGCCGACTTCACATTCAACAAAATATTTACCATTGCTAGTTTTCCACTGCCCTTCGACCGAAAACCCTTGGTTACTTTGGTTAACTAATCCTTGCCAATGCTTCGGTGATAGCCCCATTTCAGATAAACTTTCTTCGCTTAACTCTTCACATGCAGCCTTAGCACTCGTGGCCTTTTCAATGGATTCCTCCGCATAAACACTAGGGACAATTAGGCCAAAAACCAACATTAATAGCACTTTATTATTATTATTTTTCATTTGTAGGACCTTATTATTAATTCAATAAAAGAGTACACCGAAAATTTTATATTGACAAGGTTTATGCACTGGGATATAAACATTGTAAAAATAAATATATAAAACAAGTTGAGTAGATTTTAAGATAAAAATCATTTAACTTGAATAAATTAACTAAGTGTAATAACACTAGTGCCTTTCAGAACATACCGCCAAACGACAACAGCTTGCTATTGTTTCAATCATTGTGTAATAAACAATTTGTATTTTAATGCCCAAAATTCAGGCAATTTATTTGGAGAGTATTTTTTCATGTGTTCAATTTTTTCGATTTTAGATCTTAAGTCAGATCCAGTACAACTACGGGCCACTGCGCTAGAAATGTCTAAACTGATGCGCCACCGAGGACCTGATTGGTCAGGTATATATGCCGGTGAGCGTGCTATTTTGGCTCATGAACGCCTATCTATTGTTGATGTTAACAACGGTGCACAACCTCTCTATAACGAACAGAAAAGTCATATACTTGCAGTCAATGGTGAAATATACAATCACAAAGAGCTTGGTGCTGAAATGCCAGATTATCCTTTTCAGACTCAATCTGATTGTGAAATAATTTTAGCGCTTTATCAGCGTGACGGTGTTGAATTTTTAGATAAGTTAAATGGCATGTTCGCTTTCGTACTTTATGATGAAAAAGAAGATCGATATTTACTGGGTCGTGATCACATGGGGATCATTCCAATGTACACCGGTCGTGACGAACATGGTAACTTCTACGTTGCCTCCGAAATGAAAGCTTTAGTACCGGTTTGTAAAACAGTTGAAGAATTCCCTCCTGGTCATTTTTTCGATAGCAAAATTGGTAAAATGGTTAAATATTACGATCGCAAGTGGCGTGATTTCGACGCAGTATCAAGCAACACCAGTTCAGCAAGCGATTTACGTGTTGCTTTAGAGAACTCTGTCAAACGTCAATTAATGTCTGATGTACCTTATGGTGTGTTACTTTCAGGCGGACTGGATAGCTCAGTTATTTCGGCCATCACCAAAAACTTTGCAGAACGACGCGTCGAAGACAATGGGGATAGCGAAGCCTGGTGGCCACAGTTGCATTCATTTGCCGTCGGATTAGAAGGTTCCCCTGATTTAATCGCCGCCCAAAAAGTTGCTGATCATCTAGGGACGGTTCATCACCCAGTACTCTTTACCATTCAAGAAGGATTAGATGCATTAAAAGACGTTATCTATCATCTTGAGACCTACGATGTCACCACGATTAGAGCATCAACACCGATGTACCTAATGGCTCGCAAGATCAAGGCGATGGGGATTAAAATGGTGCTTTCAGGTGAAGGCTCAGACGAACTGCTTGGTGGCTATTTGTACTTCCATAAAGCGCCTAATGCCCGTGAGTTTCATGAAGAAACCGTGCGTAAACTTGATAAACTGCATCTGTTCGATTGTAATCGTGCTAACAAAGCGATGGCAGCATGGGGTGTTGAGGCTCGTGTACCTTTCCTTGATAAAGAGTTTATTGATGCAGCTATGTCGATCAACCCGGAAGATAAAATGATTAAAGACGGTAAAATTGAGAAGAACATCTTGCGTGAAGCGTTCGCAGACTCATTACCAGAAAGTATCGTATGGCGTCAAAAAGAGCAGTTTTCTGACGGTGTCGGTTACTCTTGGATTGACGAGTTGAAAGCTTATGCAGCCACTCAAGTCACAGATAGCCAGCTTGAAAATGCTAAATTCAAATTCGAGCACAACACACCAGATAGTAAAGAAGGTTATTTGTTTAGAACAATCTTCGCACAGCATTTCCCATTAGATGCTGCAGCACAGTGTGTCCCAGGTGGTAAGTCAGTTGCCTGTTCGACTCCTGAAGCCTTGGCATGGGATGAAAGCTTCCGCAACATGAATGAGCCATCAGGTCGTGCGATAGCTGCCGTGCACAACGACAGTTATAGTACATAGTTTACAATAACTAAAAAAGCCCGCATATTACG